>Ga0307515_10000425_pt1 | contig 101790 bp, 87 predicted proteins | sample 17_EM_MG_FD_194513 | JGI IMG/M metagenome (GOLD analysis project Ga0307515, IMG submission 194513) | Populus trichocarpa ectomycorrhiza microbial communities from riparian zone in the Pacific Northwest, United States - 17_EM | ecosystem: Host-associated > Plants > Roots > Unclassified | place...
GGTTGGCGTTGCACCGCCTTGGCGACCGCGAATGGGGCCTGCGCCCGCAGGCACCACCACCGCCCTGCAAGCACCACGGGTGGCGTGCCTGCCCGAACGCCACGCACTGGGCGGGGTCGGCGGTTCGGGCATGCGGGCGCAGGCCCCATTCGCGGTCGCCCGCAGGGTGGTGCGCGAACCCGGTGTTGATGGGTTGCTGGCGGCACGCCGCGGGGGTCGGCCGCGAGCCCGGGCCGGAGAACGCGTGCCCGGGCCGCTGGCCCCTGGGCACGCTGCAAGCACGCGCACGCCACGAACGACAGCAAACGGGGCCGGCGCAGACGCTGGCACTGGGCGCTTCATGTCAGCGCCTTCATGCCGTCGTGCCCGAAGTGGTGGTCCATGCCTTGCAGGCCACCGCTGCTCAGCTCGCCGCCCATCGCGGCCAGGCTCTCTTCGCGGATCAGCGCCTTCAGCTGGCGCACCAGTGCCTGGAAGGTCGGCGACGCGGTCATCTCCGGCGTGCGCGGGCGCGGCAGCGGGATCGGGATCTCGGCCTTGATGCGGCCCGGCCGCGCCGTCATGACGTAGACCTTCTCGGACAGGAAGATCGCTTCTTCGATGTCGTGGGTGATGAACAGCACCGACAGCTGCAGCTGCTGCCACATGTTGGTCAGGATCTCCTGCATCACGGCCCGGGTCTGCGAATCGAGCGCGCCGAAGGGCTCGTCCATCAGCATCACCTGCGGGCTGGTGGCCAGCGCGCGCACGATGCCCACGCGCTGCTTCATGCCGCCGGACAGCTGGTCGGGGTAGTGGTTCTCGAAGGCCAGCAACCCGGTCATGCCGAGCAGCGAACGCGCCGCGGTCTCGCGCTGGTTCTGCCCCAGGCCTTGCATCTTCAGGCCGAACTCGACGTTCTTGCGCACCGTCATCCACGGAAACAGCGAGTACTGCTGGAACACCACGCCGCGGTCTGCGCCCGGGCCGCCGATCGGCTTGCCGTCGAGCAAGGCTTCGCCGTCGCTGGGCTTGATGAAGCCGGCGACGATGTTCAGCAGCGTCGACTTGCCGCAGCCCGACGGGCCGATGATGCTGACGAATTCACCGGGCTTGACCTCCAGCGACACGCGGCTGGCAGCTTCGGTCGTGCGGCCCTTGCTGCCGAAGCGCACCGAGACGTCGTTGATCTGCACATGGCCGCCCTGGCGGCCGTTGCTGGCGGCGCCGCTCATCGCACGCTCCCGGCGCGCGCGCCGCTGGCCAGCCACGGCATCATGGCCTTGCCGGCGACGCGGATCAGGCCGCTGCACAGCAGGCCGAGCACGCCGATGGTGATCATGCCGAGCACGATCTCGGGGTACGAGATCAGCGAGTAGGCCTCCCAGGTGAAGTAACCGATGCCGAACTGGCCCGAGATCATCTCGGCGGCGATCAGCGAGACCCAGGCCACGCCCATGCCCACCGCCAGGCCGGTGAAGATCTGCGGCGCAGCGCCCGGCAGCACCACGTACCACATGATCTGGCGTTCCTTCGCGCCCAGGCACTGGCTGGCGCGCAACAGCACGTCGTCCACCGCCTGAACGCCGCTGACGGTGTTCAGCAGGATCGGGAAGAACGCGCCGATGAAGGTGATGAAGACGATGCTGACTTCGTTGTCGGGCCACAGCATGATGGAGATCGGCACCCACGCGATCGCCGGGATCGGGCGGAACACCTCCACCGCCGGGAACAGGAAGCCGCGCGTCAGCCGGTAGCGGCCGATCAGCAGGCCCAGCGCCACGCCCAGCACGGTGGCGATGGCGAAGCCGACGAAGATGCGGCGCAGGCTGATGCCGACGTTCTTGATGAACTTCGGTGATGCGTTGACTTCGAAGACCTTGTGCAACACCTCCATCGGCGTCGGGATGTTGTTGAAGCGGATGTAGAAGTCGAGCTTGTAGGTCGTGGCCAGGTGCCAGAACAGCACGATGCCAAGCAGCGAGCACGCCGCCATCAGGCAGCCCGGCGCGCGCTGCTGCAGGGCCTGCCAGGCTCGTTCGGCCCGGCTCGGCGCCGCCGGCGGCTGCGATGGCACCGGCGGCGTGCGCAAGGTCTGCTCGGGGCGGGCCAGAGCGCGCGCCGGCGCGTCCTGTGCAAAGTCATCGGGCACCGATACCTCGTGGAACAGGCGCTGCGTGGCGATGGGCATCGTGGGCTCCTGGTGTCCTGGTGTCCTGGCGTCCGGGTGTCAGAGGCCGGCGGCGGCGAGCGCTTCGCCATAGTTCGCCAGCCGCCCGCCCATGGCAGCGGCAGCGGCCTGCGCGTCCTTCTTCAGCAGGAATGGCACGATCTGCGGCTTCTTCGGGTCGCTGGTGCTGACGGCGTAGAAGGCCTTGTCGGCGAACAGCTTGATGCCCAGCGTGCGGTCGTACAGGTAGGCGACCTTCACCTTCCGGCTTTCGCCTTGCGCCTTGTTCACCGCGGCCAGCGTGCACACGGGTGACGAATACGCGACGATGGGCGCGCCTTCGACCCAGACTTCGCCGGCTTCCTTCGGCCGCGTGATCGGCGTGCGGCACAGCGGGTCGTTGCCGCCGACGTCGTAGTTCGCCAGCGTCTGCTTCTGCGTGTCGTAGTCGAGCTTGAGTTCCTTGAAGGCCTGGCGCACGTAGGTCTCGTTGACCCAGGCGTTGATGTCCAGCGGCTTGACGCGGTTCAGGCGGCTGAGCACGTCATGCCCGGTCTTGATGGTGTCCAGCCAGCGCGGCTTGATCGTCGGGTCCAGCGTGTGGATGCCGCCCGGCCCGAGGTAGAGGTAGGCCACCTCCTTCTCGATCTTGGTCCACTCCTCGATCTTGGCCGCGGCCGCGGTCGGGTTGCTGCGCACCCAGTTGTCGGCTTCGATCAGCGCCTTGATGTAGGCGACGACGACCTCCGGGTATTCGTCCGCGAAGTCCTTGCGCACGACCACGCCGTGGAAGGTGGGCACCTTGGTCTCGGCACCGTCGAAGATCTTGCGTGCGAAGCCGCGGTACGGCAGCAGGTCGGCGAAAGGCACGAAGTTCGCGTTGGCGTCGATCTTCCGTTCCTGCAGGTTGGTGGTGCCGACCTCGGGGCTCTGGCTGACCAGGTTCCAGAAGTCGTCTTTCCAGCCCCGCGTCTGCATGGCCTGCAGCATCATGCCGTGCGCGGCCGAGCCGAACGGCACCGCCACCAGCTTGCCTTTCAGGTCGGCCAGCTCGTAGTACGGCGAGTCCTTGTGCACGACCACGCCGTTGCCCGAGCCGAAGGCGTTGTAGGCGATGATGGCCACGAGCAGGGTCTCGTTGCCCGGCTGGGCCTGGCCGGTGGCGCCATTCACCAGCAGCGGGTAGTCGCCCATCATGCCGATGTGCAGCTTCTTGGCCATCATGCCGTTGGTGATGGGCGGGCCGGAGGTGAAGTTCTGCCAGTCGAGCTGAAAGTCGATGTCCTTGTACTTGCCGGTCTTGGGCAGGTACTTCTCGATCAGCTTCAGCTCCTTCAGCACGACGCCGCCGGTGACGGTGTTGGTGGTCGTGTTCTGGGTGCCGATGCCGATTACCACTTCCTGCCGCGCAAAGGCCGGCGGTGCAAAGGCAAGAGCCAGCGCCAGGGCCGCGCAGACTCGCAAGACGATGGACTTCATGGACAGGTTCTCCGTGACAGAGTGGATGGGCATTCGGACTTCAGGCGGGCTCGGCCAGCTGCAGGCGCTTGTCCGGCACCGAGGCCCATTGCTCGGCATCGGGCAAGGGCTCGCGCGCGTGCCTGATGACGGGCCATAGCGCGGCGTAGCGGGCGTTCAGCTCGACGAAGCTTTCCTGGCCCGCCGGCACGTCGGTGTCGGCGACGATGGCGCTGACCGGGCATTCGGGCACGCAGACCGCACAGTCGATGCACGCGGCGGGGTCGATGACGAGGAAGTTCGGCCCTTCGTGGAAGCAGTCGACCGGACAGACGCTGACGCAGTCGGTGTACTTGCAGCGGATGCAGGCTTCGGTGACGACGAAGCTCATGGCCGGCCTCCTTCGCTGCGGGCTTTCTGCGCCAGGCCGATGGACGTGAGCGCCAGCCGTGCCAGCTTGCGCACGTCGGGGTCGGCATCGGCGAGCGCGGCTTCCAGCGGCGCGATGGCCCGCGTGTCGCCGATCTCGCCGAGGGCGATCACGGCTTCCTTGCGCAGGTTGCTGATGGTGTGCGTCAGCGAAGCCACCAGCGGCGGCAGCCCGGCCTCGGCCTTCAGCAAGCCGAGGCTGCGCGCGGCCTTCACGCGCACCTGCCAGTAGTCGTCCTGCATGGCCTTGACCAGGTCGGGGATGGCCAGCGACAGGCGCAGCTTGCCCAGTGTCTGCGCGGCTTCGTCGCGCACCATCCAGCTGCTGTCGGCCAAGGCGCGGGTCAGCGCCGGCAGCACGCTGACGGTGCTGGAATAGCCCAGCGCGCCGACGGCGATGCGGCGCACTTCGGCATCCGGGTCGTTGGCCGCAACCTCGGCCAGGTCGCCGATGGCGGCCGGGTCCTTCAGGTAGCCGAGCACGCCAACGGCTTCGCGGCGCACCGCCGCATCGGCGTCGCGCAGCGACTGCATCGCCGGCACGAAGGCCCGCGGCGAGCGCAGCGCCCGCACGGCGTGGAAGGCCAGCGCGCGCACTTCGGCCGGACCGTCCAGCAGCAGCGGCAGCAAAGGCTCGGCCGACGCCGTTTCCTTCAGCTCGGCCAGCACCTGGCCGGCGGTCTTGCGCACGTCGGCGTCGGCGTCCAGCAGCATCGGCGCCAGCGCCTGCACGACCTCGGGCTGTTCGAAGCCTTCGAGCGCGCGGATGGCTTCGGTGCGCACGGCGGCGTCGCTGTCGGCCAGGCGCGGCAGCAGCAGCGGCACGATGTCGTCTTCGTCGCTGTACGGCAGGTCGATCACGGCGAGGCGGCGCACGGTGGCGTCGGCGTCGACCAGGCGTTCGGCCAGGGATTGCAATCCGGTGTCCATCGGTGCCTTCCTCAGCGCAGCAGGTAGGGGATGTCGACAGTGACGGCGCCGGTCGGGCAGTCCTGCTCGCACGGCAGGCAGTACCAGCATTCGTCGAACTTCATGTAGGCCTTCTTGCTCAGCAGGTCGATGGCCAGCACGTCGAGCGGGCAGACATCGACGCAGACGGTGCAGCCCTTCTCGGCGATGCACTTGGACTCGTCCACGCGCACGGGAACCTGGGTGATGGTGGTGGCAAGGGTCATGGGTGGCTCCTGGTTCAAGCCGCCTCGGCGGTCGATGCGACGCGCAGGCGCTGGTAGGCGGTTCGTTCTTCGTCGTCGACCGGCACGATGTAGGGCTCGATCGCCTTCTTGCGCAGCGCCATGCCGCCCTGCGCGTCGCGGCTCAGCAGCGAATGGCAGAACCAGTTCTCGTCGTCGCGCTCGGGGTGGTCGACGTAGTGGTGGTACAGGCCCCAGCGGCTCTCGGTGCGGAACAGCGAGGCGCGTGCGGCCATCTCGGCGCAGTCGAGGATGGAGTGGGCTTCCATCGCACGCATCAGTTCGTGCGCATCGCCGGCCGACATGGCGGCCGTGTCTTCGCGGATCTCGGCAAAGCGGCGCAGGCCGATCTCGTACTTGCGCGTGATCTTCGGCGGCTGCAGGTAGTCGTTCACCAGGCGCCGGGTCTTGTATTCGATCTGGTACGGCGTCAGCCCGCCCGTGCGCTGCAGCGGCGCCAGGATGCGCGCGCTCTCGGCCGCCTGGGCGCTGTCATCGGGCGCCGAGTGGCCGACCTCGGCGCAGTAGGCGGCGGCGTTGTCGCCGCACAGCTTGCCGTAGACGAAGGCGCCCAGCATGTAGTTGTGCGGCACGCTGGCGCAGTCACCGGCGGCGTACAGGCCCTTCACCCGCGTCTCGCCGCGTGCGTTGATGTGGATGCCCGACGCGCTGTGGCCGCTGCAGAAGCCGATCTCAGAGATGTGCATCTCGACCATCTGCTTGCGGTAGTCGTTGCCGCGCTTGTCGTGGAAGCGGCCGCGGCTGGGGCGCTCGTTGCTGTGCAGGATGGTCTCGATCTCCTGGATCGTCTCCTCGGCCAGGTGGTCGAGCTTCAGGAACACCGGGCCGTTGCCGCTGAGCAGTTCGTTGTAGAACTCCTGCATCATCTGGCCGCTCCAGTAGTCGCATTCGATGAAGCGCTCGCCCTTGGAGTTGGCGGTGTAGCCGCCCAGCGGGCCGGTGACGTAGGCGCAGGCCGGGCCGTTGTAGTCCTTGATCAGCGGGTTGATCTGGAAGCACTCCAGGTTGGCCAGGTCGGCGCCGGCGTGGTAGGCCATGGCGTGGCCGTCGCCGCAGTTGGTCGGGTTCTCGTAGGTGCCCATCAGGTAGCCCGAGGCCGGCAGGCCCAGGCGGCCGGCAGCACCGGTGCAGATCACCGCGGCCTTGGTGCGGATGACGTAGAGCTCGGCCGTGCGGCAGTCGAAGCCCATCACCGCGGCGACCTCGCCGGCGGGCCCCGTCAGCACGCGCGTGACGACGACGCGGTTGGTGATCTCGACGCGTGCCCGCTTCAGCTGCCGGTACAGGATGCGCTTCATGTGGTGCCCTTCGGGCATCGGCAGCACGTAAGCGCCCAGGTGGTGCACCTTGCGCACCGAGTAGTCGCCGGTCTCGTCCTTCTCGAACTTGACGCCCCAGCGGTCCAGTTCCTGGATCATGTCGAAGCTGCCGGCGGCGTAGGCCATCACCGCTTCCTGGTCGACGATGCCGTCATTGGCGACGGTGATCTCCTTGACGTATTGCTCGGGCGTGGCGTGGCCGGGAATGACGGCGTTGTTCAGCCCGTCCATGCCCATCGAGATGGCGCCGCTGCGCTTGACGTTGGCCTTGTCGATCAGCAGCACGCGCAGCTTCGGGTTGCGCTCCTTGGCCTTCACCGCGGCCATCGGGCCGCCGGTGCCGCCGCCGATGACGACGAGATCGAACTCCAGGTTGATGGTCTTCATGTTGTCGCTCCTAGAAATGGCCTACTAAGTACGGTCGATGCGCAGCCGGTACTGGAAGGCATCGCCGCGGTAGTAGAGGTATTCGAAGTCGACGGGCTGCGCGTCGGCATAGGTCAGCCGTTCGATGCGCAGCAACGGCGACGCTTCGGCGATGCGCAGCTGGCGCGCCAGGAACTCGTCGGCCGAGATCGCGTCGATCTGCACATCGGCATGCGTCAGATGCAGGCCGAAGTCGTTTTCGAGAATGACGAAGATGTCGCGCGTGGGCAGGTCTTCCTGCGCCAGGCGTTCGCCGAGTGCGAGCGGGAAGTAGCTCTGGTCGACCGAGATCGGCTCGCGGTTCAGGTAGCGCAGCCGCTGGATTTCGTACACCGCGTCGCCGGGTGCCAGTTGCAGACGGCGCGCCACGACATCGCTGGCGGCCACGCGGCGCGTGCTCAACACCTGCGAGAACGTCTCATAGCCCGACGGACCCATCGCTTCGCCGAAGCCCTGCAGCCGCGACAGGTTCTGGAACGCCTTCGGCTTGGCGACGAAGCTGCCCTTGCCCGCCACCTTGAAGATCAGGCCTTCCTTCTGCAGGTCGCCCAGCGCCTGGCGGATGGTGATGCGGCTGACCGAGAAGGCCTCCATCATCTGGCTTTCCGACGGCATCTGCGAGTGCGGCGCATAGGTGCCGTCGAGCACGCGGCGGCGAATGATTTCGCGGATCTGCGTGTGCATCGGCACCGCGGACATCGGCACGACCTGGCCGTCGTTGCTCGCTGGCTTCGGTGACTTGCCGGCTCGATTCATGGCGCCAAACCCAACCTGTTATGACAGGACAGGTTAAGCAGAAGGCGTGCCAGCGTTTGCTGCTGGATGCGTGCGCGCGGTCTCTAGAGGGAAACCGGCTCCGGCTTGAGACAACCCGCCGCCCGCAGCATCGCGGCGTGCGCACCGTCGCGAGGCCCGCGCACGGTTTGTGGCCGACCGATCACTGCGCTGGTGCTGTTGCAGACCACGGCAGGAATCGGAAGCAGCCTTCACCGCAGAGGCGCTGACGACGCAGAGTCTGCGCAGAGGAATTCAAGATCTCCTCTGCGTTCCCCCGCGCCCTCAGCGCCTCCGCGGTGAAGGCATTTGGCGCTTCAGCCCCTCACGCAATCGACGTAGTAGCGCCGATCGACCCCCGACGAATCGTCCTCGACGAGGCCGTGCACGTCGGTGTCGAAACCCGGGAACGCGGCGTTGAACTCGCGCGTGAAGCGCAGGTAGTCGACGATGCGCTTGTTGAAGCGCTCGCCCGGGATCAGCAGCGGGATGCCGGGTGGGTACGGCGTCAGCAGGGCCGTCGTGATGCGGCCTTCGAGTTCGTCGATGCCGACACGTTCGGTCTTGCGGTGCGCGATGTGGGCGTAGGCCTCGCTCGGTGTCATCGCCGGCTGCAGGTCGGACAGGTAGACCTCCGTCGTCAGCCGCGCGATGTCGCCCTTGGCGTACTTCTCGTGGATCTGCTGGCACAGGTCACGCAGGCCCAGGCGTTCGTAGCGCGGGTGCGCGGCGCAGAACTCGGGCAGGATGCGCCACATCGGCGCGTTGCGGTCGTAGTCGTCCTTGAACTGCTGCAAGGCCGTCAGCAGCGTGTTCCAGCGGCCCTTCGTGATGCCGATCGTGAACATGATGAAGAACGAGTACAGGCCGGTCTTCTCGACCACCACGCCATGCTCGGCCAGGAACTTCGTGACGATGCTGGCGGGGATGCCGGTTTTCGCGAACTTGCCCGACAGGTCGAGCCCGGGCGTGATCAGCGTGCACTTGATCGGGTCCAGCAGGTTGAAGCCGTCGGCCAGCGCGCCGAAGCCGTGCCACTTGTCGCCGGCCTTCAGCACCCAGTCGGCGCTCTTGCCCATGCCTTCGGCGGCCAGCTTCTCCGGGCCCCAGACCTTGAACCACCAGTCCTTGCCGAACTCCTTGTCGACCTTGCGCATGGCGCGGCGGAAGTCCAGCGACTCGAGGATGCTCTCCTCCACCAGCGCCGGGCCGCCCGGCGCTTCCATCATCGCCGCGGCGACGTCGCACGACGCGATGATCGCGTACTGCGGCGACGTGCTGGTGTGCATCAGGTAGGCCTCGTTGAAGAGGTGGCGGTCGAGCTTGCGTTCGGTCGCGTCCTGCACCAGCACTTGAGAAGCCTGGCTGATGCCGGCAAGCAGCTTGTGCGTGCTTTGCGTCGCGAACACAAGCTGGTCCTTCGGCCGCGGCCGGTTCTTGCCCATCGCGTGGAAGCTGCTGTAGAAGCGGTGGAAGGCGGCGTGCGGCAGCCAGGCTTCGTCGAAATGCAGCGTGTCGACGTAGCCGTCGAGCGCGTGCTTGATGGTCTCGGTGTTGTAGAGCACGCCGTCGTAGGTGCTCTGCGTCAAGGTCAGGATGCGCGGCTTGACGGTAGCTGCGTCGACGCCGGCCAGCAGCGGATTGGCCGCGATCTTGCGGCGGATCGCCTCGGGCGAGAACTCGCTTTCGGGAATCGGCCCGATGATGCCGAAGTGGTTGCGCGTCGGCGTCAGGAACACCGGCACGGCGCCGGTCATGATGATCGCGTGCAGGATGCTCTTGTGGCAGTTGCGGTCGACCACCACCACGTCGCCCGGCGCCACCGTGTGGTGCCAGACCATCTTGTTGCTGGTGCTGGTGCCGTTGGTGACGAAGAAGCAATGGTCGGCGTTGAAGATGCGCGCCGCGTTGCGCTCGCTCTGCAGCACCGGGCCGGTGTGGTCGAGCAGCTGGCCGAGCTCTTCGACGGCATTGCAGACGTCGGCACGCAGCATGTTCTCGCCGAAGAACTGGTGGAACATCTGCCCCACGGGGCTCTTCAGGAAGGCCACGCCGCCGCTGTGGCCCGGGCAGTGCCATGAGTACGAGCCATCCTGCGCGTAATCCATCAGCGCCTTGAAGAACGGCGGCGCCAGGCTGTCGAGGTAGCTCTTGGCTTCGCGGATGATGTGGCGCGCCACGAACTCGGGTGTGTCCTCGAACATGTGGATGAAGCCGTGCAACTCGCGCAGAACGTCGTTCGGGATGTGCTGGCTGGTGCGCGTCTCGCCGTAGATGTAGATCGGGATCTCGGCGTTCTTGAAGCGGATCTCCTCGATGAACTTGCGCAGGTTCAGCACCGCCGGGTCGAGCTCGGGGCCGGGCGTGAACTCTTCGTCGTCGATCGACAGGATGAAGGCGCTGGCCCGGCTCTGCTGCTGGGCGAACTGGCTCAGGTCGCCGTAGCTGGTGGCGCCCAGCACCTCGAAGCCTTCCTTCTCGATCGCCTGGGCGAGCGCGCGGATGCCGAAACCCGAAGTGTTCTCGGAGCGAAAGTCCTCGTCGATGATGACGATGGGAAAACGGAAGCGCAGCATGGCGGGCAGCCTCGGGCCGAAGAGAAAAAAGAGCGCGAAGTGTAGAGGCCGCCGGTGCCATCCGTGTGTCGCTAAACTGCGGCCATGAACTGGAACGATGCGACGCTGTGGTGGCTGGCCGCCGGGGCCCTGGTCGCCATCGAACTGGCCACCGGCACCTTCTACCTGCTGATGCTGGCCGTCGGCGCGGCCGCCGGCGCGCTGGCCGCGCACCTGGGGCTGCAGACGACGGCGCAGGTCGTCGCGGCGGCGCTGCTCGGCGGTGGCGCCACGGCGGTCTGGCACTGGCGCCGCATGCACGCTCCGCGCTCGGCACCGGCCGAGGCCAACCGTGACGTCAACATGGACATCGGCGAGACCGTGCGTGTCGACGCCTGGGGCAGTGACGGCGCAGCGCGCGTCAGCTACCGCGGCGCGGCCTGGTCGGTGCAGTACGCAGGCCCGGGCGCGCCGGCGCCGGGCGAACACACCATCGTCGCCGTGCACGGCAACCGCCTCTCGGTGGCGCCGCGCACCTGATCCGCACGACAACAGGCCACAACAACAAGGCAGACATGGAAATCGCAATCATCCTGGCCGTCATCGCGGCGATCTTCATCATCCGCACGCTGAAGATCGTGCCGCAGCAGCACGCGTGGGTCGTCGAAAACCTGGGCAAGTACGACCGCACGCTGGCGCCGGGGCTGAAGTTCGTGATCCCCTTCGTCGAGCGCGTGGCCTACAAGCATTCGCTGAAGGAAGTGCCGCTGGACGTGCCGAGCCAGGTCTGCATCACGCGCGACAACACGCAGCTGCAGGTCGACGGCATCCTGTACTTCCAGGTGACGGACGCGATGCGCGCCAGCTATGGCGCCAGCGACTACATCGTCGCCATCACGCAGCTGGCGCAGACCACGCTGCGCAGCGTGATCGGCAAGATGGAACTCGACAAGACCTTCGAGGAGCGCGACATCATCAACGCCGCTGTGGTCAACGCACTCGACGAAGCGGCGCTGAACTGGGGCGTGAAGGTGCTGCGCTACGAAATCAAGGACCTGACGCCGCCGGCCGCCATCCTGCACAGCATGCAGGCGCAGATCACCGCCGAACGCGAGAAGCGCGCGCTGATCGCCGCGTCCGAAGGCCGGCGCCAGGAGCAGATCAACATCGCCACCGGCCAGCGCGAGGCCTTCATCGCGCGCTCCGAAGGCGAGAAGCAGGCCGAGATCAACAAGGCGCAAGGCGAAGCCGCGGCCATCACCGCGGTGGCCGAAGCCACCGCCGACGCGATCCGCAAGATCGCCGCGGCGATCCAGCAGCCCGGCGGCGAACAGGCGGTGCAGCTGAAGGTGGCCGAGCGCGCCGTCGACGCCTACGGCCAGCTGGCCAAGGCCAACAACACGATGATCGTGCCCGGCCACATGGGCGAGGTCGCCGGGCTCATCGGCACCGCGATGACGCTGTGGAAGGGCGGCACGGCGAAATGAATACCCCGGCGCTGAACGTGCTGGGCCTGCCGCTGGTGCCCTGCTCGTATGACCCGCTGACCGGCTGGTTCCGCGACGGCTGCTGCCACACCGACGAGCAGGACGCCGGCAGCCACGTCGTCTGCGTCAAGCTCAGCGTCGAGTTCCTGAACTTCCAGATGGAGCGCGGCAACGACCTCATCACGCCGCGCCCCGAGCAGCGCTTCCGCGGCCTCAAGCCCGGCGACCGCTGGTGCGTCTGCGCGCTGCGCTGGCGCGAGGCCTATGAAGCCGGCTGCGCGCCGCCGGTGGTGCTGGAGAGCACGCACGCCAAGGCGCTGGAATACGTGCTGATCGACTGGCTGCGCAAGAAGGCGGTCGCGCCGGTCGGCTAAACTCCCGCCTCTTCGGAAGGGTGGATGAGCGGTTTAAGTCGCACGCCTGGAAAGCGTGTGGGGGTTAACAGCCCCCCGCGGGTTCGAATCCCGCCCCTTCCGCCAGCATGCAGCCCCCACCCATGTCGCAGCAGTTCGATCTGTTCGCGGCGCCGGCAGCAGCGCCGGTGGGGCCGCGCAAGAACATCTTCGTCGGCACCTGCAGCTGGACCGATCCGTCGCTGATCAAGTCCAAGCGCTTCTACCCGCGCGGCGTGCACACGGCCGAGGGGCGGCTGCGCTTCTATGCGACGCAGTTTCCGGTGGTCGAGGTCGACAGCAGCTACTTCGCGATGCCCACGCCGTCGAACGCGGCGTTGTGGGCCGAGCGCACGCCGGGCCCGTTCCAGTTCAGCGTGAAGGCCTTTCGCCTGCTCACCGGCCACCAGACGCCGCCGGCCGCGTTCCCGCCTGACCTGCGGCCGCTGCTGCCGCCGCCGCAAGGACGCACCCCGAACCGCCACTATGCCGATGTGCCGGCCGAAATCCGCGACGAGCTGTGGCGCCGCTTCATCGAAGCACTGGCGCCGCTGAAGCGGGCCGGCAAGCTGATCGCCGTTCACTTCCAGTTCGCGCCATGGGTCACCGACGCGCCCGAATGGACGGCACATGTCGAAGCCTGCATTGCCCGCATGGCCGGCCACCGGGTCGCGGTGGAGTTCCGCAACCAGCGCTGGCTGAACGCGTCGCGCGCCGGGCGCACGCTGGACTGGCTGCGCGGCCTCGGCGCCGTGCATGTGGCCGTCGACGAACCCCAGGGCGTCGGCAACTACGCGCACGGGGTCTGGGCGCTGGCCAACCCCGAGCTGGCCATCGTGCGCCTGCATGGCCGCAACGCCGATACCTGGGCCGCGAAAGGCCTGACTGCGTCGTCGGAGCGCTTCAATTACGAGTACGGCGACGATGAACTCAGCGGCCTGGCGGCCCGCATTGCCGAGCTGGCGACCCAGGCGTTCCAGGTCGTGGTGCTGCTGAACGTCAACTTCGAGGACCAGGGCGTGCGTGCCGCACAAAAACTCGCCGCGTTGTTGTCCGAAGGCGACATCGAGCGCATCTTCGGCCGGCTCTGAAGCCGACCTGGTGATTCTTCACGACTGGCCGGGTCGCACCGCGCCGGCCCCCGCGGACACGGGTTTCCGGGCCCGGAGCGGGCACGGGAAAATGGGCCCATGTCACGAGAGCACCACTCACGCCAGAGCCCGGCCACCACGGGCGAGATCCGCAAGTTCAAGGGCGCCACCGTCTTCGAGTGGGACAGCGAGCCGGCCGACGAGCGGCCGAGCGAATTCGCCGAGACCACACAGATCGCCGGGCCCTGGGGCCCGGCGTCGAACAATGCCTACGTGGCGCTCGAAACCCGCCGCAGCCGGCCGCGGACGCCGCGGCGCGGCAGCAGCACCACCTTGTGGCTGGCACTGGCGCTGGTGGCTGCCATCGGTGGCGGCGGCTTGTTCGCTCTGATGAAGCTATTTCACGCCTGAAGACGCCGGCGCGCCGCAGCGGCGGCACCGACCAGGGCCAGGCCGACGAGCGCCAGCGACGAAGGCTCGGGCACCGTCGGCGTGTCGCGCACGACGATGTCGCTGGCCGCCGCCTCGCCGTTGTCGCCGACTTCGCCGATGTACAGGTACAGACCGGTGGTCGACACCGCGGCGGTCAGGTTGAAGTCGAGGATGCCGTCGTCGCCCATGCTGATGAAGCCGAAGGCGCCGGGGATGGCGGTGGTCGATTCGCCGTCGAACAGGCCGAGCGTGGCCACCGTGTCGTCGACGGTGTTGCCGCCGGGCCCGGTGCCGAACAGCTTCGGGTCGGCCGGTGCGCGCTGTGCCCCGGGCGTGAAGATCGTGCCGCCGCCGATGAAGTCGAACACCGAGATGCCGACCGCCGCCGCCGCGCAGGCCGCATCGGCGCACAGCGTCGTCGACAGCTTGATCGCGTCGAGATCGAAGCCCGAAAACTGACCGGCCGCGCCGCCCAGGCCGCTGCTGTTGTCGCGGATGCTGATCGACAGGATGCTGCCGAGGCCGGCCGTCGACAGGTCGGCGCGGTAGACGGCGGTAGCCGCCAGCGTGCCGCCGGTCAGGCCGGTCAGCGGCGTCAGCGTGACCGAAGCCGCGCTGACCAGGCCGGCTGCGCTGGAAAGCGCTGCAGCGGCAATGACTTGTTTGCAGATGTTCATGGGTTCACCTCTGGTAACGGGTAGTCGGAGACACGATCCAGATGTGCAATCGCTGCGCCAACGCCGCCCCCTAGGTTCTGCAAGTCCTTGATCTGTTGGCCGTTTGTCTGGCCGCGACAGGCGCGACGCGGGGCTTGCCTCGAAGCCGCCGCGCCGCGTTGTCAGCTCTGCCGACACCCCCGTCCGGGGGGCGGCCTTCAGCGGTTCGGGCTGCTGCCGGCGATGCGCTGGCGGTCTTGCAAGGCCTTGCCGTACAGCGCCAGGTACTCACCGGCAGGCCCGTCCCAGGACAGGGTCTGCGCCATCGCGCGCGCCGTGATGCGCTGCCACGTGGCGGGTTCGCGCCGCGCCTGAACCGCGCGCAGGACCGCGCGCTCGAAGGCCGCCGGGGTGGCTGCGTCGAAGGCGAAGCCGGTGGCCTGGTCGCCCGCCAGCGCGGCCGTGTCGGCATCGACCACCGTGTCGGCCAGGCCGCCGACCCGCCGCACCACCGGCAAGGTGCCGTAGCGCAGGCCGTACATCTGCGTCAGCCCGCAAGGCTCGAAGCGTGACGGCACGGCGATGACGTCGGCGCCGGCGATGAGCCGGTGCGCGCGCGCCTCGTCGTAGCCGATGAACACATGCACGCGGCCCGGGTGCATCTGCTGCGCGATGAGGAACGCCGCTTCCAGTGCCGGCTCGCCGGTGCCCTGCACGGCGAACTGCACACCCTGGCGCAGCAGCGCCGGCAACGCCGCCAGCACCAGGTCCAGGCCCTTCTGCGCGGTGAGCCGGCTGACGACGGTGAGCAGCAGCGCTTCGGGGTCGGCCTCGAGCCCGAGTTCGGCCTGCAGCGCGCGCCGGCAATCGCCCTTGCCGCCCATGCGCTCGGCGTCGTAGCGCATGGCGATGGCCGGGTCGGTGGCCGGGTTCCACAGCTCGCAGTCGATGCCGTTGAGGATGCCGGCCACATCGCCGGCACGGCCGCGGATGACGCCATCGAGGCCGGCGCCGAACTCGTGCGTGGCGATCTCGCGGGCGTAGTTCGGGCTGACCGTGGTGACGCGGTTGGCGAACATCAGCCCGGCCTTCATGAAGCTGAGCTGGCCGTGGAATTCGAGCCCGGCCGGCGACATCAGCCGCGAGCCGAGGCCGAGCGTGGCCCAGTCGTGCATCGGAAACAGGCCCTGGAACGCCAGGTTGTGCACCGTGAACACCGACGCCGCCGGCGTGGCCGGGTGTTCGGCGATGTAGGCGCAAGCCATGGCGGCGTGCCAGTCGTGGGCGTTGACGATGTCGGGTGCCCATTGCGGGTCGGCGTCGTCGGCGGCCAGGTGCGCGGCCACCCAGCCGAGCAAGGCGAAGCGCTGCAGGTTGTCGGGCCATTCTTCGCCCTGGCTGTCCTGGTACGGGCCGCCGCCGCGGCGGTACAGGTACGGCGCGTCGACCACGTACACCGGCAGCTTGCTGCCCGGCATGCGCGCCAGCAGCAGGCGCACGCGCAAGGCGCCGAAGCAGGCGCCGATATCGATGATGGTGCGTGCGCCCTGCACGGCATCCAGCACCGGCGGCAGCCCCGGCAGCAGCAGCCGCACGTCGGCGCCCTGCTGGGCCTGCGCCACCGGCAGCGCGGCGACGACGTCGGCCAGGCCGCCGGTCTTCACCAGCGGGAAGACCTCGGCCGCTACGTGCAAGACCCTCATTGGAGCTTGCGCACCATGTCGCGCGTGACCAGCGTGATGCCGGACTCGGTGCGGTAGAAGCGTGCGGCATCGGCCACCGGGTCTTCGCCGATGACCATGCCGTCGGGGATGACGACATCGCGGTCGATGACCACGCGCGTCAGCCGCGCATGGCGCCCGACCTGCACGCCCGGCAGCAGCACGGCCCAGTTGACCGACGAATACGAGTGCACGCGCACCAGCGAGAACAGCACTGAATGGAACACCGAACCCGAGACGATGCAGCCGCCCGAAACCACCGACTCGATGGCCAGGCCGCGCCGGTCGGGCTGGTTGTGCACGAACTTGGCCGGCGGCAACTGCGGCTGGTAGGTCCAGACCGGCCAGTTGGTGTCGTACAGGTTGAGCAGCGGGTCGGTGGCGGTGAGGTCGATGTTGGCGTCCCAATAGGCGTCTATGGTGCCGACGTCGCGCCAGTACGGTTCGCTGCCGGGCTTGGTGCCGACGCAGCTCAGCTCGAATGGATGCGCCACGGCCACGCCGGTGCGCACCATCTTCGGAATGATGTCCTTGCCGAAGTCGTGGCTTGAGTCGGGGTCGGCCATGTCGCGCTCCAGCTCGCGGTACAGGTAGCGCGCGTTGAAGATGTAGATGCCCATGCTGGCCAGCGCACGGTCGGGCTTGCCCGGCATCGGCGGCGGGTCGGCCGGCTTCTCGACGAAGTCGATGATGTTGCGCTGCGCGTCGATGGCCATCACGCCGAAGGCCTTGGCCTCTTCGCGCGGCACCTCGATGCAGCCGACCGTCACTTCCTTGCCCAGCGCCACGTGGTCGGCCAGCATCACCGCATAGTTCTGCTTGTAGACGTGGTCGCCGGCGAGCACGACGATGTAGTCGGCCCGGTACGCGGCCAGGATGTCCTGGTTCTGGTACACGGCGTCGGCGGTGCCCCGGTACCACGACTCCTCGTCCACGCGCTGCTGCGCCGGCAGCAGGTCGACGAACTCGTTCATCTCGGTCTTCAGGAAGGCCCAGCCGCGCTGCAGATGGCGCAGCAGGCTGTGGCTCTTGTACTGCGTGATCACGCCGATACGGCGGATGCCCGAGTTCATGCAGTTCGACAGCGCGAAGTCGACGATGCGGAACTTGCCGCCGAAGTACACCGACGGCTTGGCGCGGTTGTCGGTAAGGTTCTTCAGGCGGCTGCCGCGGCCGCCGGCCAGCACCAGCGCCACGGCGCGGCGAGGCAGGTCGAATGTCTGTGCGGCGTCGGTCGGTTTCATGGGGTCTCCTGTTCTTCGAAACAGCATGCGTGCAGGTGTTGCCATTTAAGCGCGGTTTTCACCCCGCCTGTCGTAGCGGAAACTCTCTGACTCGCAAACGCCTTCGTCATTGACGGCAGCCGGCCTGCTCAGGGACACTGCAGGAATCTCCCAGGCACGGCGTATGCATCGCTGCCGCTTTCCGGCCTTGTGCTCGCCAAACCCGATGCAACCACCTGCCATGACGTCCTCATCTGCCGCCCTGCCCGCTTCGACCCCCCTCGAGTCCGAGGTCGAACACCACCTGCTGTCCACCGTGGGCGTGGCGCCCGAGGCGGCGACGCCCGCAGACATCATGCACGCGGTGGCTCAGGTGGCACGCGAGGAATTGTCGCGTCGCTGGGTCGCCGGCGACGCCGGTGACAGCAAAACCCGGGCCCGCCGCGTCTACTACCTGTCGATGGAGTTCCTGATCGGCCGCACGCTGAGCAACGCGCTCGCGGCGCTGGACCTGAGCGACAGCGCCCGCGCCGCCGCGCTGCACCACGCTGCCCGGCTCGAAGACCTGGCCGCGACCGAGAAGGACGCCGCCTTGGGCAACGGCGGCCTGGGCCGGCTGGCCGCGTGCTTTCTCGATTCGATGGCCACCGTCGGCCTGCCGTCCTTCGGCTACGGCATCCGCTACGAGTTCGGCATGTTCGCGCAGGCCATTGCCGGCGGCCGCCAGGTCGAGCACCCGGACCCGTGGGTCGAAGACGGCACGCCGTGGGAGTTTCCGCGCAGCGGCGTGGCCTACCCGGTGCGCTTCGGCGGCTGGGTCGAACACGCCGAGTCACCTGCGGCGGTGCCGGCCTGGCGCCATGCCGGCGAGGTGGGCGCAAAGGCCTACGACATGGTCATCCCCGGCCACGGCACGCAGCGCGTCAGCACGCTGCGGCTGTGGAAGGCGGTGGCGCCGGCGCAGATCGACCTGCATGCCTTCAACAGCGGCGACTACGCGCGCGCCGCCGAGTACAAGAACCAGTTCGAGAACATCTCGTGGGTGCTGTACCCGAACGACAGCACGCCGGCCGGGCGCGAGCTGCGGCTGCGCCAGGAGTACTTCTTCACCAGCGCGTCGATCCAGGACATCGTGCAGCGCCACCTGGCCGAACACGGCACGCTGGCGAACCTGGCCGACAAGGTGGCAATCCACCTCAACGACACGCACCCGGCGATCGGCGTCGCCGAGCTGATGCGCCTGCTCGTCGATGAACAGAAGCTGCCCTGGCCCGATGCCTGGGCCACAACGCAGCGCGTCTTCAGCTACACCAACCACACGCTGATGCCCGAGGCGCTGGAGACCTGGCCGGTCGCGCTGATGCAGCACGTGCTGCCGCGGCACCTGCAGATCATCTTCCGCATCAACCACGACTTTCTGGCTGCGGCCGAGAAGGTGCGCCCGGGCGACGACGGCTTCCTGCGCCGGCTGTCGCTCATCGACGAAGGCGGCGAGCGCCGCGTGCGCATGGCGCACCTCGCCGTCGTTGGCAGCCACAAGGTCAACGGCGTCTCGGCGCTGCACTCCGACCTGCTGGTGAAGACCATCTTCGCCGACTTCGCCGTGCTGTTCCGCGAGCGCTTCACGAACATGACCAACGGCGTCACGCCGCGGCGCTGGCTGGCCCAGGCCAACCCGGGGCTGGCCGGGCTGATCGACCGCAGCATCGGGCCGGCCTGGCGGCTGGACCTGGACCAGCTCACCGGGCTGCAGGCGCTGGCCGACAGCACCGCCTTCCGCGACGAGTTCCTGGCCGTCAAGCGCGCCAACAAGCTGCGCCTGGCCGAGCACATCCGCGCCAGCACCGGCATCGTCGTCGACCCCGACAGCCTGTTCGACGTGCAGGTCAAGCGCATCCACGAATACAAGCGCCAGCTGCTGAACCTGCTGCAGGTGATCGCGCGCTACCAGGCGATGCTGGCCGACCCGGCTGCAGCCTGGGTGCCGCGCACGGTGGTCTTCGCCGGCAAGGCGGCGTCGAGCTACCACATGGCCAAGAACATCATCCGGCTGATCCACGACGTCGGCAGCGTCGTCAACCACGACGCGCGGCTGCAGGGGCGGCTGAAGGTCGTGTTCGTGCCGAACTACGGCGTCTCGGTGGCCGAGGTCATCATGCCCGGCGCCGACCTGTCCGAGCAGATCTCCACCGCCGGCACCGAAGCCTCGGGTACCGGCAACATGAAGCTGGCGCTGAACGGCGCCTTGACGATAGGCACCGACGACGGCGCCAACATCGAGATCCGCCAGCAGGTCGGCGACGACAACATCTTCATCTTCGGCCTGTCCACAGAAGAGGTCGCGGCGCAGCGCGCGGCCGGCTACCAGCCGCTGCGCATCTACGAGCAGAACGCCAGGCTGAAGGCCGTGCTCGACGCCGTGGCCGGCGGCCAGTTCTCGCCCGACGAACCGGCGCGCTACCGCGGCCTGGTCGACTCGCTGCTGTGGGGCGGCGACCACTACCTGCTGCTGGCCGACTTCGATTCGTACGGGGCCGCGCAGACGCGCGTCGACGCGCTGTTCCGCGACCGCCATGCCTGGGCGCGCAAGGCAATTGCCAACGTCGCCGGCATGGGCCTGTTCTCATCCGACCGCACGATCCGCGAGTACGCCAGCCAGGTCTGGAACATCGTGCCTGCAGCCTGATGCCGATGCTCGAACAAGCCGCCGTCGATGCGTTGTGCGCTGGCCGCCATGGTGACCCGTTCGCCGTGCTCGGCCCGCACGCCGACGAACAAGGCGCGACCTGGCTCCGTGCCTTCCTGCCCGGTGCAGCCAGCGTCACCGTCATCGGCCCCAAGGGCGGCCGACGCGCCACGCTGGCGCCGCGCGATGGCGGCGGCGTTTTCGAAGGCCGGCTGAAGACAGGCGGTGCCTACCGGCTGCAGGTCGGCTGGGCCGACGGCAGCAGCAGCGTGCTCGAAGACCCGTATCGCTTCGGTGCCGTGCTCGGCGAGATGGACGTCTGGCTGCTCGGCGAAGGCTCGCACCTGCGGCCCTACGAAGTGCTGGGCGCGATCGAACGCACGATGGACGGCGTGGCTGGCACCGCCTTCGCGGTCTGGGCGCCGAATGCGTCGCGCGCCAGCGTCGTCGGCGACTTCAACCTCTGGGACGGCCGCCGCCACCCGATGCGGCTGCGCCGCGAATGCGGCGTCTGGGAGCTGTTCCTGCCCGGCATCGGCGCCGGCGTGCGCTACAAGTTCGAGCTGCTGTCGGCCGGCGGCGAACTGCTGCCGCAGAAGGCCGACCCGTATGCCCGCCAGGCCGAGCTGCGTCCGGCCACGGCCAGCATCGTGGCCGCGATGCCGCCGGTGGCCGCGGCGTCGCTTGAGCGCCAGCACGCGAATGCGCTGGACGCGCCGGTGAGCATCTACGAAGTGCATCTGGGCAGCTGGCGGCGCAAGCCCGAAGAAGGCAACCGCTGGCTGAACTGGGACGAGTTCGCCGACACGCTGGTGCCGTATGCCCAGGACATGGGCTTCACGCACATCGAGCTGCTGCCGGTCAGCGAGCACCCGTTCGACGGCTCCTGGGGCTACCAGCCGATCGGGCTGTATGCGCCGACCTCGCGCTTCGGCGATGCCGCAGGCTTCCGCCGCTTCGTCGACCGCGCCCATGCCGCCGGCCTGGGCGTGCTGCTCGACTGGGTGCCGGCGCACTTCCCGAACGACGCGCACGGCCTGGCGCAGTTCGACGGCACGCACCTGTTCGAATACGCCGACCGCCGCGAAGGCTTCCACACCGACTGGAACACGCTGATCTACAACTTCGGCCGCACGGAGGTGCGCAACTTTCTCGTTGGCAGCGCGCTGTACTGGCTGGAACGCTACGACGTCGACGGCCTGCGCGTCGATGCCGTGGCGTCGATGCTGTACCGCGACTACAGCCGCCAGCCCGGCGAGTGGATCCCGAACGTGCATGGCGGGCGCGAGAACCTCGAGGCCATCGCCTTCCTGCGGCGCACCAACGAAGTCATCGGCGGCGAACGCCCGCAGGCCGTGACGCTGGCCGAAGAGTCGACCGCCTTCCCCGCCGTCAGCCGCCCCACCTACGCCGGCGGGCTGGGCTTCCACTACAAGTGGAACATGGGCTGGATGCACGACACGCTGGCCTACATGGCGCGTGACCCGATCCACCGCGCCTGGCACCATGGCGAGATGACCTTCGGCCTGGTCTACGCCTTCGACGAGAACTTCGTGCTGCCGCTGTCGCACGACGAGGTCGTGCACGGCAAAGGCTCGCTGCTGGGCAAGATGCCGGGCGACCGCTGGCAGAAGTTCGCCAACCTGCGCGCCTACTACGGCTTCATGTTCGGCCACCCCGGCAAGAAGCTGCTGTTCATGGGCAACGAGTTCGCGCAGGAACGCGAGTGGAACCACGACCAGAGTCTGGACTGGCACCTGCTGGCCGACGACGCCCACACCGGCGTGCAGCGCCTGTTGCGCGATCTGAACCGGCTGTACCGCGAGTCACCGGCGCTGTACACGCAGGACTTCAGCGGCGCCGGCTTCGAGTGGATCGACCACCAGGACGCCGGCCGCTGCCTGCTCAGCTTCGTGCGCCGCGGCCGCGACGGGCAGCGCATGCTGGTGGTCTGCAACTTCGCGCCGGTGGTGCACCAGGCCTTCCGTCTGGGCGTGCCCGAAGCCGGCACCTGGCGCGAGCGGCTGAACACCGACTCGGTCTTCTACGGCGGCAGCAACGTCGGCACACCGCTGGCCGCGGCGGCCAGCGAAGCGGTGCCCAGCCACGGCCGCACGTCGTCGATCCTCGTCACGCTGCCACCACTGGCCACGGTGTTCTTCGAATGGACCGCCTGAACGGCGTGCTGCAGGCCGGCCGCGCCTGGCCGCTGGGCGCCAGCTGCGATGCTGCCGGCGTCAACTTCGCCGTCTTCTCGGCCAACGCGACGGCCGTCGAGCTGTGCCTGTACAGCGCCGACGGCCGCGAAGAAACCGCGCGCATCCCGCTGCCCGCGCAAAGCGGCGACGTCTGGCACGGCTACCTGCCCGGCGCCGCGACGGGCCTCGTCTACGGCCTGCGCGCGCACGGCCCGTGGCGGCCCGAGCGTGGCCACCGCTTCAATCCGAACAAGCTGCTGCTCGACCCCTGGGCGCGCGAGATCGTCGGCACTTTCGACTGGCGCGACGGCCACTTCGGCGCCGACCTCGAACACCCGCAGCACATGGACATGCGCGACAACAGCCGCCAGGCCTTGAAGGCGCGCGTTGTGCACGACGAAGGTTTCGACTGGCAGGGCGACCGGCGCCTGCTCACGCCGCTGGCCGGCAGCGTGCTGTACGAGCTGCACGTGCGCGGCTTCACGAAGCGCATGCCGGGCGTGCCCGAAGCGCTGCGCGGCACCTACGCCGGCCTGGCCAGCGATGCGGCAATAGCCCACTTGCAACGGCTGGGCATCACCGCCGTCAGCCTGCTGCCGGTGCACCAGCACCTGGACGAACAGCGCCTGGCCGAGCACGGCCTGGTCAACTACTGGGGCTACAACACGCTCGGCTTCTTCTGCCCCGAACCGCGCTACGCCGCCGGCGGCCAGCCGCGCGACGAGTTCCGCGGCATGGTGCGGCGGCTGCATGCGGCGGGCATCGAAGTCATCCTCGACGTCGTCTACAACCACACCGCCGAAGGCGACGAGCGCGGCCCCACCCTGAGCTGGCGCGGCCTCGACAACGCCAGCTGGTACCGGCTGCTGCCCGAGCAGCGCTGCGCCTACGACAACCTCACCGGCACCGGCAACGCGCTTGACCTGCGCCAGCCGCGCGCGCTGCAGATGGTGATGGACAGCCTGCGCTACTGGGTGCAGGAGATGCACGTCGACGGCTTCCGCTTCGACCTGGCGCCGGTGCTCGGCCGCGGCACGGGCGGCTTCGAAGGCGACGGCGCCTTCTTCAAGGCGCTCGCGCAAGACCCGGCGCTGGCCGGCGTGAAGATGATCGCCGAGCCCTGGGACATCGGCCCCGGCGGCTACCAGGTCGGCGGCTTCCCGCGTGGCTGGCTCGAATGGAACGACAAGTTCCGCGACGCGACGCGCGCCTTCTGGCTCGGCGGCGACGGCACGCGCGGCGAGTTCGCGCTGCGCCTGGCCGGCTCGTCCGACGTGTTCCAGGCGCGCCGGCGCGCACCGGGCGAATCGGTGAACTACGCCGTCTCGCACGACGGCTTCACGCTCGCCGATCTGGTCAGCTACGACATGCGCCACAACGAGGCCAACCTCGAAGACAACCGCGACGGCCATGGCCACAACCTGAGCTGGAACTGCGGCTGGGAAGGCCCGACCGACGACCCCGAGGTGCTGGCCCTGCGCGAGCGGCTGCAGCGCGCGCTGCTGGCCACCGTGCTGCTGTCGCAAGGCACGCCGATGCTCGCCGCCGGCGACGAACTCGGCCACAGCCAGGGCGGCAACAACAACCCGTACTGCCAGGACAACGAGACGACGTGGATCGACTGGGATGCGGCCGACACCACGCTGCTGGCGTTCACCACGCACGTCATGGCCTTGCGCCGTCGCCTGCTGCCGCTGGGCGAGCGCTGGTACACCGGCCTGGTCGACGCGCTGGGCCGGCACGACCTGGCCTGGCTGCGCCGCACCGCAGAACCACTGACGCCGGACGAGTGGAACAACCGCACCTCGCGCATTCTCGGCGCGCTGATCGGCGCACCGGGCCGCACCAAGACACCGCTGCTGCTGCTGGTCAACGGCCGCGACATGGATGCGGCCTTCCGGCTGCCGCCCGGCGACTGGCACTGCGAACTCGACACGGCCGAAGCCGACGGCACCAGCAGCTGGCAGCGCAACGGCGCGCCTGAATTCATGCTGCGTTCGCGCAGCCTCGTGCTGCTCAGCGACGCGGCCGCGACCCGACCTGCGAAGGAACTGCCATGAGATTCCCGCGAGCCAGCGGCGTGCTGCTGCACCCCACATCCCTGCCGGGGCCGCACGGCTCGGGCGACTTCGGCCCGGCGGCCTACCACTTCGTCGACTGGCTGGTCAGCGGCAGCCAGACCTTGTGGCAGATCCTGCCGCTGGGCGGCATCGGCGCCGGCAACTCGCCCTACATGAGCACGTCGGCCTTCGCCGGCAACCTGCTGCTCGTCGACCTGGCCGAATTGCACGAGCAAGGCTGGCTCGACGCCGACGATCTGATTCCCACCGATGAGCTGCTGGCGGCACGCGTCGACTACGCCGCGGCCGCGCCCTACCGCATGCAGCGCCTGAGCAAGGCGGCCGGGCGCTTCGCCGCCGACGCCGGCGATGCCCAGCGCACCGAGTTCGCGGCGTTCTGCACCGCGCAGCGCAGCTGGCTCGACGACTACGCGCTGTTCATGGCCTTGTGCGAAGACAACGACTGGCGCGACTGGTGCGACTGGGCGCCGGCGCTGGCCGCACGCAGGCCGGCGGCGCTGGCGGTGGCGCGCGCCAAGCTGGCCACGCGCATCGCCTTCTGGCAGTTCGGCCAGTGGTGCTTCTTCCGCCAATGGCAGGCGTTGCGCAGCTATGCCAACGCCCGCGGCGTGCAGATCATCGGCGACGCGCCGATCTTCATCGCGCACCAGAGCGCCGAGGTCTGGGCCAACCAGCAGCTGTTCGAACTTGGCCCCGACGGCCGGCCCACCGTGGTGGCCGGCGTGCCGCCGGACTTCTTCAGCGAAACCGGCCAGCGCTGGGGCAACCCGCTGTACCGCTGGAGCGCGCACGCCAAGGACGGCTACGCCTGGTGGGTGGAGCGGCTGCGGCGCACCTTCGAGCTCGTCGACATCGTGCGCATCGACCATTTCCGCGGCTTCGCCGGCTTCTGGGAGATCCCGGCCAGCGAGCCGACAGCCGTCAAGGGCCGCTGGGTGGCGGGCCCGGGCGAAGCGCTCTTCGACGCCATCGCCAAGGCACTGGGGCCGCTGCCCATCATCGCCGAGGACCTGGGCGTCATCACGCCCGACGTCGTGGCCTTGCGCAAGAGGTTCGCCTTCCCCGGCATGTGCATCCTGCAGTTCGCCTTCCAGGCCGACGCCAGCGACCGCTTCCTGCCGCACCACCATGAAGTCGACAGCGTCATCTACACCGGCACGCACGACAACGACACCGTCGCTGGCTGGTGGGCCACGGCCAGCGACCACGAGCGCCACTTCGCGCGCGGCTACCTCACGACCGATGGCCACGACATGCCGTGGTCGATGATCCGCGCCGCCAGCATGAGCGTTGCCGACACCGCCGTGCATCCCATGCAGGACATCCTGTGCCTGCCCGGCGCTGCCCGCATGAACTTTCCCGGCAAGGCCTCGGGCTACTGGGAATGGCGCTTCCAGTGGAGCCAGGTCCACCCCTGGCACGCGCACCGGCTGGCCGAGTACGGCCGGCTCTACGGCCGCACAAAATGAAAAAGGGCGCCCAGTGGGCGCCCTCTTGGGTTGCAGCGGTCTTCGCCGACCGCGGCTGAGCTTTAGCGAACCACCGCGATCTGCTCGCGGTTGCCGCCCTTGTACGTGAACAGGGTCAGCGCGCCGTTCTTGATGTCGCCCTTTTCGTCGAAGGCGATGGTGCCCGTCACGCCCTTGTAGCCGGCGGTCTTGGCCAGCACCGGCAGGTACTTCGCCGGTTCGGCCGAGCCGGCCTTGACCATCGCGGCAACCATCACGTTGACGGCGTCGTAGACGTACGGTGCGTAGATCTGCACGTCGGCGTTGAACTTCTTCTTGAAGGCGACCTTGAAGTCTTCCATCGACTTCTTGGCTTCGCCTTCGACGCCACCGGCTTCGGCGCAGACGACCTGGCCGTCACCCATGGTGCCGGCGGCCAGCTTGGGCAGCTCGCCCGAGCAGATGCCGTCGCCGCCCATGAACTTGGCTTCGATGCCGAGCTGCTTCATCTGGCGCAGCATCGGGCCGGCCACCGCGTCCATGCCGCCGAAGAAGACCACGTCGGGCTTCTTGGCCTTCAGGCTGGTCAGGATGGCGGTGAAGTCGGTTGCCTTGTCGTTGGTGAATTCGCGGCCGACGGTCTTGCCGCCGGCAGCCTTGACGCCCTTCTCGAATTCGTCGGCGACGCCTTGGCCGTAGGCCGTGCGGTCGTCGATGACGGCGATCGACTTGCCCTTCAGCTGGGTCACGGCGTACTTGCCGAGCGTGCCGCCCAGATGCACGTCGTCAGCGACGACGCGGAAGGTGGTCTTGTAGCCCTGGCGGGTGTACTTCGGGTTCGTCGCCGACGGGCTGATCTGCGGAATGCCGGCGTCGCTGTAGATCTTCGAAGCCGGAATCGAGGTGCCCGAGTTCAGGTGGCCGACCACGCCGTTGACCTTGCTGTCGACCAGCTTCTGCGCGGCCGCAGTGCCTTGCTTAGGATCGCCGGCGTCGTCTTCGGCCAGCAGCTCCAGCTTGACCTTCTTGCCACCGATCGTCACGCCCTTGGCGTTCAGATCGTCGATCGCCATGCGGGCGCCGTTTTCATTGTCCTTGCCCAGGTGGGCGATGGCGCCGCTGGTCGGGCCCACGTGGCCGATCTTGACCACGTCTTGCGCGTAGACCGAGCCGGCCAACAGAACGGCGACTGCACCAACGATCATGTTCAGCTTGACTTGCATGCTGGAAACCTCCGGGTATGTTGTCTTGTCGACAAACGAAGATGAAAAAGAGAAGCGGGAGACGATACCCCAAAAAAACACTGCCGCGACCGCGGGGAATCTCGGTGACTCAGGGAATCTCATAGGGCGAGTCTTCAACGCAACAGCCGGGCCAGCGGACGACAGGGTCGACCGCGGGTACGGGATCAGCGCGCTGCCGCCGGGTGGTGCACGACCTCGAGACCGCGCGCCTTGTAGGTGCGCCAGCGCTGCCTTCCGGCCTGCTCTTCATCGGGCTCGTCGGCGACGATCTCGATGACCCGCGTGAACGGCGACAGGTCTTGCGGCGGCTCGGCGCCGAGGTTGACCAGCACGTCGGGCGTGCCCTGCAGCGGCGGACCGTCGCTGCCTTCCATCAGCCAGATCGGCGTGCGCGCGGCCAGCGCGGTCTTGCCGCCGGTCACGCGCAGGTGCGGCACGAAGTCGCGTTCATCGAAGGTCCACAGCTCGCGGTCCAGCTGGCCCAGCACCGGGCTCGGAGCCGTCACCAGAACCCGTGCGCCTTTGCGGTAGGCCTTGCGCAGCAGCCGGCAGGTGAAGCCGAACTTGTCGGCGACACCGGTGTGGAACTCGACCTCGGTCACTTCGCCTGCGACAGCACGTAGTGCGTCAGCAGCGGCACCGGCCGCCCGGTGGCGCCCTTGGCGGCACCCGACTTCCACGCCGTGCCGGCGATGTCCAGGTGCGCCCAGCGCAGCTTGGCGGTGAAGCGCTTCAGGAACATCGCCGCGGTGATGGCGCCGCCGGCGCGGCCGCCGACGTTGCCCATGTCGGCGAAGTTGCTCTTCAGCGCTTCGTCGTATTCGTCGTCCAGCGGCATGCGCCAGGCCGGGTCGGCCGCGGCTTCGCCGGCCGCCAGCAGTTCGCCGACCAGCGCTTCGTCGGCACTGAACAGCCCTGAACGCACATGGCCGAGCGCGATGACGCAGGCGCCGGTGAGCGTGGCGATGTCGACCACCGCCGCCGGCTTGAAGCGTTCGGCATAGGTCAGCGCGTCGCACAGGATGAGCCGGCCTTCGGCGTCAGTGTTCAGCACTTCGATGGTCTGGCCCGACAGGCTGGTGACGACATCGCCCGGCTTCACCGCACGGCCGCTGGGCATGTTCTCGCAGGCCGGAATGATGCCGATCAGGTTGACCTTGGCCTTCAGCTGCGCCACCGCCTTCAGCGTACCCAGCACGCTGGCCGCGCCGCCCATGTCGAACTTCATCTCGTCCATCTCGCCGGCCGGCTTGATGGAGATGCCGCCGGTGTCGAAGGTGATGCCCTTGCCCACCAGCACCACCGGCGCCGCGGCCTTGGCGCCGCCGAGGTGGCGCGCAACGATGAACTTCAGCGGTTCGTCCGAGCCCTGCGCCACGCTCAGGAACGAGCCCATGCCGAGCTTTTCGACGTCTTTGCGGTCCAGCACCTCGACCTTCAGGCCGTGTTCCTTGGCCAGGCTCTTGGCCACGCCGGCCAGGTAGGTGGGCGTGCAATGGTTGGCCGGGCGGTTCGCGCATTCGCGTGCCAGCTCGACGCCGGCGGCGATGGCCTCGCCCTGGCGCAGGCCGCTGTTCACGGCCGACACCTGCGACTTGGAGACGACGAAGCTCACGCCGGCCAGCTTGGCCGCCGGCGGCGCGCTCGGCTTGGTGGCGCGGTACAGGTAGACGGCATCGCTGACCGCTGCGACCAGCGCTTCGCCGAAGGCCGCGCCGACATCATCGACACCGGCCAGCGCCACCGCCAGCTGCTTGGTGCCGCCGCCCTTCAGCGCGCCGACGCCGGCGGCGACGGCCCTGCGAAAGCCCTTCACCGAACCATCGCCCGCGGCGGCGAAGACCACCCGCGCGGCCTTCACGCCGGCAACGCTGTGCGCATACAGCACGTTGCCGGGCTTGAAGGCCAGGTCACCGCTTTCGACCGCGGCGCCCAGCGCGTCGGCGAGCGCCTTGTCCAGTCCCGCCGGCGTGGCCTGCCCGGCCACCACGACCAGCAGCGCATCGGCCGCCACCCCAACCAAACCACCGGCACCGGCGACTTGCGTCTTGAAGTCCATAATTCCGTTCCATCTGGAAGAGCCGAGGATGTTATTCGATTCAACTGTGCGTCGCGAACTCGCGCGGAGCTTCGGTGCGACGCTGGTCGTGATCCTCACCATCGTGCTGACGATGTTCCTGATCCGCACCATCGGCCAGGCGGCCAGCGGCGTGGTCGCGCCGCAGGACGTGGTGCTGCTGCTCGGCTATGTCGCCCTGGGCCACCTGCCGACGATGCTGGCGCTGTCGCTGTTCATCGCCATCGTCGTGACGCTGGGACGCATGTACCGCGACAGCGAAATGGCGATCTGGTTCGCCAGCGGCGTCGGCCTGACGCGCTTCGTGCGGCCGGTGCTGCGCACGAGTTGGCCGGTGCTGCTGGTGGTGGCGCTGCTGCTGCTGTTCGTCTGGCCCTGGGGCAACCGCAACAGCCTGGACCTGCGCGACCGCTACCAGCAGCGCTCTGACCTGTCGCGCGTGAGCCCCGGCGTGTTCCAGACCTCCAGCGACGGCAGCCGCGTCTTCTTCATCGAACGCGAAAGCGCCGACGGCGTGAACGCGCGCAACGTCTTCATCCTGTCGCAGCTGGAGCACAGCGAAGCCGTCACGTCGGCCAAGAGCGGCCACCTCGAATCCGAAGGCGACGACCGCTTCCTGGTGCTCGAACGCGGCCAGCGCAACGACGTCGACCTGCAAAGCGGCGAGAAGTCGCTGTCCAGCTTCGAGACCTACCGCGTGCTTGCCGACGAACGCCGCGTGCGCGACGCCGAGAGCCGGCCGCCAAAGGCGATGCGCACGATAGAACTCATCCGCCAGCCGACGCTGAAGAACCAGGGCGAACTGGTCTGGCGCTTCGGCCTGCTGTTCGGCGCCGCGAACCTGCTGCTGCTGGGTATCGGCCTGGCGGCGACGAACCCGCGCCGGGCCAGCAACTGGAACCTGCTCTTCGCGCTGCTCGGCTTCGTCGTCTACTACAACCTGATCAACCTGTCGCAGGCCTGGGTCGGCAGCGGCCGCGTCGGCCTCGGCGCCGGGCTGGCCGGCCTGCACGGCGGCGCCTTCGTGCTGGCGCTGACACTGCTGTGGTGGCGCGAACATGGCGCGGTGGCGCAGTTCTGGCCGCGTCGGGCGGCGGCGTGAAGACCGCATGAAGACCGCATGAAAACAATACGCCGGCTGCTCTACCGCGACATCGTGTCGTCGGTGTTCTTCGTCGTGCTGGCCTTCCTGTCGCTGTTCTACTTCATCGACTTCGTCGACGAACTCGACGATGTCGGCCGCCGCGGCCGCGGCGTCGGCAGTGCCGTGCTGGCTGCGGCCTACCAGCTGCCGGGCCACTTCTACGAGCTGTTCCCGATCGCGGTGCTGATCGGCACCATCTATTCGCTGGCGCGCATGGCGCAGTCGTCGGAGTTCACGATCCTGCGCACCGGCGGCCTCGGTCCGGGGCGTGCGCTGGGGCTGCTGGCGGTGCTGGGCGTGGTCTTCGGCGCGCTGACCTTCTTCGTCGGCGACTATGTGGCGCCGCCCAGCGAACGCCTGGCGGTGCTGCAGAAGGCGCGCTTCGCCGGCGGGCTGAAGGTCGGCGGTGCCGGCGCCTGGCTGAAGGAAAAGCGCAGCACGCCGGAAGGCGAGCACAGCGTGTCGATCAACCTCGCCGGCACCGGCAGCAGCGGCGCGCTCGAAGGCATACGCATCTTCGAATTCGACAGCGACGGGCGACTGGTGTCGCGCATCGCGGCGCGCCAGGGCCAGGTCGGCGCCGACGGTGCCTGGTCGCTGCTCGACGCCGACGTCACGCGCTGGCCGGCGGCGCGCCAGGCCGGCGACCCGGTGATCCAGGAAGAGCGGCTGCCGAAGCTGCGCTGGGTGAGCACGCTGACGCCGGCAGTGGTGGCCGCGGCGGTGCTGCCGGTGGCGACGATGACCACGGCCGAACTCTGGCGCTACAGCGAGCACCTCACCGACCAGGCGCAAGCGGCGCAGAACCACCGCATCCGCTTCTGGAAGAAGGCGCTGTACCCGCTGGCCTGCATCGTGATGGTGGCGCTGGCCCTGCCCTTCGCCTACCTGCATGCGCGCGCCGGCGGCATCAGCCTGAAGGTCTTCGGCGGCATCATGCTCGGCATCAGCTTCGTGCTGCTGAACAACGTGGCCGGGCACATCGGGCTGCTGCGCGCGTGGACGCCGTGGATCGTGGCGGCGACGCCGAGCCTGATCTACCTGTTCCTGTCGCTGGCTGCATTCACCTGGCTGGTCCGCTACCGATGACCCATCCTGGCTTGATCCTCTTCGCCCATGGCGCCCGTGATCCCGGCTGGGCCGCGCCCTTCCAGGCCGTGGCCGAGCGGGTGCGCGCGGCGCGGCCGCAGGCGCTGGTGCGGCTGGCCTTCCTGGAGCTGATGGCGCCCGACATCGCGGCGGTGGCCGACCAGCTGGCCGTGGCCGGCTGCCAGACGATAGACATCGTGCCGCTGTTCCTGGGTGCCGGCGGCCATGTGCGCAAGGACCTGCCGGCGCTGCTGGACGGCTTGCGCGCGCGCCACGCCGGCATCGTCTTCACGCTGCACCCTGCCGTCGGCGAAGCCCCGGTCGTCATCGAAGCGATGGCCCAGGCCGCGAGCCAGCACCTGCCGATCCGATGAACCTGCACCAGTTCCGTTTCGTTCAGGAAGCGGTGCGCCGCAACCTCAACCTCACCGAGACCGCGAAGGCGCTGTTCACGTCGCAGCCCGGCATCAGCAAGGCCATCCTCGAGCTCGAAGAAGAACTCGGCGTCGACATCTTCGCGCGCCACGGCAAGCGGCTGCGCCGCGTCACCGAGCCGGGGCAGCAGGTGCTGAAGTCGATCGAGATCATCATGCGCGAGGTCGCCAACCTGAAGCGCATCGGCGAGCAGTTCTCGAAGCAGGACGCGGGCACCTTGTCGATCGCGACCACACACACGCAGGCGCGCTACTTCCTGCCCGGGCCGGTGGCGGCGCTGCGCAAGAAGTTCCCGAAGGTGCAGGTCGTGCTGCACCAGGGCATGCCCGAGCAGGTGGCGCGCATGCTGCTGGACGACGTGGCCGAGATCGGCCTGGCCACCGAAGCGCTGGCCGCCTACGACGAACTCGTCACGCTGCCGTGCTACGAATGGCAGCACGTGATGGTGGTGCCGGCCGGCCACCCGCTGGCGGCGGTGGAGCGGCCGACACTGGAGCAGCTGGCGGCCGAAACGCTGGTGCTGTACCACCCCACGGTGACCGGCCGCACGCGCATCGACCAGGCCTTCGCGCGCAGCCGGCTCAAGCTGAACGTGGCGCTGGAGGCGATCGATTCCGACGTCATCAAGACCTACGTCAAGCTCGGCATGGGCGTGGGCATCGTCGCCGAACTGGCGGTGCGCGACGACCCGCCCGGCGGCGAGCTGGTGTCGCGCCCGCTCGGCCACCTGTTCGGCGCCAACGTCACGCGCGTGGCCTTCAAGCGCGGCGCCTACCTGCGCCACTTCGTCTACGCTTTCGCCGAACAACTCTCCGACCGACTGAGCCCGTCGCTGATCCAGCGCGCGATGAGCGGCCAGGGCACCGACTTCGAAATGTGATGAACGCACCCTACACCCCGAACCTTCCGAGCCGCCTGCCCAGCGTCGGCACCACCATCTTCACCGTGATGTCGGCGCTGGCCGCCGAAGTCGGCGCGGTGAACCTCGGTCAGGGCTTCCCCGACTTCGACTGCGACCCGAAGCTGCTCGACGTCGTCGGCCAGGCCATGCACGAAGGCCTGAACCAGTACCCACCGATGGCCGGCGTGCCGGCGCTGCGCCAGGCGGTGGCGGCGAAGATCGCCACGCTTTACGGCCACAGTTACGACTGGAACAGCGAGATCACCATCACCGCCGGCGCGACGCAGGCCATCCTGACGGCCATCCTGTGCTGCGTGCACCCGGGCGACGAGGTCATCGTGCTCGAGCCCTGCTACGACAGCTACGCGCCGAACATCGAACTCGCCGGCGGCACCATCGTCCGCGTGCCGCTGACGCCGGGCAGCTTCCGCCCCGACTTCGCCAAGATCGGCGCTGCGATGTCGGCCAGGACACGCGCCATCATCGTCAACACGCCGCACAACCCGAGCGCCACCGTCTGGACCCGCGCCGAGATGGAACAGCTCGCCACGCTGCTGGATGGCACCGAGGTGCTGCTGATCGCCGACGAGGTCTACGAGCACATGGTCTACGACGGCGCGGCGCATGTCAGCGCGGCGTCGATCCCGTCGCTGGCGGCGCGCACCTTCGTCGTCTCCAGCTTCGGCAAGACCTACCACGTCACCGGCTGGAAGGTCGGCTATGTCGCCGCGCCGGCGGCGCTGTCGGCCGAGTTCCGCAAGGTGCACCAGTTCAACGTCTTCACCGTCAACACGCCGGTGCAGCACGGCCTGGCGCGCTACATGGCCGACCCGGCGCCTTACGTCGAGCTGCCGGCCTTCTACCAGCGCAAGCGCGACCTGTTCCGCGACGGCCTGGCGAAGACGCGGCTGCGCGTGCTGCGCAGCGAAGGCACGTACTTCCAGACGGTGGACTACAGCGCGGTGAGCAGCCTGCCGGAAGGCGAGTTCTGCCAGTGGCTGACGCGCGAGATCGGCGTCGCGGCGATTCCGCTGTCGGCCTTCTACGAAGGCGGCTTCGAACAAGGCATCGCGCGGCTGTGTTTCGCGAAGAAGGACGAAACGCTGCAGGCGGCGCTGCAGCGGCTGGCCAAGGTCTAGCGCGCGGGTCTAGCGCCGCGTCGGCGCCTGCGGGTCGACGATCATCGGCTGCGTGTCCGGCTGCGTCAGGTCCAGGTCGACCGGCGCGGTCGGCCGCTCTTCGGCGACCGAATCGAACACCGAATCGCGTTCGAGCCCGAAGTACGGGTGCGGCGACGTGGCGCTGAACTCGCCACCATCGGACAAGGGCAGCAGCAGGTCGACGTTGCCGGTGTCGGCGGCCTCGCGGTCCAGCAGGTCGCGCGCCAGCGAATACAGGAACAGCACCTCGCGGTAGGCCGGCAGCTCGAACAGCTCGCCACGCGACTTGCGGAACAGCAGCGCTTCCAGCTCGGCCATCGAATCCAGCGGCCGCGGCCACACCTGCTGCAGCCGCGGCAGCACGCCGGGGTAGTCTTCGAGCGAACGCCCATGCTGCAGGTCGCTGTCCCAGTCGGGCGCGTAGGCGTTGAAGCGGTGGTTGAAGCGGGCCCGCGTGCGTTCGTACGGGTCGCGCTGGTTGCGCCGGCGGTAGATCTCCAGCAGCTTCAGGTACGGCAGCGGGCTGCCGCCACCGGTGTTGCGCAAGTGGTCGACGAGCAGGTCGACGGCGGCTTCTTCCTGGCCGAGCACGATGAAGAACTCGGCCTGCTGTTCCAGGTCGAGCAGCTCTTCGATCGATACGTCGCGCGGCGAGCCTTCGTCGGGCCGCGCCTGCGGCGGCAGCACCTCCGTGCGTTCCGTCATCGGCGGCAGCGGCATCGTGCGCCGCGGGGCCGGCGTCGGCAGCGGCGGCACGGGCGGCCGGGTTGGCGGCGCGGGCATCGGCATCACCACGCGCGGCGGCGGTGGCGGTGACGACGGCAGGTGGATCTCGGACGTCACCATCGGCAGCTGCGAGGTCGGCGTCGCCGGCCGCGGTGCCGCTTCGGCAGCCGCCGCGCGCCGCCACGACGCCTGCTGCGCCAACTGCACCTGGCGCAGCCGCCAGGCCAGCCAGATGGTCAGCGCGGCCAGCAGCAGCAAGGCCAGCAGCAGCGGCCACATCCAGCGCGATGCACCATCGCCTTCGGCGACACGCGCGCGCAGCAGGCTGACCAGGTCGCGGTTGGCATTCGCCTCGCTGCGCATCTGGTTCACGGTGCGCTCCAGCGTCGCGATGCGCGCCTCTGCATTGGACGCGGCGGCAGCGGCGGCGCGCGTGGCACTGGCGGCCAGCGCGACGGCTTCGATGGCTTCGTCGACCGCACGGGTCGCCGCGGCGGGCTGCGGGGGCGGCTCGGCCGGGTCCAGCTTGAGCCGGGCCATCGGCGGCGCGGTGGTGGCGGCGGCGGTGGCTGTGGCCGGTGCTGCCGGCACCGGCTTGCGTGCCTTCTTCGCGCTGGCGTTGCGGGTTGGCGCGCTCGGCCGCGACTCGCTGCGCGACGCGGCGCGGGCCGGCCGCGCCTGCACCGCATCGGGGTTCACGGTGGCCGCGGCGGCGCGCGGCGGCGGTGCGGCTGCTTCGGCCGGTGCCGCCGCCAGCGCCACCATCGGCGGCGCCATCGAAGGCGGGTCGGCCAGCAGCGTGAAGCGCCGCGACATGCGTGCCGGGCAGCCGATGGACACGGTGACCACGACCACGGGTTCGTCGACGCTGCCGCTGCTGAGCACGCGCAGGGCCAGCGCTTCGGGGTTGCTGTTGTCGACGGCGACACGCACCGACGAAGGCGGCACGCGCTGATCGCCGACCATGACTTCGGCGCTGACGCACTCGGGGGCGATGGTGTCGCCCGGGTCCAGCCGCAGGGCCGCCGCAAATTCCAGCGGCTGGCCGAGCACCGCCGTTTGCTGCGCACGCAACCAACCTATCGCCGACGCATCGAAAGCCGTGAGCAGCAGGGCCAGGCCAGTGAGCAACGACGACAGTGGCCGCTTCTTCGGCATGCAGGGGAATGGATGGCTGTAGCGACTCCGGGTCACTCTATCACGAAGGGTTACAGGTGGCGCCGCCCCGGCCGGGCCCTGCACACCGCGTGACACAATGCCCCGCGAACATCGTTGAAAACGCACACGACCGCAAGCGGTTACACCGGAGCTGGCATGTCCTCCGAGATCCTGTCCGAACGGCGCGGCGCGACGCAGCTGCTGACCTTGTCCGACCCGGCGACGCGCAACGCGATGTCGCCGCAGGCCTACAGCGCCGGCATCGAAGCCGTCGGCCAGGCCGAAGCCGATGCCGAGGTGCGCTGCATCGTGCTGCGCGGCCATGGCGCCCACTTCTGCGCCGGCGGCAACGTGCAGCGGCTGGCCGGCGTGCGCCGCGGCGACCCGGTCGAGCAGGCGCTGGCGATGGAGCGCTTTCATGGCTTCATCGAAGCCTTGCGCGCCTGCCCGAAGCCGGTGATCGCCGCGGTCGAAGGTTTCGCCGCCGGCGGCGGCGCGGCCATCGCGCTGGCCTGCGACCTGATCATCGCCGCCGAGGGCGCGCGCTTCGTGCTGTCGTACGGCAAGATCGGCCTGTCGCCCGATGGTGGCGCTTCATGGCACCTGGCGCGGCTGCTGCCGCGCAGCCTGGCGCTGCAGATGTTGTGGCTGCCGGAACCCATGACGGCGCGCGACTGGCAGGCGCAGCGCCTGGTGCACAGCGTCACCGACGACGGCCAGGCGCTGGACGCCGCGCTGGCGCTGGCGGAGCGGCTGGCACGCATGGCGCCGAACGCGCTGGCCAGCGCCAAGGCGCTGGTCAATGCCGCGCCCGAGCGGCCCTTGCGCGAACAGCTGGATGCCGAGCGCGAGCACTTCATCGTCAACCTGTTCCACGCCAACGGCGGCGAAGGCCTGCAGGCCTTTCTGGACAAGCGCGAGCCGCGCTTCGGCTGATCAGCTGTCGTAGCCGGGATAGCTGCGGTCCAGCCGCCGCAGCAGGCCCGGCCAGATCAGCCCGGCGCCCATGCCGCGAGACACCTGCGCCGCCTGCTGGCGCGCCGTGCCGATGATCTCGGGGTGCACCGGGATGAGCTCGCCGCCGCCGGCCTGCGCGCGGACCTGGATCGTGCAGACGGTCTCGAACAGGTACATCGCCTGGAACGCGTCGGCGACGGTCTGGCCCACCGTCAGCAGGCCGTGGTTGCGCAGCATCAGGAAACGCTTGTCGCCCAGGTCGCGCACCAGCCGCGGCTTCTCGTCGTCGCGCAGCGCCACGCCTTCGTAGTCGTGATAGCCCAGGCTGGACAACACGAAGATCGACTGCTGCGACAGCGGCAGCACGCCGCCCTTCTGCGCCGACACCGCGATGCCGTTCAGCGAATGCACGTGCAGCACGCAGCCGGCGTCATGCCGCGCGCCGTGCACCGCGCTGTGGATGACGAAGCCGGCCGGGTTGACGTCATACGGCGTGTCGTCGAGCTTGTTGCCCGCGGCGTCGACCTTGATCAGGCTCGATGCGGTGATCTCCTCGAACATCAGCCCGTACGGGTTGATCAGGAAGTGGTGCTCCGGGCCTGGCACGCGGGCGCTGATGTGCGTGAAGACCAGGTCGTCCCAGCGGAACAGCGCCACCAGCCGGTAGGCGGCGGCGAGGTCGACGCGCAGTTGCCATTCTTCGGGGCTGACGTTTTCGCGGCGGCTGGGGAAATCGAGCGATGGGGCTGGCATGGGGAACCTCGCGGGTGAAGTCGCAGATGAAGTCGCGGATGATCGATGGACAATGGTGGCGCTTCTGTCGCACCCGAGACAAGACATGAATACCCCGGTTCTTACAATCGACGAGCGACACAACATCGACTCCGGCGCGTGGTTCGCCCGACTCTCCCCTGCCCTGCGCAACGACATTCTTTCGCGTGCCATCGTGCGCCGCCATGCCGACGGCACGCCGCTGGCTTCGCGCGGCACGCAGGCCGAAGAATGGTGCGGCGTGGCGCGCGGTGCAGTGCGGGTCAGCTCGGTCAGCCTGTCGGGCAAGCAGGTGACGCTGACCTATGCCGAGCCCGGCGTCTGGTTCGGCGACATCGCGCTCTTCGACGGCCTGCCGCGCACCCACGATGCCGACACGCACGGCGACACCACGCTGCTGGTCGTGCGCAAGCCCGACTTCAAGGAACTGCTGTCGCTGCATGTCGAGCTTTACGAAGCGCTGCTGCGGCTGAACTGCCGCCGCCTGCGCCTGATGTTCAACCAGTTCGAAGACCTGAATACGCGGCCGCTGCAGGCGCGGCTGGCCAAGCAGCTGCTGCTGCTGGCCAAGAGCTACGGCATCACGCAGGGCGAAGAGATCCGCATCGGCCTGCAGCTGGCGCAGGAAGACCTGGCGCAGCTGCTCGGCGCTTCGCGCCAGCGCGTCAACCAGGAGTTGAAAGGCTTCGAAAGAGAAGGCGCGGTTCGCGTCGAGCCGACGCGGCTGGTGGTGCTGTCGCGCGAAAAACTGTTGGCGATCGCGGACCGATAAACCGCCCGCCGAGGAGACAAACCCGCATGGACCAGTTCACCGGCACCCGGCCCGTTGCCGCAAGCCACGCCTTCGACAGCGCCGCGCTCGAAGCCTATCTGCAGCGCGAGATGCCGGGCTTCGAAGGCCCGCTGAGCGTCGAGCAGTTCAAGGGCGGCCAGTCCAACCCGACCTACAAGCTGCTGACGCCGACCCGCGCCTATGCCATGCGCAGCAAGCCCGGGCCGGCCGCCAAGCTGCTGCCTTCGGCGCATGCCATCGAGCGCGAATTCCGCGTCATGAAGGCGCTCGGCGGCACCGACGTGCCGGTGGCGCAGATGCACCTGCTGTGCGAAGACGAAGCCGTCATCGGCCGCGCCTTCTACATCATGGAATTCATGGACGGGCGCGTGCTGTGGGACCAGGCCCTGCCCGATCTGGCGCGCGACCGGCGCGGCCAGATCTACGACGAGATGAACCGCGTCATCGCGGCGCTGCACAGCGTCGACGTGGCGGCCGTCGGGCTGGCCGACTACGGCAAGCCGGGCAACTACTTCGAGCGCCAGATCGGGCGCTGGAGCAAGCAGTACGTGGCGTCGGCCACCGAGACGACCGCCGAGATGGACCAGCTCATCGCCTGGCTGCCGGCACACCTGCCGGCCAGCGCGCTGGACAGCAGCCAGGTGGCCATCGTCCACGGTGACTACCGCCTGGACAACCTGGTCTTCGACAAGGACGCACCGCGCATCACCGCCGTGCTCGACTGGGAGCTGTCGACGCTGGGCCACCCGCTGGCCGACTTCAGCTACCACTGCATGGCCTGGCACATCCCGCCGGGCACCTTCCGCGGCATCGGGGGGCTCGACCACGCGGCCCTGGGCATCCCGTCGGAAGCCGAGTACGTGCGCCGCTACTGCGAACGAACCGGCCGCAGCGACCCGCAGGCGCTGATGGCCGACTGGAACTTCTACCTCGCCTACAACCTGTTCAGGCTGGCGTCGATCACGCAAGGCATCGCCAAGCGCGTGGTCGACGGCATCGCGTCCAGCGCGCAGGCCAAGGCCACCGGCGCGGCGACGCGGCCGCTGGCGCAGATGGCCTGGCGCTTCGCGCAGGCCGCCGGCTGAACAACACACGATCGAAAGACGGACATGGACTTCGGCTATTCCCCCAAGACGCAGGAACTGCAAGCCCGCGTGAAGGCCTTCATGGCCGAACACGTGTACCCCGCCGAAGGCCGTTACTGGGCCGAGATCGAGGCCAACACCGCCGCCGGCAAACGCTGGACGCCGCTGCAGGTGATCGAAGAACTCAAGCCCAAGGCGCGCGCCGCCGGGCTGTGGAACCTGTTCCTGCCCGAGAGCGAACTCGGCGCCGGGCTGAGCAACCAGGAATACGCGCCGCTGGCCGAGATCATGGGCGCGGTGCCGTGGGCCAGCGAGGTCTTCAACTGTTCGGCGCCCGACACCGGCAACATGGAAGTGCTGGTGCGCTACGGCAGCGCCGAGCACAAGCAGCGCTGGCTGCAGCCGTTGCTGAAGGGCGAGATCCGCAGCGCCTTCGCGATGACCGAGCCGGCCGTGGCTTCGTCGGACGCAACGAACATCGAATCGCGCATCGAACGCGATGGCGACGACTACGTCATCAACGGCCGCAAGTGGTGGACCAGCGGCGCCGGCGACCCGCGCTGCCAGATCTTCATCTTCATGGGCAAGACCGACCCCGACGCGCCCAAGCATTCGCAGCAGTCGATGATCCTGGTGCCGCGCGAAACGCCGGGCATCACCGTGGTGCGGCCTTTGAGCGTGTTCGGCTACGACGATGCGCCGCACGGCCACATGGAGGTCGACTTCAAGAACGTGCGCGTGCCGGCGTCGAACATCCTGCTCGGCGCCGGCCGCGGCTTCGAGATCGCGCAAGGCCGCCTCGGGCCCGGCCGCATCCACCACTGCATGCGGCTGATCGGCCTGGCCGAGCGTGCGCTGTCGCTGATGTGCCAGCGCGCGACCAGTCGCACGGCCTTCGGCAAGACCATCGCGCAGCAGACGGTGACGCAGGAGCGCATTGCCGAAGCGCGCTGCATGATCGAACAGTCGCGCCTGCTGACGCTGAAGGCGGCGTGGATGATGGACGTGGCCGGCAACAAGAGCGCGAAGGCCGAGATCGCGATGATCAAGGTCGTGGCGCCGAACATGGCCTGCCAGGTGATCGACTGGGCGATGCAGGTCTACGGTGGCGCCGGCATGTGCGAAGACACGCCGCTGGCCTATTTCTACACGGCCGCGCGCACGCTGCGTTTCGCCGACGGGCCGGACGAAGTGCACCGCAACGCGATTGCCAAGATCGAACTCGGCAAGCTCGCCGCCTAAGCCTACTTCCGTTCTTCCGGCGGCAGCGCGCTGGCCGACCACAGGCTCGGCTGCGTGCTTGGTGCGCCGGCCTCGAAGTTCTGGCTGGCGACACGGCGGGCTTCGCGCATCGCGGTCTCGAACAGCCGCACCCAGGGCTCGATGTCCTGCGCGTCGGGCACTTCCAGCGCGGTGCGCAGCGTCAGCCGGCCGCGGCCGATCATCAGCACCAGCGGCGTCGACGGTGGCAGCGTGGTGGCGGCCAGCGCCGTCGACAGTGGCCCGTCGAGCCACTGCGTCAGCCACTGCTTGATGCTGGACAGCGCGACGAAACGTTCGCGCAGCTTGCCCATCTCGGCGCCGCCGAGCTTGGGGAACATGACCAGCCAGCGCATCTCGGGCGGCGTCTGGTTGTCGATGCGCGTCTGCACGCCTTCGACGTACTGGTCGAAGACGGCCTTCTCCATCTGCTCCTGCAGCGTGCGGTTCAGCAGCACCACCTGCAGGTCGGACTGCAGGCCAAGTTCGGCGCGCAGGCGCAACTCGCTGCCCTGCACGTAGCTGCGCTGCGACGGGCCCCATTCCAGCCGCCACGGCAAGGCGCCGAGGCGGCCGTCGATGACGAAGCCTTCGCTCTCGCGCACGCCGCGAAAAATGTACTGCTTTGACTCGGCCCACGGGGCCAGCGCGTCCCAGCCCTTGGCCGGAGCGGGGCCGCCGGAGAACCAGCGTTTCAGGCCTTCGAGCATGGTTTAGAGTCCAGCGGGACCGCTTCGCGAGAAGCGCACACGGGGATGACGATGATCGAAGTGTATTCGTGGGCGACGCCCAACGGCCACAAGGTGCACATCATGCTCGAGGAATGTGGCCTGCCTTACCGCGTCACCGGCATCGACATCGGCGCCGGCGACCAATTCAAGCCCGAGTTTCTGGCGATCAGCCCGAACAACAAGATCCCCGCCATCGTCGACCCCGAAGGCCCCGGCGGTGAACCCATCTCATTGTTCGAATCGGGCGCGATCCTGCTCTACCTGGCAGCCAAGACCGGCCGCTTCCTGCCCGCCGACACGGCGGCCCGCTACAAGGTGCTGGAGTGGCTGATGTTCCAGATGGGCGGCGTCGGCCCGATGCTCGGCCAGACGCATCACTTTCGCATCTACGCACCCGAGAAGATCCCCTACGCGATCGACCGCTACACCAACGAAGCCAAGCGCTTGTACGGCGTGATGAACCGCCAGCTCGCCAAGTCGCGCTACATCGCCGGCCCTGAATACTCGATCGCCGACATCGCCATCTTCCCCTGGCTGCGCAGCTGGAAGAACCAGGGCATCGACTGGACCGACCACCCGCACCTGAAGGGCTGGTTCGACGAGATGGCCGCGCGCCCGGCCGTGATGCGCGGCGTTGAAGTGCTGGCCGATCGGCGCAAGCCGCTGGTCGACGACCAGTCGCGCGAGACGCTGTTCGGCAAGACGCAGTACCAGGCGCGCTAGATCACCCGCCTGCGTAGAATCCCGCCGCCGGCTGCCCGTAGCTCAACTGGATAGAGCACCAGCCTTCTAAGCTGGGGGTCGGGGGTTCGAGTCCCTCCGGGCAGGCCATTTGACCGTTCCAGAAGGTCCCGAGCGATCCCGGGAAGCGCCGGAAAGCCAGCAAAGACGCGGGTTTCCGGGCCATCAAGGCTTCAAACGGTTTCGTAACCCTCGCGTCCATCAGAAGTTGTGGCGAATGCCGGCGTCGTAGCCCGTCGTGCGCTTCGCATTGTCCTGAAGCGTGGAGCCGACGCTGCTGAACAGCATCGTTCGCTTGCTCAAGTTGTAGCGGTACTGCGCGCCGAGCTTCTTGATTTCGGCACCACCGCTGACGCCGGCGGCCGGATAGTGCCCGTCCGTCCACGACAAGTGCAACGTCGACGTGCCCGGCAGCCGGATCACGCCGCCAAGCAGATAGGCGTTCGACTCGGACTGGCCACCGACACGAGAGCGGGAAAACGACAGGATCGGCCTGACGGTGCCGAAGTCGTATGAACCGGTGAAGATGACCAGGCGGTCCGCCGGGGCGCCGGGCGGGCTGCGCGTGTCGAATGCGAGTCCGGCATAGATGGGGCCGTCGGCGTAGTCGAAGCGCAGCCCGAGCTCGCGGCCCGCCACGGGCCCTTCGTTCGCAGCGGCCTGGATCGCCGCTTGCCACGCACCGAACCGAGGTGTCGAGTAGGCGACCGAGTTGTTTTCTCGAACAAGGTCATTGGCCGCGTACAGATTGGGCGCGTGCAGTGCCGACACCTGCGAAACACCCAACCACTCCGAAGGGTCGGCGAGGAAAGCGACTTTGCTGAACAGTGGCGCCTGACGCCCGAGCTGAATCGATCCCAAGGGCGTGTCGAGGCCGACCCACGATGACCACCAGAACGGTCGGGTCAGGGTCGCGGCTGTGCGCACGGTTCCGGTGTCGGCATTGAACCGGTGATCGAGAAAGAACTGCGCCCTCATCCCTCCGCCCAGATCCTCCGTGCCTCTGAAGACGAGCGCGGAATCGTCGTTCCCGAGCGACCACGCATTCAGCGGCCCGGCGCCGCCGCCGAACGGCGACGTGCCGTTGTTCATGTGCGTGGCCGCGGCATGAACCCAGCCGGAGAGCGTCACGTTCTGAGCCCTGGCGGCAGTTGCCATGACCGTGGCGGCGACGGCCAGTGCGAGCCCGGCCGCGACTTTCAGGTTTGTCTCCATCTCTGCTCCTGTCGGTTTGTTTTGTGAGCCCATCGGTTCGCCGGGGCTGGTAGTGCCCGCCGACGAACAGCCTCAGCGGGCGGGTGTCTGCGTCCGGTAGCCCTCGAAGAAGCGCCACATCAGCGGCGTGGCATCGATGTCGAACGGCACCGGGGTCAGCACCGAGGGCTGGGCCAGCAGCGCGCGGCTGCCGGGCCAGGCGTGTCCGGCTCCCGCGGTCAGGTACAGCAGTACGCGCGCGTGCTCGGCACACGCGTCGTAGGACACGAGCTTGGTGGCCGCCGTCACGTCTCTCGTCTCAGGCCCGACCTGGCAGCGGTTCAGTTCGGCCCAACGAAGCTGTGCCGCCGCAACGCCGTACTGCCAGTACGGCAGCCCGCCGCCATCGAACGGGTTGACCTTGTCCGCGGTGCTCGCGAACGCGATCACGGGAACGGGGCGCGAGGGTTGGCAACTCGCGGGCTCGGGCTCGGCCTGACCCTTGTCGTTCTTTCGCGGCGTGCCCGCGCGCAGCCCGGCGACCAGGCCGATGGCGGCAAACCGCTCGGCACGTTCGCAGGCGTACTGGGCCACCATGCGTGCGCCGCCGGAATAGCCGGTTGCATACACGCGTCGCTCGTCCACGCACAAGCGCTTGGCCACGCTGTCGATGGCCTCGGAGATGAACTTCACGTCATCGGGCGGCTCCAGGCCCTGGGGAATCGGCGTCACCCCGGGCACGTTCCACGCGAAACCTTGCTGCAAGGGTAGTCGCCCTTGAGGAGCCAGCACGAGGAATCCACGCGCCTCGGCTTCGCCTTCCCATTGACTGCGATCGAGTTGCTCGATCGCGCTGCTGCCGCTGCCGTGCAAGGTCAACACGAGCGGCAGACGCTCGGTGCCGGCATAGTGGTAAGGCACGTACACCACTGCCGTTCGATCCACGCCGCCGGAAGACACCGAGATGACGTGGCGGCCACCTTTCTCGGGCAGGTTGCAGGGCGCCGGCGGCTGCGGGCCGGCCGCTCGGCAGGCGGTCGCGACCAGGGCCAACGCCAACAGCGCCGGCTTGATGAATGACTCGAACATCGGTGTCTCCTCTTTCTCATCGCTCGTCTGCCCACGGCGCCGGGCACCGCGTCGCTCGGGTGCTGCGTCTACGTCGCTTCCGGCACCACTTCGAAAGCCGCCTCCAGGCCGCCTGTCGCGCTGGGCGCGACCCACAGCCGGAACTCGCCGCACTCCACGCCGCGGCGGTTGTCGGCGCCGTAGAACGCCAGCTCGTCGGTGTGAAGGCTGAACACCACGTCGCGGCTCTCCCCAGCCTCGAGCACGACGTGCCGATACTGTTTGAGCTCCTTGACCGGCCGCGTCACCGAGCCGACGAGATCACGCACGTAGAGCTGGACGAGTTCCGTGCCCGTGCGGCTGCCGGCGTTGCGGATCGTGACCGTGGCCTGCAAGCTTTCCCCCAGCGCCACCACCGAAGCCGACAGGCGCAGGTCCGAATACTCGAAGCGCGTGTAGCTGAGCCCGTAGCCGAAGGCGAACAAGGGACGGTGGTCTTCGTCCATGTAGGCGGCGAAGAAGCCGCTCGGGTCCAGCGGCGTTCCGGAAGGGATGCCGGGCGCGTCGGCCGGCGGCGGGCGTCCGGTGTTCTTGTGGTTGTAGTACAGCGGCAGTTGGCCGACGCTGCGCGGCAGGCTGACCGGCAGCCGGCCGCTCGGCGACTCGCCGAACAGCAGATCGGCAATCGCCGGCCCGCCCATGGAGCCGGGGTGCCACGCCAGCAGCACCGCGCTCGCCCGCTCCGCCACCGCGGCCAGGGTCAGCGGGCGGCCGGCCATCACCACGGCGACGACCGGAACGCCGGTGGCCGCCAGCGCGTCGAGCAGGCGCTGCTGGGCACCGGGCAGCCCGATGAACGCCCGCGAATGCGCCTCGCCGCTGAGCCCGGCGTCCTCGCCGATGCAAAGCACCACTGCATCGGCCGACCGCGCGACTTCGATCGCTTCGGCGAAGTCACGGTCGCTGTCGCTGCGGCAATGCTCGAGGCCGCGCGCGAAGGCCACGCGGGGATCGCCCAGCCGCTCGCGAATGCCGGCGAGCACGGTGCGCGTGCGTGCGGGGTCGGCATCGAAGACCCAGCAGCCGAGCTGGTCGGCCGCGGCGTCGGCCAAGGGGCCGATCACGGCCACGCGCTTCAGGTTTTCGCCCAGCGGCAGGACGGCATCGTTCTTCAGCAGCACGCAGCTTCGCCGTGCGAGCTGGCGCGCGAGGTATTCGGTTCGCCCCCGCGATTCGGGTTGCCGCGGCCGACCGTAAGGCGCATCGAACAGGCCCAGCCGGTGCTTGACGCCGAGGACGCGTCGCACGGCGTCGTCGATCCGCGTCATCGGCACCTCGCCCCGCTCGATCAGCTCGGGCAGATGATCGATGTAGCTGCTGCCGGCCATTTCCATGTCGACGCCGGCGTCGACAGCCTTGCGCGCGCTGTCCGACGCGCCAGCGGCGAAGCCGTGCATGACCATCTCCCCCACCGAGTTCCAGTCGCTGACGACAAGACCGTCGAAACCCCATTCCGTCTTCAACACGCCGCGCAGCAGTTCGGCGTGGCCGCTCGCCGGGATGCCGTCGATCTCGTGGAAGCCGCTCATGACCGTCATCACGCCCGCCTTCACCGCGGCTTCGAACGGCGGCAGGTACACGTCGCGCATCTGGCGCGGCGGGATTGCGACGTGCGTGTAGTCGCGGCCGCCTTCCGCCGCGCCATATCCCACGAAGTGCTTGGCGCACGCGGCGAGTCCGCGGGACTGGTAACCCTCGACCATCGCGCACCCGAGCTGAGCCGACAGCAAGGTGTCTTCGCCGAAGCCCTCGGCGATGCGGCCCCAGCGCGGGTCGCGCGACACGTCGACCATCGGCGAAAGGGTCCAGTTGACGCCGGCGGCGCCGGCTTCGTCGGCCGCCAGTTCGGCGGCGGCGCGAACCCCCCGCGGGTCGAAGGTCGCTGCCTGCGCGAGCGGGATCGGGAACACGGTGTGGAAGCCGTGGATCACGTCGCGCGCGATCAGCAGCGGGATCTTCAACCGCGACTGCTCCACGGCCACCGACTGGTAGCGATACGCGTCGTTGCCGACGACGTTGATCAGCGCCCCCACGCCGCCGGCGCGGATGCGCTCGTCCAGGTCGGAGCCATCAGGCTGCACCTGGCAGAGCTGCCCCAGCTTCTCGGCGAGCGTCATCCGCGCGAGCAGGTCATCGACGAAGGGCACGTTCACAGCGTCACCGTCCCCTCGAGCCGGATGTCGCGCGACGACGCGCCGACGAACAGCGTGGCCGGGCCCCGAGCGACGCGCCACTGCCCGTCGTGCCAGGTGCTGAAAGGCCGTTCGATCGATCCCGGGTCGATGCGGAAGGCGATGCGCCGACGCTCGCCGGGTTCCAGCGCGAGCTTGTGCCAGTCGATCAGCTGCCGGGGCGCCGCCCCGTCGGCACTCAGCCCGACGTAGAGCTGTGCGGTCTCCATCCCGGCGCGGCTGCCGCTGTTGGCGATCGTGCAGGAAACCGTCAGCACGCCTTCGGCTGCCACCATCTCGAGCTCGCCGTACTCGAACGTCGTGTACGACAGACCATGGCCGAAGGCGAAGCGCGGCTCCATGCCCCGCGCGTCGAAGCCGCGGTAGCCGACCCGCGTGCCCTCCTCGTACACCACGCGTCCGTCGATGCCCGGGTATTGCGCGGCGCTGTGGAACAGTCCTTCCACGTCGCTGCGGGGAAAGGTCAGCGGCAGTTTGCCCGACGGGACGGTGTCGCCGAAGAGCAAGCCGGCCAGCGCCCGGCCCTGTTCCTGGCCGAGGTACCAGGCGTGGAGGATGGCGCGCACGTCCTGCTCCCACGACACGGTCTCGATCGGCCCGCCGCTCATGGTGACGACCACCGTGTTCGGATTGGCCGCGGCCACGGCACGGATCAGCGCCGCCTGGCCGTTGGGCAGTTGCAGGTCCGGCCGGTCCATGTGCTCGCTCTCGTAGCAGCGCACCGCAACCACCGCCAGATCGGCGCCCCGCGCCTGGGCCACGGCCTCTTCGATGAGCCGCGACACGACGCCCTGCGGCGGAACCCAGCCGAGCCGGAACTGGGCGCCGGTGAGATGCCCCTGCGCCGGCGCGTCGGCCGCGTAGTCGATGCGAAGACGGTGCCCGCCCGCGCGGTTGTCCAGGCGCAGGCCGAAGCTCGTCATGTCCGGCGGCGGCCCTGCTTCGCCGCCGCTGCCGGCCGTGAGCGGCAGGGGCGGCGCCAGCGCGGCTGCAGTCAGGCCGACATCGGCGGCGCGCTGATCGGCGGGCTGATCCTCGTCGCCGGCACGGGGCACGCGCACGTCGTCGTCCGCCGCGAAGCCGGCCCATGCGCCGCTGGCGGCACCCCCACCGCCCGAGCGCCCCGGACCGTGGTAGCGGAAGTCGAGCACGAGTTGATCGTCGAGCCAGATCTTCGCGCTGCCCAGCAACGTGACGCTCAGACGGTATTCGCCGTCCACGGGCACCACGATGCGGCCGCTGAAACGCACCGAGATCCTGCCGGTCAGTTCGAAAGGCAGCGGCGGCACCCGGGGCGATGCCGCGCCGAAGCCGGGGAAATTGAAGAAACCCAGGTTCAGCGCGGCCTGCGGCATCAGGCGGCGGGTGAACGGGTCGCCGACGAAGTCGGTGTTGGTCCAGAACTCCGCGCGCAAGCCGGACGTGCCGGACACGTCTTCGGCGCGCAGGAAACACGACGGGATGCTCTCGTTGCCGGGCAGCAGGTCGGCCGCGGAGACCGGGTCGTTGCCCTGGCAGTAGTCGACCTGCACATCGGGGCCCAGGCGCTGCCGGATGCCTTCCAGCAGGCTGGCTTCGAATGCAGGCTTGATCTTGCCGCTGCCGCCCCCGGCAGTGGCGGCGCTGTCCGCGTCGCAGCCGATCACGACGGCGCGGCGGACGCCCTGCGCATCCCGCGGCAGCAGCGCGCCATCGTTCTTCAGCAGGACCACGGCCTGCTCGGCGACGGCCAGCGCCACCTCGCGGTGTTCGGCGAGATGCATGTCGGAAATCTCGAGCGGGCGGTCGAAGGCGCCGAGGCCGATCACCGTGCGCAGGATGCGGGCGCACATCTCGTCGAGCGTGGCGCGCGCCACGTCGCCGCCTTCGACGGCACGGCGCAGTGCCTCGGCGTAGAAGACACCCGACGGCTGCTCCTGATCCAGCCCGGCCAGCGCCGAGGGCACCGTGCTGTGCGTGGCGCCGTAGTCGCTCATCACCCAGCCGCGGAAACCCCACTCCTCGCGCAGGACCTTCGTCAGCAGCGTGGCGTGCTCGCAGGCATACGCGCCGTTGACGCGATTGAAGGCGCCCATCATCGAAGCCACGCCGCTGGTCTGACAGACCACTTCGAAGGGCCGCAGATAGAGCTCGCGCAGGGTCCGTTCGTCGACCGCGACATCCACCGACGAACGCTCGTACTCCTGGTTGTTCACGGCATAGTGCTTGAGGCACGCGAGCACCTCATGCGACTGGATCGCATCGATCTGGGCGCCGGCGATGCGCGAGTTGACCAGCGGGTCTTCGCCGGACGACTCGAACTGGCGCCCGCCCACGGGGACGCGGGCAATGTCCACCGCGGGGCCGAGAAAGACGTTGTGGCCGCTCGCCCGCGCCTCGTGCCCGAGGACGTGGCCGTAGCGCCGCGCGAGATCAACGTTCCACGTGGCCGCCAGCGCGATCGGCGCCGGCAGCGCCGTGGCCTTGCCGCCATGCACGGCGCCGTTGTTGATGCGAACGCCGGGCGGCCCATCGGCCATGGCGAGCGCCGGGATGCCCACGCGCTCGATCGGCGCGCTGTAGAAGCCGAACTCGTGGTTCAGGTCGCCGGTGACGAGTTCGATCTTCTCTTCGAGCGTCATCGACGCCAGCAGGGCCTGCACCCGGGCCTGGACCTCCGGCGAGCGGCGCCAATCATGCGTTCGTGGCTTGGATGGTTCGGGCATCACGTGTACTTCACCCAAGGTGTCACTTCACTGCGCGGATCGGCAGCACGGACAAAGCGCCCAGGATTGCAAAGACCGCTGCGGCGACAAACAGCGCCGTGTAGTTCTTCAGGCCTTCACCGGCGCCGATCGCCAGGAAGATCGGCGCGATCGCCGGCGCCACCGACTGCGGCAGCGCGCTGGCCAGGTTGAAGACCCCCAGATCCTTGGCGGCGTCGGCGTCCTTGTTCGGCAGCACTTGCGTGACGAGCGCCATGTCGACGGCGACGTACACGCCCTGTCCGAAGCCGACGATCGCGATGCCCCAGAGGAAGCCCTGGAAGTCGGTCGCCAGGCCGACCACGGCGAGCCCGCAGGCATAGATGAAGGCCGCCGCGCAAACGAAGACCTTGCGCCGCCCGATGCGATCCGACAGCCAGCCGCTGACGAAGCTGCCCACCACCGTGGTCGCCGTCGTCACCAGGGTGCTCGTCAGCATGGCCTGTGGAATCTGCGCGCCCTGGTAGTGAAGCTGGTCGAGCAGGTAGAAGACCTGGTAGGTCAGCAGCGTGGCCAGCCCGATGAAGAGCATGAAGCGGCTGAGGAAGGCCCAGGCAAAGTCGGGCGCCTTGCGCGGGTCGATCCAGAACTTGCGGACGAAGCCGATGGCGTCGAACGGCGACACCTCGGACTTCTTGATCCGCTTGTCGTCGAGCACCAGAACGAAGAGGACGATCAGCGCTGCCGCGATGGCGCACGGCAGCATGAACATCGCGAACGTCGAGCCCACTGCCTGCGTCAGATAGACGCCCGCGACGATGCCGACCTGGAGGCAGATGCCCAGTGCGCCGCTGACCCTGCCGCGCTGCTCCTCGGGCACCTGGTCGGGCAGCACGGCGACGATGGCGGCAAGCACGGCATTGAACCCGAGCTGGGCAATGCACCAGCCGGCTGCGATCCAGGCGACGCTCGCGCCGGTGGCGATGACGTAGAGACCGGCGGTGCCGAGAAGCATGCCTCCGACGAGCCAGGGGCGCCGCATGCCCAGCCGCGACGAAGTGCGATCGCTGAGCTGACCGGCGATGGGGTTGGCCAGCATCGCGACGATCGCACCCAGACCGAGAATCCACGACAGCGCGGTTTCCTTGTGGGCCGGATCGATCTCGTTCACGCGCAGGGCCAGCGACACCACGGGTGGCGTCAGCAGCGCCATCCAGACGCCGAAGTAGGCGAACGTATAGACGAGGATGAAACCCAGGCCCACGGGGGCCTGGACCGGACTGATGCTTTTCGGACCGGCAAGAATGGAACTCACGGTCGTGTCTCCTCGGCTGTTGTCGCTCGGGCCGTCGTATAGGTTCGGGGCCTCCGAAGAGACTGTGCCGGCGTGGGGCGCCGCGGTCTTTGCCAGAACCCGCACAGCGGACAGGCAAAAGTCTGACCCTAGGGAATGTCCGGAGCGCCGTGCGAAAGGTCGTGGGACTCGTCCGCGAAACGATGGAGCAAGCGCATCGCATGCGACTCGTCGACGACGGCGTAGCTCGGCACGGGTGTCACTGAACGTGCCAGGCGTGCTTCGCGCCAGGCACTGGGCGTGCTGCCGAAAGCGCGCCTGAAGGCCAGGTTGAAGGACTTCACGTTCGGGAAGCCGCAGTCCAGCGCAATGTGGGTGATGGGCCGGGGATTCGGCGCGCTGAGGAGATCGAGCGAACGGCGCAGGCGCACGTGTGCGATGAAGCTGCCGAAGCTCTCCCCGGTCTCTGACTTGAACAGGCGCGACAGGTAGCCGCTGGACAGCCCCTGGGCCTGCGCGACAGTCGAGATGGACAGGGGCTCGTTGGCATGGCGCCGGATGTATTCGGCAACGCGGGCCAGACGCGGACCGAGCGAACGCACCTCGTCGTCGAGCAGGGCGCGGCTCGTCTCGTCGACGAGCGCGCTGGGCACCTTGCGCAACAGTGTCGCGACCAGACGCAAGACCAGCGCCTCGACCTCCATCTCCCACGCCGAGCGCTTCACGCGCGACTCGATCATGATGCGGGCGACCAGGCTGCGCAGCAGTCGGCGCACTGCCCTCTTCTCGGCGTCGGCGTCGGCGTCGGCGCCCAACACGCCCAGGTCGAACCGCCGGCGCGAGAAGTGCGCGTCGTGCCGCGCGACCGCGGGGTCGATGTGCAGCGCGAGCACCGCGTTGGCATCGCCCAGGTCATGCGTGGCGTGCGGCTGGCCGCCATGAACGACGGCCAGATCTCCGGCTTCCAGCCGCTGCTCGCCAGCGTCGGTGTACAGCATGATGCGGCCGCCAAGCACCAGCAGCACCTCGAAGGCTGCATGCAGGTGAAAGTCGACCGTCTGCACGGAGTGGAAGAACGCGTGCACGGGCAACTGGATCGGGAAGACGACGCGCTCGACGTAGCAAGCGGCAACGGGCGTGTTCATTCGACGTCAGCGCTCCTTGCGACAACGGGCCTGCGCATCCCGGGATTGTCGTGCAACCGCTCGCCGGCCAAGGTCGCCACCGGATACGTGTTGTGGGCTACAAGCCGCACATCCCGGGCCACCAACACCATGTCGTGTGGCCACGGGAGTGCAAGGACACACCCGAAGTGGAGCGGATGACGAGTCTCGAACTCGTGGCCTCGGCCATGGCGTGGCCGCGCTCTGCCAACTGAGCTACATCCGCAAAAGGTTGCGAGCCGACACCCGGCCAGTACCGAGGTTGCCTCGCGGCAACTTGTTAAAAAGCGGCCACCGCAAGCGGTGGTGCGATCCATTGATCGCTGGCCTGCGCCGATGCGCAAGCCAGTTTGGGGTTGAAAAAGAAAGAGGCCCGGATCCTTTCGGAGTCCGGGCCTCTGCGTACAGAGATTCGAAGGTGCGCGAGGCGGAATGTAAATAGTCTTTACACAGCCGTCAACCCCCTGCGAGAATGGCGAACCCAAACGTTGCATAGAACACGACAACAGTGGCCAACACCACCGTCACCAGACGACTCAACGCGCTGGCTCTCTTCCAGGCTTACGCAGAGAAGGCCCTTGCCGCTGGCACGTCGCCGAAGGGGCTCGAGCAGGCCTTCGCAGCAACGCTGGAGATCTCGCCCAGCATGTGGAGCCAGATCAAATCGTCGCGCCCCATCGGCGACAAGCTGGCCCGCCAGATCGAACAGCACCAGGGCAAGCCGGCAGGATGGCTTGACGAGGCTCGCGAAGAAGCCTCACCCACCGCGGCCGAAAGGGCGCTGATGGAGCTGGCCCTGGCCGCATGGCGGTCGACCAACAGCACGGGGCGCAAGGCACTGCGCACGCACCTCGAATCGATGGTCAAGTCCAGCCCATAGCGTGACTTCCCTGTCCACACGCCAGCAGAGTTCAGCCGTGCGCTTCGTCACTTGGAATTGCTGCAGGGGACCGATGGCGACGAAGCTGGCGGCCCTCGAGACGTTGAAGCCGGATGTCGCGGTCATCTGCGAAGCGCTCGACCCTGGCGCCGAAACTCACCGGGACCTCTGGTACCCGAGCGCGTCGCGGCTCGGCATCCAGGTTCGAGCGTTCGGCGCGCACAAGGTGAGACGCTTGCCGCAAGCCGAACTGCCGAACTGCGTGGTCCCCGTGCGCGTGACCGGCCCATCGCGCTTCAACCTCCTGGCCGTCTGGACGTGGCCGGCACCAAGCTACACGAAGGCCTTCCTCAACGGCCTGACGGCGTATGCCAAGCTGCTTCGAAGTGGCCCCACGGTCGTGGCTGGGGACTTCAACGGAAGCCCGGCATTCGACAAGCCGAAGGCAAGGTCCAAGTGGTGGACGCAGGGGTTCTCGCAACTGCACGACTCGGGTCTGGTCAGCGCTTACCACCAGTTCAACACCGTCAATTACGGCGCGGAAGCTCACGCGACGCATCACTTCCTCAGAAAGCCCGAGCGGGCCTTTCACATCGACTTCTGCTTCGTTCCCAGCGCTTGGGCCGAGAGCGGCCTCACCGTCCACATCGCAGACGGACCCGCGTGGAGGGCTCTCAGCGACCACTTCCCTCTCGTCGTCGAGACCGCCTTGTGACCACCGCAGGGCCACGAGCCAAAGTCGCTTGCCAACACTGCTGCCTGCAAGGCGATACACCCGTTGGATCTTCGCTCCGAGCCGGTCCTTGGATTGCGGGTCGGAGGCGAGCTTGAGGAAGGCGGCCCGTGCTACTGCGATGGCCCACTTCGCTTGGGTCACGACGTGAGGGCCTTTGTCATCGACGAGTCCCACAGCGTTGTAGGCCCTGGACTCCAGGACGTCGATCGGTTCCATGACGCGGAAGAGCCTTCCAGGGCGCCATTCGACTTCAACGCTGTTGCGGATGACCTGTTCGGTGAAGTCTGACGACTTCCGCAGGGCCTCACGCTTCCCAACACTCAGCGTCGAAAACCCTCACCATCGCGGCAACGACACGATCGGCGCTACTGATGAAACATCCGGGCGCGTCCTCGCTCACCGAATCGTGGTGCTCGACACCAGCAACGCTGCTCAGTCGTCCACGACAGCCCGCCGCACCAGCGTTGCGAGATCGACGTCGGTGCGGAACCCGAGCGCGTCGGCGGCAGGTGTCTCGAGAGGCGGAAAGCGACCGAAGAGCGCCTCGATCCGCTCGTTCGGCTCGAATCTCACCAGCGTCTTGACGCCCGTGCCGTGCACCACGGCAACGACCTGAGCTTCGACCCCCACGTGCGGCGCCGCATCCTGCTCGGACGCGACATCAGCGCGGCCCGCTACCAGCAACTGCTTGCCGCTCGGGCGCGTGCCCAGGCGGCGATGCAGCAGGCCATGATGAACGTGGACGTCTGCATCTTCCCGACCAATGCCATCGCAGCGATCGCGCTGTCCGATGTCGACGAGCTGCTCACGCCGCTGTCGCTGCTGGGGCGCTTCGTGAACCTGCTCGATCTCTGCGCGTTGGCCGTGCCTGCCGGCTTCACGCCGCAGGGCATGCCGGTGTCGGTGCAGGTGATAGGCCCGGGCCTCGGCGAACTGCGAGCCTTGCAGCTGGGCCACGCGTATCAGCAGGCCACGCGCTGGCATCTGGCCCACCCGCAAGACCTGGACTGAGCACGATGATCTGCGTCATCGGTGCCGGCATCGTCGGCTGTGCCAGCGCGTACCAGCTGGCTCGCGAAGGCCACTGCGTCCTGCTGGTGGACGCGGCCCCCGGCCCGGGGGAAGCTTGCAGCTTCGCCAATGGCGGGCAGCTCAGCTACAGCTATGTCGAGCCGCTGGCGACACCGGCGACGCTGCGCGCACTGCCGAAGATGCTGCTGCAGCGCCACTCTCCGCTGACGTTCCGGCCGACGCTCGACTGGCGGCAGTACGCCTGGGGTCTGCAATTCCTGGCGGCGTGTCGCGCGACGCAGGTCCAGGCGGCCACCCGCCAACTGCTGGAGCTGTCGTTCCTGAGCCGCGACACGCTGGCCGGCTGGATGTGCGACGGGGCCTGGCCGATCTCGTTCGAGCGCAACGGCAAGCTCGTACTGTGCCCCGACGACGCCACGCTGCAGTGCCAGGTCCAGCAGATGCGCTTCCAGGCGACGCTGGGCTGCGAGCAGCAGGCGCTGAGCGTCGAGCAATGCATCGAGAAGGAGCCCGCGTTGCTGGGCGTCGTTCGACGCGCGCCGACGGCGTATGTCGGTGGCATCTGGACGCCGGGCGAATGCGTGGCCGACGCGCACGCGATGTGCCGCGTGCTGGTCGATCGCCTGCGCTCCCGTGGAGGCGAGACTCGCTTCCAGACCCGCGTCACCGGCTTCGCGTTTGGGCGGCGCGGCGTGCACGCGGTGCTGACGTCCGACGGCGAGCTGGCCTGCGACGCCGTGGTGCTGGCCACGGGCAGCGAATCCGCTCGCCTCGCGCAGCAGTTGGACGAGTACCTGCCGGTCTATCCCATCAAGGGCTACAGCCTGACCCTGCCGATCGGCGACGCGGTCCACGCACCCCGCGTCAGCATCACCGACCTCGGACGCAAGACCGTCCTGGCGCCGCTGGGTGGCGAGCTTCGCGTCGCAGCCATAGCCGAGGTTTCGGGGCACGGCCTCGAGCTGGCCTCGGCACGGATCGAGCAGATGCGCTCAGCCGTCACGGCCTTGTACGGCAGTGCCGTCGATGCCCGAGCAATGGGTCGCCCGTGGTCCGGCCTGAGGCCGGCGACACCGACCTCGATCCCCGTAGTCCGGCGTTCGAAGCGGCATGCCAACGTCTATCTCAATGTCGGGCACGGTGCCTTGGGCCTCACGCTCGCAGCCGGAAGCGCCGTGATGCTGGAGCGCTGTATGCGGACGGAGTGAAGGCGTGTGGCGGTGCCGACGAGCCTCGCCAGCCGGCGGCTGCGGCGGCTTGAGCGAGCGCACGCCATGTGCTCGATGCCTTCTGGCAGGCCAACCCAGGCGTGCATGCGCTCTTCATAGACCGAGAACGTCGGAGCGGGAAAGCTGGGATCGGCGAATGCCCCGACGGGATTGGCAAGGTACTCCTGCTGTCCCTGCGGCTCGTAGTCGTGCCCCGGACGCGCGGTCTTCAGGATTGGGGGTCGAACTGAAAGACGCGCAATTCCTGGTCGCAGCGGCAGGCCTTCGCGATCCGCGCAGCCCACGCGACCGCCTCTTCACGCGAGGCTAGTTCGAGCACGGTAAAGCCGCCGTCGAACGGGGGCGCCCACGGGTAGCCACCCTCAGCGACTGCGCCGTCGGCCGAAACGAGCGCGGGCGGCACGGCTTCGTCGATACCGCCGCCGAAGACGTAGACGCCGGCGGCCTTCGCCTCGTCGATCACGGCGTGCGCGTCGCGGCCCACCGCCCCCCAATCGCCATCGGGCACGACCATCGCCGCGCTGGGAAAGGAAATCAGGTACTTGGCCAAGGCGCACCTCCTGTTGAAGCTTGATGCCGGGCGTAGAGCATGTGTGCAGCCTGAAGACGCACCAATGGGCCCGAGGGGCCTTCGACGCCACGACGATCGAGCCGCAACAGAATCGACAACGCGATCGGCCGCGAGATCGACGATCTCTAAGGCCGACCCTGGCTCGCGCCCGGGGCGGCGAGAAGCTCGTCGAGTTGGTTGAACGTCTCGTCCATCGCATCCGTGCTCCCCGCGCCTTCGTCGAGCGCTTCCTTCGACGGATAGAGGTCGTGCATGACGAGCAGCGTCTTGTCAGCTCTTTCCTCGAACGTGACCGTGGTGACCTGCCCGTTGCCGCCCGCTTCTTCATTGGTCCAGACGAGGCGCGAGGACGGTACGACTTCGAGGTATCTGCCGTGGAATGCCATCGGCTCCAGGCCTGCCGGGTGGCGGAACACGAGGCGGTACACGCCGCCCACGCGAACATCCAGCTCGCAGGAAAGCAGCGTCAGGCCCAACGACTTCGGAACCCACCAGCGTTGGAACAGCTCGGCCTTGGTCCACGCCTCGAACACGATGCGTGGCGGCGCATTGATGATTCGCGTGACGACGAGCTCACGCTCGGACTTCCGCTCCACCGACGTTCGATTCTTCATGGGGCTTGGCTGGCTACTTCTTCCTGCGTCCATCGTCTCTCTCCTTGCGTTTCAATTCCTCGACGACCTTGTCCAGCTCGTCGAAGCGTGCGTCCCAGAGCTGGCTGTACCGCTCAATCCACATCGCCTCTTCCTCCAGTCGACGCAGGCCGAGCTTGCAGGTCCGCACGCGCCCGACCTTCTGCGTGGTGACGAGCCCCGCCTGCTCCAAGACGCCGACGTGCTTCTTCATGCCCGTGAGGGTCATGCGGAACTTTTCGGCCAGGTCCGTGATGGAAGCGTCAGCACGCACTAGCTGCTCCAGAACGCCACGTCGGGTGGCGTCGGAGAGCGCGGCAAAGGAGACATCGAGGTGGGCAGCTACATACTGAACCATATGGTTCACTATAGAGCCAGCACCCGCGGATTGCAAGGGGAGAGCCCGTTCCGCGACCCTGCTGCACCGTAGCACCAGCCGCACGGCGGGTCGAACAGGTAGGTGATGGTGGTGCCCATGGCTTTCAGTGCCGGCGGCTCACCACTTCATTTCGCCCTTGTTGACCTTCGAACCGATGTCCAGCGACAGGGCGCCATCGGTGACCTGTGGGTAGGCCAGCTTCATCGCGTTGACCAGTTCGGCGCTGGTCTTGGCGGCGGCCAGGGCCGTTTCGAATGTCTGCAGGTAGCCCTTGGTGAAGGCAATCGCACTGGTGTCCAGGCTTGTGCCGGCACGCATGTGACCGGGAATCACCAACTCGGGCTTCAGAGCCGCCATGTCGTCCAACTGTGCGACCCACGCGGCACGCTCGGCAACGGTCTGCGTGTCGGCGGTCCACACATGCATGTTGCCGAACACGCCGATATTGCCGACGATGGCCTTGATCGACGGTATCCAGGCATAGGGGCGGTGTGCGAGCAGGCCCTGCGTGCCGCGGATCTCGATAGTCTGGTCTTCGAGCTTGAGCACGGTGCCTTCCAGCGCGCGCGGCACGACCGGCTTGCGCGGCGCGTTGGCGCCCATCTTGGGCCCCCAGAACGCCAGCTTGCCCGCGAGCTTGGGCGCCAGTTTGTCCAGCACGGCACGGGAGGTCACCACGTCAGCCTGCGGAAAGATCTCTTTCAATGCTTCCACGCCGAAGTAGTAGTCCGGGTCGGCCTGGCTCACGTAGATGGTGGTGAGCTGCTTGCCGCTGTCCACCACGTTGGCCGCGATGCGCAGCGCGTCGGCGCGGGTGAAGCCGGCATCGATCACGATGGCTTCCTTCTCGCCGGCGATCAGCGCCGAGGTGACGTTGAAGCTGTTGCCGTCGGCGTTGTAGACCTTGACGGCCAGCGCTTGGGCGGCGTGGGCCGAGCTGAAAACGATGGCCAGGGTGGCGGCGGCGACGGTGTTGCGAAACATGGTGAACTCCTGTGTGCGTCAGAGACGTTCTCTGCACTGGAGCGAACTCTAGTTTCACGAAATGGACAGATAAACCGTATATTTTGCCCTTCACTGTTTCAGTATCCGGGCAACTCATGGATCGATTGGCGGCGATGCGGGTGTTCGTGGCGGTGGCTGGCACCGGCAGCTTCAGCGCCGCGGCGGACAAGCTGGACATGTCCCGCGCCATGGTCACGCGCTACGTGGCCGTGTTGGAGCAGTGGCTGGGCGCGCGCCTGTTGCAGCGCACCACCCGCAGCGTCACGCTGACCGATGCTGGCGAGCACTGCCTGCGTCGCAGCCAGCAGATGCTGTCGCTGATGGAAGACGTGGAGGAGGAAACCAGCAGCCAAGATGGCGCACTGCGCGGTCAGCTGCGCATCACCTGCAGCATGTCGTTCGCCTACGCGCAGATGGCGGCCGCGGTGGTCGACTTCTTGAAGCTGCACTCCCAACTGAAGATCGACCTCAACGCCAGCGAGGGCGCGCTCAACTTGGTGGAAGCGCGTATCGATCTGGCCATTCGCATCAGCGCCGAGCCGGACCCCGCGCTCATCGGTCGGGTGCTGGCGCCGTGCGCCTCCGTGCTGGTGGCCTCGCCCGCGTACCTGGCCAGCCACGGTGTGCCGCAGTCGCCGGCTGACTTGGCCGCGCATCGCTGCCTGACCTATGCCAACTTCGGCAAGAGCGCGTGGATGCTCAGTCGTGGGGCCGAGCGCGTCCAGGTCGGCGTCAGCAGCCACTTCAGCGCCAACGAGGCCACGGCCTTGCTGCGCGCCGCCTTGGCCGGTGGCGGGCTTGCCCTGCAGCCCACGTACCTTGCCAATCCGCACCTCGCCGACGGAAGCCTGCAGCAGGTGCTGCCGGATTGGGCTCTTCCCGACATGGCGATCTATGCCCTCTACACGTCGCGCAGGCACTTGTCGCCCGCGGTGCGGGCGTTGCTGGACTTTCTGGCGGACCGGTTCGCCAGCATGGCTTGGTAGCTCGTTCGCCTGGATGTGGCCCGCCAGAGCAGACGATCGACCGACTGCTTGCGCTGCACTGCGGCGACTCGGGTCTCAGCCCGGCCGAAGATGGTCCGCCGCCACTTGGAAACCCGATCGGCGCGCTGAGTCGGAAGGAGATTCGCCAAAGAGCGCCTTGTAGTTGCTGGCGAAGTGGCCGAAGTGCGCAAAGCCGTGGGCGAGAGCGGCTTGGGTGACTGACAGGGACGTTGGACGAGACAGGAGCTGCATGCGAACCGCGCCGAGGCGAACGCTGCGGAGATAGTGCACGGGCGTGGTGTCGGCCATGAGCCTGAAGCTGTTCTGCAGCGTCCGCCGGCTGGTGCGAAGCCGCGCGCAGAGTTCTGCGATGCCAGGCGGTGCGTCGCCACTGGCCGCAACGATCTGATGGCAGCGAGCGACGATGGCGCTCGCCGACGCGCTGGCAACGGGTTGGCGCGTCTCGGCTGCAGATTCGAACAGCTCGGCGAGCGCATCGAACACCCGGGCACTCGCCATCGGCTTGGGGTTAATCGTCGCGCCTGAAGCGCCGTGAAACGTCGCGCCCAGCAGCATCCGCAGCCGGGCCAGCGATCTGCCGTCGCAGTCGAGCGCGGCGCGCGACAGCAGAGCGCGCGCACTCGACGACCATGGTGCTTCGTCACAGCGGCGCCGGAATTCCTCCAACCCGAACGTGACCGCCAGCAGCTCCATGTCCCGGGGCCGCTGCAGCGAGAAGTCGTCACCCTCCTTGAGCACGAACAGCCTGTTGCCAAGCAGGCCACGACCCTGCATGTGCGGCGTCTCGCCGATGGGGCGAGCCATCATCGCGAAGCAGATCTTGCCGGCCGGCAGACACCCGTCCTGGGCGACGCGTTCACTCATCCACTTGCGAAAGACCTGCAGGCCGTCCGTCGCCACATGCTCGAGGCGGCTGCGCATCCGGCCGCTCGAGAGTTGCACGTAGCGCTGGTTCCACTCCGGCGCCGAGGCGGCGCGAATGTGGAAGTCCTCGAAGGTGTCCCGTTGGTACGACATCGGATCCGCTTTGCTCTCCTTGCGGGCGCCGGTCTGCCATCGCCGATTTGCCGATTTGCCGATTCGGGATAGTTCCGGCGCAGGCCCGTCCGAATACTAGCGCTGTCCCAAGAGCAACGAACCGGAGCAGCCGCATGACGGGCGTCACCACGAAGGCAAGGACGATTGGACTTGGCGCGGCATGGCTGGCGTGCGCCCTGACTCTATCGGGATGCAGCACGACCACCAGCACCACACCAGCGACCTCAACGGCCCAGACCATGAATATCGACCCAATCCAGAACGCGCTGATCGGCGAGTGGGTGAGCATCGCCCCCGAGATCCGGCCAAGCGCCAGCAAGAACCCCGACGGCGGCCTGAAGCCGTTCTACCTTTCGAGAAACTTCAAGTACTCGGCCGGCGACCGTTTCGAGTTGACGATCGTCAACTCGGCCGACCCCAACGGCGCCGTGCCGGTGGCTCGCATCGTCATCAAGGGCCACATGCACTGGCGCGGGCCGCATCCCATCGCGGCCGGTGCTCAAAAGGTCGACTTCGTGGCCGACGAGGGCTACGACGTCACGCCGCTGCTCCCGGCCTTCGCGGACGTGCTGAACCAGGTCGCCGCCAAGGGCTACGCGAAGTGGGAGGTCAACCAGGCGCAAAGCGTCTTCGGCAAATCGTTCGTGCCGTTCGGCCTCACCGAGGGCAAGCACTTCATGGAGTTCGATCTGGTCTATCTGCAGCGGGACCTGCTCTTCTGGGGCGCACGAAATGTCGACGGGCGCGGTTTCGACAAGGAGGAAAACCGGCCGACCAACCTGCAGATTCCGCTCGTCCGCAAGTAGGCCGCTTTCACTCCCCGGACCAAGAGCGACCGCATCAGCCCGGCAAGCTCAGGTAGTGCTGCCCCAACGCCGTCAGTTGGCCGTCGGCGCCCAGCAGGCTGGTGTGGCGTGTTGCCTCGTCGGCCCATCGGCCCGTGAACCAGGCATATCGGAACACATCCGCTCGCGCCTCGCACAGAGCCACCATCTCGGTCATCTGGGTCATCTGCTTCTCGACCGTGTCGATGGCCGCGCTTCCGTCACCCTGGTGCCAATTCGCCATCTCGGTCACCCAGAACGGCTTGCCGTACTTGGCCAGCCGGTCGAGCTGGGCGGCGAGTCCGTAGTCGTACCAGTGAAAGCCCAGGTAGTCGAAGCCGGGATCGCGTCCGCCGTTGGCGGCACGGTAGGCCGCGACGAAGGCATCCATCCACACGACGGGATCGCTGTACCCGGGCATGGTGCCCCAGGTCATTTGCGGACCGACGATCTTCACCGCCGTGTCCTGGGCAATCTTCTCGATGCGCGGCCACAACTCGGCCGCCTGCTGCGGCGTGCGGTTGGCCTGGTCGGTCAGGTTCGGCTCGTTGACGGCCAGCAGGTAGCGGATCTGCGGATGCGCCAGCAACATCTGCGTGATCTGCGCGTCGTCGAAATTCTGGTTCCACAGCATCGGGACGAAATCCATGCTGTAGCGACTGCGCAGGTCATCTACCGTACCGCCGTGCGGCGCATCGCTCCAGTCGTACCACCAGCTCACGCCGGGTGCCAGTGCGGCGTAGTCGGCGGCACTGACGAGGTCGTATGCGATGCCGCGCTTCGTGCTCTTCGTTGCGGCGGCCGATGGCGGTGACGTCGATGGCGAGCCGCCCGCAGGCGACGGCGAAGGCGACGGGCTGCTGTCGCCGCTGGAGCCGCCACCGCCGCAGGCTGAAACGGCAGCGGCCGCGGCGGCAAGAAGCATCCATCGCCGTTGGCGCAGGACTGGCCCGCCGTCGTTGCCGGCACCGTTGACGATCTCTGCCGCGGCCGGCTGCATGGCATCACGGGGCTTCATGCGGCTCACAGCGAGGCAAGAAAGGCCAGCAGCGCGTCTCGATCTGCCTTGGATAGCGCCTCGAATCTGCGCCGGCTCGCGGCTGCTTCGCCACCATGCCAGAGGATGGCCTCCGTCAACGTCCGTGCGCGGCTGTCGTGCAGGTAACCGACCTTGGCGCCGCTACCGGCCACCTTCTCGGTGTAGCCGATGCCCCAAAGCGCCGAGGTCCGCCACAGGCTGCCCGTGGCCTGGCCTTCGACGAGGTTGTCGGCCAGATCGGGGCCCATGTCGTGCAGCAGCAGGTTGGTGTACGGTCTGATCGTCTGGTTGCGTACTTCAGCCAGCTCGGAGTTGGTACCGGTCTTCATTTCGCTGGTATGGCAGGACGAGCACCGGTTGCTTTCGAAGACCTTGGCGCCGGCGGCAACCAGCGTCGGGTTGACGTCCAACTCGGGCAAGGGTGTCACGCCCTTCGGGAAGCCACTGACCTGGCTGCGCTGCGCGGGCACGCCCAGCAGCCCCAGATAACGCGTGATCAATGCCAGAGCCTCGTCGAGGATGCCGGGTTCCACCTTGGCCGAATTGCACTTGGCCGGGCCCGCCAGGCAGTCGCGGTTGGGATAGACCGGCGAAGTCACCGACATGTCGAGCAGCAGCGCCGAGGCGGCCTGATGACGCAGGCTGACCTTGGATGCCTTCCACCCGTAGCGGCCCAGGCGCACGGCGCCGGACTCCGGGTCGTACACGAAGTTCGCCTGGCCCTTCACGCCATCGGCGTCAGGGGTGGTGCGAACGCGCGAAAGAATGTCGGCGTCAGACACCGCCTCCAGCAGGCCCATGCCAATCATCGGCTGCGCGCTTCGCAGCGAGAACACGCCCGGCGTCGGTCCATCGAAGGACACGACGGGCTTGCGCAGTTCGACGGCGGTACCGTCGGCGAGAGTCACGGTCTTGACATCGAAGCCCGCGACGCGAACGCTGTTCCCCCAGTCCTGCAGCGTGCCCGTGGTGAGCGATCGCGCGTTCATCTGCACCGCCAGGCCGTAGGTCGGATGCGGCAGCTGCTGCCCGTTGGCGTCCGTCGTGCTGGTGCGCACCGCCATCGTATCCAGCCGTTGATTGACGACCGTCGGCGCAAGGCCGCGCCCGTTGTTGATGTGGCAACCGAAGCACGACGATTGATTGAAGCGCGGGCCTTGCAGACCCACGGCCGCCGTGTTCCGGTCGTTGCCATCCTCGTTGTGGTCGCCCGTGTACATGTTGGTGTGGATCCAACGACGCCCCTCCATGAACCGCTGCATGTTCTGCATGCCGATGTGGTTGTGCGGCTGCTGGAACATGAACGCCGCGTTGTCGGAGTAGTTGTACGACACCGAACCGTCACCGCCCGACAAGGTCTCGGCCGGCAGCGGCCAGGAGTTCAGCCGCGGCTGGATCCCATACCAGGGCCGCAGACCCTTGCCCACCACGTAGATCCACTCGTTGGCGTAGTAGCGAAGGCCGCCGCTGTCACCGATGGCCGCCATGGCCGCGGTGGTGGAGAAGAACGACGGCGAGACTTCAATGACGTCGCCAACCACCAACGGCCGGCCGGGAACGGTCTTGCCGTTGGGGAAGCCGTCGGCTCCGAGGTCGCCATGCCCAGGGTAGTCGTCGACCGTCAGGCTGCAGCCGTTGTTGAGCAGGCTGGCGCTGGCCAGCTTGCCGTTCGGTGGCATCGGTACGACGGGGCAGAGAGCGATCTTGTCGTCCACCAGCTTGCCCGGCCTCATCCAGCCGTATCCCGTGACGTTGGGGTTGTCGAAGCCGCGGAACCAGGCCACGCCACCGGGCAGCTGCTGCTGCGGGAAGTACTGGTTCACCTTCAGGTTCGGTGCGGTCACGCCGGCAACACGGCTGTTGTCGATGATCTCGAAGCCCCAGGTGCGGTTCTTGAAGTAGTTCTTGACGAAGTTCAGGTAGGCGCCCGGCCCCTTGTCGGCGGGCTGGCCATTGGCGTCGACCGTTGCGTTGGGGCCGTAGCCGATCTCGTTCCAGTCCTCGCCGCGCTCGCGGCCATGGCGGGACCGACCGACCACGCCGAAGCGGGTGACCAAAGTGCCGTCGGGCAGCGAGAACTGCAGCACTTCGAGCGGGTCTTGCACGGCGGGCGCCGACGCAAGGCCGGTACCGTCGGCCGGGTACTTCAGCGGCGAGGTGGCCAACACGGCCAGGGTGTTGTCGCTGCCCGGAGACTTGAACGCCACTTCGAACAACGAGTACCCGTACTGGGTGGCGCGGGCGACACCTTGCAGGCGAACGAAGCGGACGTTGACATTGAGGTTGAAGTACTCCTCCGTGCCGCCCTTGGCACCGGTCGCGTAGCGCAATTGGTACCAGGTCTGTCCATCATCGGAGACTTGAAGCGCGTACTCCTTGCCGTACGCGGCCTCCCAGACCAGCTTCATGTAGCCGAGTTGCGTCTTGGCGCCGAAGTCGAACTGGATCCACCCGCCATCCTCGAAGGCGCTCTCCCATCGCGTGGTCGGGTCGCCGTCGATGGCCTTTGCCGCGCTGTTGCCCTGGTTGGCCGTTGCCGACGAAGTTGCTGTCAGTGGTTTGACCGCCACGCCGGGGCTGCTCACATCCACGCCGGAAGGCAGTTGCAGAGCGGATGGAATCGCCGGTGCAGCCACCGGTGCAGATGTCGGCAGCGACACGGCCGCGGGCGCAGGTGCCGACTCGAGCTCGGGTTCGGGTGCAGGCGCCGACACGGGCCCGCTTGCTGGTGCACTACTTTCCGAATCTGATGATCCGCCGCTGCCGCACGCGGCCAGCGCCAGCACGGAGCTGAACAGGAGCGCCAGCCTTGCGGCCATCGGGCTGCGAGTGCGGTCCCGTTCACCGGACGAGGTATGGATGCTCATCGGTTCCCTTGTGGTTGTTGTTTCGAATCAAATGCAGTGCGTGGGCCGGCAAGCCGCTAGCCGTGCATTTGGATCGCTAGCCGGTGTGTACCCGGAAGCGGCCGGGCGGGATGATGTGTGCCCGCATGCGGGCGCGCAAAGCGCGATTTCAAACGGTTGCATCGGAGACAGTCGTGCGTGCGACACACGCCACAGGTTAGGCCGCCAGGTGCGCATTAGTTCACGCGCCGCGGCCCTGAACCCGGCGCTCGCGGGTCGTCTTGTGGCTGGCCTCGCGGCGGGTGGCGATGGGCCCCGCAAACCCACAGCTGTCGCCCGGGCCTTGCATCGATTCATTGATTCGAGTATCGTGGAATCATGGATGAACAAGCCGTGGTGAAGTCGCTCGCCGCCCTCGCGCAGCCCGTGCGGCTGAAGGTATTCCGTGCCCTCGTGGTCAGGGGGCAGGACGGGCTGACCCCAGGCACCATGGCCGAAGGACTCGACATACCGCCCAACACGCTGTCGTTCCACCTGAAGGAGCTTGCGCACGCCGGCCTGGTGACGCAGGAGCGCTCGAGCCGAAACATCATCTACCGGGCGGACTACGCGCAGATGAACGCGCTGCTCGCCTATCTCACCGAAAACTGCTGCCAGGGCGTCGAGTGCGTCGACGAGACGGCGGCGTCCTGCAAGTGCTGAATCCCGGCCCCCGCAAACTGTTTGCCGAGGCGCTCGGCACCACGCTGCTGCTTGCGGTGGTCATCGGCTCGGGAATCATGGCCGAGCGGCTGTCGGGCGGCAATGTCGCCATCGCGCTGCTGGCCAACACGCTGGCGACGGTCGGTGGCCTCTACATCCTCATCGAGGTGCTCGGCCCTGTCAGCGGCGCGCATTTCAATCCTGCCGTCTCGCTGGTCATGGCGATGCGCGGGGAGTTGCCCCATCGGCTGCTCGCCCCCTACGTAGTCGCCCAACTGCTGGGTGCCGCGCTGGGTGCCTGGCTCGCCCACGCCATGTTCGACGCGAACATCCTGCAGTTCTCGACCAAGGTCCGCAGCGGCACGGGACAGTGGATTGCCGAAGCGGTGGCCACCGCGGGGCTGCTGCTGGTCATCCTCAGAGCGCCGGCCGGCCGTGTCGCGGCGATGGTCGCCAGCTACATCGGCGCAGCCTACTGGTTCACCGCGTCCACCTCGTTTGCCAACCCGGCAGCGGCCTTCGGCCGCATGTTCAGCGACAGCTTCGCCGGCATCGCGCCATCGAGCGTGCCCGGCTTCATGGTTGCCGAACTGGTCGGCGCCGGCATCGGCGCGGGCATCCACGGCTTGCTGAGTGCGCGCAAGACAACAGAACCCGCGGGCACGAAACGGGATGCCACGCAACCCACCATCGCGGCCGAGTAGCCGCCCCCAACCTCCATCACGCCATGACCACCATCACGATCTTCCACAACCCCGCGTGCGGCACCTCTCGCAACACGCTGGCCCTGATACGGGCCAGCGGCATCGAGCCCGAGGTCATCCAGTACCTCGAGACGCCGCCGTCCAAGGAGCGCCTTCGTGAACTCGTCGTGGCCATGGGAACGCCCGTCCGGGCGCTGCTGCGCGAAAAGGGCACGCCCTACGGCGAGTTGCAGCTTGCCGACCCCCGGTGGTCCGACGACGAACTGCTGGACTTCATGCTGCAGCACCCGATCCTCATCAACCGCCCCATCGTCGTGACGCCGCTCGGAACGAAGCTGTGCCGGCCGTCCGAAGCGGTTCTCGAAATCCTCCCGGCACGACTGGCGACACCGTTCACCAAAGAGGACGGCGAGGTCGTGGTCGACGACGGCGTGCGTCGGCCGGCCACGGACCTGCCCGTCGCCGTCCTCGGTGCGGGGCCGGTTGGCCTGGCGGCCGCCGCGCGACTCATCGAGCGTGGCCTGCAGCCGATCGTGCTGGAGGCCGGCGAACAGGTTGGCGCAAACCTGCTCGACTACGGGCACGTGCGCCTGTTTTCGCCATGGCGCTACAACATCGACGCGGCGATGGCCGCCCTGCTCGAACCGACCGGCTGGCAGGCACCGCGTGCCGACGGACTGCCGCTGGCCGGCGAAGTCGTCGAACGGGTGCTGAAGCCCTTCGCGGCGCTGCCGCAGGTGGCGCGCGCGCTTCATCTCGGCACGCGGGTCATCTCGGTCAGCCGCGAAGGCTGCGACAAGGTCAAGACGCTCGGTCGCGACCAGGCGGCCTTCGTCATCCGCGCCGTTCGCGGCGGCGTGCCGGTCGAGTTCCGCTCCCGCGCGGTCATCGACGCGACCGGAACCTGGGGCACACCCAATCCGCTGGGCGCCGACGGCCTTCCGGCGCCCGGGGAGCGTGAGCTCGCCGGCGTCATCACCTACGGCATCCCCGACGTCCAGGGGCGCCAGCGGACCCGCTACGCCGGCAAGCGCACGCTGGTGGTCGGCGCCGGCCATTCGGCGGCCAACGCGCTGCTGTCGCTGGCAGCATTAACCCAGGAAGAACCTTCGACCCGGCTTGTCTGGGCCGTTCGCTCGCCGACATTGGCCCGGGTCTTCGGCGGCGGCGATGCCGATGCCCTGCCCGCCCGGGGCCGGTTGGGTTCGTCGCTGAAGGCGCTGCGCGACAGCGGCGGCCTCGAGTTCGTCAGCGGCCTGCGCATCACCGAACTGCGGCGCGACGGTTCAGCCATCACGGTGCGTGGCCTCGACGCCGGAAACGAGCCCGTCACGCTGACCGGTGTCGACGAAATCGTCTGCGCCACGGGACAGCGGCCAGACCTCGGCATCACGAGCGAGCTGCGGCTGAAGCTCGATGCATGGCTCGAATCGACCGAAGCGCTCGGCCCGCTCATCGACCCGAACGTGCACAGCTGCGGCACGGTGCGCCCTCACGGCCACCGCGAGCTGGCGCACCCGGAGCCGGGCTTCTACACGCTCGGAGTCAAGAGCTACGGCCGCGCGCCGACCTTCTTGATGGCCACGGGCTTCGAGCAGGCGCGTTCGGTCGTGGCAGCGATTGCCGGCGACCTCGAAGCCGCTGACCGTGTCGAGCTGGATCTGCCGGAGACAGGGGTCTGCAGCGCAGGCCCTTCCAGCGGCGAAGACGGTGCGTGCTGCGGTACCCCAGAGCCCCAACTCAAGCCGGTCGCGGCTGCCGTCGCGACACCGGTCGGCGGCTGCGGGCCGAAAGCCTGCGGCACGAAGGCGGTGCCGATTCCGGTTGTCGCGGCCAAGGCGAGCTGCTGCAGCTGACCCTGCCGCTCGGCACGCCGCATCTGACCTTTCCGCCACGAACCCACAGGCCGCACGCGCATGAAGATTCGGTCAGCAACGCCCGATGATGCCGAGGCGATCGCTGCCATCTATGCGCCCATCGTGCTCGAGACGGCCATCTCGTTCGAGTGGGTGCCACCGACCGCAGAAGAGTTCAGCGCCCGCATCGTCAAGACGCTGGCGAAGTACCCCTGGCTCGTCGCCGTTGACGAACACGGCGCCGTGGCCGGCTACGTCTACGCCGGCAGTCACCGCGATCCGCCGTCGTACCAGTGGTCGGTCAACACGTCGGTCTTCATCCGGCAGGATGCTCGCGGCAAGGGCGTCGGCAAGGCGCTGTACGCTGAGCTCTTCCGCCAGTTGGTGGCCATCGGCTACTACCGTGCATTCGCCGGCGTAGCCCTGCCCAATGCAGCCAGCATTGCGCTCCACGAGTCGGTGGGCTTCCGGCCGTTGGGGGTCTACGAACGGGTGGGCTTCAAGTTCGGCGCCTGGCGCGATGTCGGCTGGTGGCAGCGAGCACTGCAGCCGCCCGGTGAAGGCGACCCGGCGCCGCCGCTTCGCCCGCCGAACGTGACAGCCTGAAGCGGGCCCGGCGACGTGAGCGAAGTCATCCTCCAATCGACCATCACCTGCCCCGAGTGCGGCCACGTGAAGGAAGAAACGATGCCCACCGATGCGTGCCAGTGGTTCTACGAGTGCGAGAGCTGCAAGGCCGTGCTGCGACCGAAGGTGGGAGACTGCTGCGTGTTCTGCTCCTTCGGCACCCACAAGTGCCCGCCGGTCCAAAGCAGTCGGTCCTGTTGTTAGGGAGGGCAGCTCCTGAGCCCATTCGTGCGGCAGCCGCGTTAGAGTCCTCGCTCGTCGGCTGCGCATCTGCGGCATGAGTACCTTCCCGCCCTCCACCCTCCTCCCCGAGCCCTTGCCGACAGCAGCCTACGCGGTGCTTTCGCCCCGCAAGGTCCTTGCGAGCGCGCTGACCCGCGGCCCCTGGGATCCGCAGCATCAACACGCCGGGCCCCCGATCGCGATGGTGTGCCGCGCCATCGAGTCCGTCGCGCAGGACCACGGCCTCACCCACATCGGCCGGCTCACGGCCAACCTGCTGCGACCGCTGCCGATCGCGGAACTGGAAATCGAGGTGGAGACGGACTACTCAGGGCGCAACGCCGCGCACTACTCGGCGCGGATATGGGGCGCAGGCAAGGAGCTTGCCCGCTTCACGGCGCTGGCGCAGCGAGAAAGCGACCTCACGCTGCCCGAAGCATTGGATGGCCATCCGCTGCCCCAAGCCCCGAAGACACCGGCCGACAGCGCAGTCCAGCGCATGCCCTTCGGCCATCGCCTGCCCGGCTACGCAGACCTCGTCGAGAACCGCATCGCCAGCGGCATGTTCTTCCGCGGGCGCTGCGCCACCTGGTTCCGACTACGGCAGCCGCTGGTCGCAGACGAAGCACCGAGCGGGTACCAGCGCGTGGCCGTTGCGGCCGACTCGGGCAACGGCATTTCGGCGGTTCTGGACTTCGCCCGCTACAGCTTCGTCAACTCCGATCTGACCATCAACTTGCTGCGCCGGCCGGTGGGTGAGTGGATCTGCGTGGACGCGCGCACGCTGCTGGCACCCAACGGATGCGGCCTGGCCGAGTCGCAGCTCTTCGATGAGGCCGGCCTCATCGGCCGCGCGACGCAGAGTCTGGCGGTGCGGGCGCGCGGCTGACAACAGAGCAGCCTCGATCGGCGCCCTACGAGCGGATGCGCCGGGCCTCGAGGTAGAAGCGCTTCTCGTCAGCCTCGCCCATCGAGAAGCTCTTGCGCGGCAGCGGGCCGTGGCGCGCCACGCGGCCGATCAGCTCGCTCTTGCCCAGCGTGGCCAGGTGCAGCCCGGCGCAACGCTCTGCGCCGGCCAGCAGCGCCAGCGCGTCGTCACCGTGCACGTAGTCCACCTCGCGTGCGCCGCCCTGGGCCAGAAGCGCATCGACAAAACCCTGAAAGGTGGCCACCTCCAGCTGCGCGGCCGGCGCATTGGCCACCACCACCAGCGCATGGCGGCCGCCCGGCTGCACCAGCCCGGCGGCATGCTGGCGGTCGCGCGGCAGCGCCGCCAGCGCGGCGTGCATCGCGGCCGCATCGGCCTGGTCCACGATCCGCAGCCGAGCGCCGAAGTGCGCCATCAGCGCCTGGCGGATCTCGCCGTCCACGCCGACCAGCAGGCGGTGGATGGGTGAGAACGCCAGCGCCGGGTCGTGGATGTTTTCCACCTCCACCAGCGCCCAGCGCGCGGGATGGTCGGGCCCCGCGGTGGCCTTGATCCGGTCCCAGCAGGCCTTGGCGGTGGCCAACGAATGGTTGCCATCGCCCACGGCAAACAGCATGGGCGGCGTATCGGGCGGCAGGCCGTGCCGCGCGGCGAATGCAGCGCCGTCGCCCAGGGCCTGCAGCGCCTGCGCCACGTGCGCCTGCGCATTCGCATCCAGCGCCAGGCCGGCCACGCGGCCGCCGCCTTGCATCAGCGGCGTGTCGTAGAGCGGCTTCAAACGCGCGCGTTGATCCACCAGCGGCTCGATGACCGTGCATTCCGGGTCGTCGATCAGCACCAGGATGTGCGGCAGCTCCAGCTCGGCGCCCTGGCGCACCGCCACGCGCGGGGCGATGCGTTCGACGATGGTGCCTTCGGTGGGGCGGATCAGGCTGGTCGACGTGGGCGCATGGTCGTAGTGCTCCAGGTCCAGCTCCAGCATCAGCCCGCGGCGCACGCGGCCATCGGGCAATGTGCGCTCCACCAGCACGGTGCCGGCGTGGTCGCGCAGCAGCCCCTCGGCCCGGTAGCGCCGCATCGCGGCCTGGATGCGCGCGATGCGCTCGGGCTTGTCGGCGTCGCCGAGGAAGGCCTCGGGAAAGATCAGGTCCAACGTCGACGGTGCATCGCCGACTTCTGCCGCCACACGGTTCCAGTAGTCGATGTCGCTCGTGTACTGGTCGCATGCGATGACGCTCCAGCGGTGCAGGTCGATGCCCGCGCGGGGAAGCAAGAGGTGCGGCAGGCGGAAGCAGCTGGAACGGGCCATGGATCAGCCTCTCAGATCTTCGGGAAGCGGATACGGCTGATCATCAGCGAGCCCGACAGCGCATACAGCAGCACCAGCGGATGCAGCACGTGGCCGGCGATGTCGATGCGGCCGAACCACAGCTGCGGGCCGAGCGCGCCCTGCACGGCGGCGCCGGCCAGCACGGCGACCAGCAGCAGCGACGTGGGGATCGGCGTGCCCTCGAAGTACCGGACCTTGTCGCCGCCCTCGGACAGGCGCTCGGCAGTGACGTTGTAGCGCGCCAGCCGCGACACGCCGCAGGCCACGAAGTAGGCCAGCACGATGCGGTCGTAGAGCCCCTGCATGCCAGCGGCGTACGCGATCGCCGCCGGCGCGACGCCAAAGGAAATGATGTCGGCCAGCGAGTCCAGCTCCCGGCCCATCGCCGACGAACGCTGGCGCCAGCGCGCGATGCGGCCGTCCAGCACGTCGAAGACCAGCGCCACCGGCACCAGCGCGCAGGCGAACCACAGATGCAGCACTTCGCCCGACTGCAGATACGTCATCACCGAGAACAGCGCGCCGACGCCGCAGACGGCGTTGGCCAGCGTGAACCAATCCGCGAGGTGGAACTCGCGGATCATCGAGAAAGGTTTGGGTCGGTCCATCCGGCGAGTATCGCGCTGCCCGGCCCCGGCCTCGCTTCTTCCGCCGGGGCCATGCGCGCACGCGCGTCGGCGGACACGCGCGCCTTCGCGCGTCGCCGTCCTACAGCCATCGGGCCGACGAGGCCTTAACTTCGGGGTGTCATCACCGTGAAAGAGCCGTCATGTCCGACCCTGCCTGCCGCGAGTGCCGCCCATGACGGCGCGCAGCGTTGCGCGCCGCGTCGTCGGCGTGCTTGCCTTGGCGCTGGCCGCTGCCGTGCTGCTACTCGCCGGCTATCTGCTGGTGCTGCTGCCGTCGGTGCCGGACACGACACGGCTGCGGCAGGCCGATTCGGCGCGGCCGAGCGTGCTGGTCTCGGTCGACGGTCAGCCGCTGTCCAGCTTCAGCCGCACGCAGCGCGAGCAGGTCGCGCTCGACCAGGTGTCGCCGCACGTGCTGCAGGCGCTGCTGGCCACCGAGGACCACCGCTTCTACGGCCACCACGGCATCGACCCGGGCCGTACCGTGATGGCGGTCTTGCGCACGCTGAGCGGCGACACCCAGGGCGGCTCGACGATCACGCAGCAGCTGGCGCGCAACCTGTTCCCCGAGGAGATCGGCCGCCGGCGCAGCGTGCACCGCAAGCTCAAGGAAATGCTGACGGCGCTGCGCATCGAGCGCCAGTTCAGCAAGGAGTGGATTCTCGAGGCCTACCTGAACAGCGCGCCCTACCTCTACAACGTGGTCGGCATCGAGATGGCCGCCCGCACCTACTACGACAAGTCGGCCAGCGAGCTCGACGTGCTGGAAAGCGCAACGCTGATCGGCATGCTGAAGGGCGCCGCCTACTACAACCCGGTGCTGCATCCGGAGCGGGCGCGGAGCCGGCGCAACGTGGTGCTGGCGCAGATGGCCCGCCACGGCGCGCTGTCCGAAGCGCAATGGCAGCACTTGCGCGGCGAACCGCTGCTCGTGAAGCTGAACCGCCAGCCCGATGGTTCGGACGCCGCGCCGCATTTCGTGCAGCAGGCGCGCCAGTGGCTCGTCGACTGGGCCCGTGAACACGGCCACGACCTCTACGCCGACGGCCTGGTCGTGCAGACGACGCTCGACTCGCGGCTGCAGGGCGCCGCGGCGCGCGCCATCGCGGCGCAACTGCAGGCACTGCAGGCGGTGGCCGATGTCGAGTGGTCGCAGGCCGGCCTGCGCATCGAGGCCGGCACGACCGAGGTCTACCAGCGGCAACGCGCCAAGGTCGACCCCTTTGCCTACTTCTGGAAGTCGCAGCCCGACCTGCTGGCGGCCTTCGTCGCCGAGACACCCGACTTCAGGAAGGCGCTGGCCGGCGGCAGCAGCGCCGCCGCCGCATCGCACCGGTTCAGCACCGACGCAGACTGGCTGGAGCACCTGAAGCGTGCGAAGAGCCGGCTCGAAGCCGGCTTCATGGCCATCGATCCGGCCAGCGGCGAAATCCGCGCCTGGGTCGGCAGCCGGGACTTCGACATCGACCAGTACGACCACGTCGTGCGGGCCGAACGCCAGCCGGGGTCGACCTTCAAGCCCTTCGTCTACGGTGCGGCGCTGGAAAGTGGCATCGACCCCGACCGCACCTATGTCGATTCACCGATGGAGACGACGCTGGCCGACGGCAAGCGCTGGCGGCCGACCGACATGCAAACGTCGAGCGACCTGCCGATGACGCTGCGCGACGGCCTGGCGCTGTCGAAGAACACGATCACGGTGCAGGTCTCGCGCGACGTCGGCATCCCGCGCATCGCCGCGCTGGCGCAGGCGATGGGGGTGAACCGCAGCAAGCTCGACCCGGTGCCTTCGCTGGCGCTGGGCACCAGCCCGGTCACGCTGTACGAGATGGTCAATGCCTACGCGACGATCGCGCGCCAGGGCCAGTACCTGAAGCCGCTGATGATCAAGCGCATCAGCGACCGCCACGGCACGGTGCTGGCCGAGTTCGGCGCCGGCGAGGCGCAGCGTGCGATGGCGGCCGACAACGCCGTCGAACTGATCGACATGCTGCGCGGCGTGGTCTCGCGCGGCACCGGCACCTGGGTACGCACGCGCTTCGGCATCCAGGGCGATGTCGCGGGCAAGACCGGCACGACGCAGAACAACACCGACGGCTGGTTCATCCTGATGCACCCCCGTCTGGTGGCGGGCGCCTGGGTCGGTTTCAACGACGCGCGCGTCACCATGCGCAGCAGCTACTGGGGCCAGGGTGGCCACAACGCCGTGCTCGTGGTGGGCGACTTCTTCCGGGCCGCACTGAAAGACGGCCTTGTCGATGCCAAGGCCAGTTTTCCGGCGTCCCGCCGGCCACCGCCGCCTGCCGTGATGCCCGCCGAGGAACCGCCGACCGACGCACCGGAGATCAGCGCCGTCGCGCTGGAAACCGGTGCCGCGCCGCCGAAGTCGGCCGACGAACTCGAGCAGGCGATACGCGCCATGGCCAGCGGCCCGCCGCGCTGACGGCGGCCCGCCCGCGTCAGGCGCTGACGGCGCTGGCCTGACCATCGCCTACACACCGTTACCGCGCAGCGGGCCGCGGCCGCTACGCTCGGCAGCCTTTGCCTCACGGCGCAGTCACCGCGTGAATCCATGAGCCACTCTGCAACCCGGCCCGAACCCAGCGGCGATAGCGCCTTCCCGCCCGGCTTCCTGTGGGGCGCGGCTACCTCGGCCTACCAGGTGGAAGGCTCGCCGCTGGCCGACGGTGCCGGCCCCAGCATCTGGCACCGCTTCGTGCGCACGCCGGGCCTGATGGTCGGCGGCGACACCGGCGACGTCGCCTGCGACCACTACAAGCGCTTCGAGAGCGACGTGGCGCTGATGAAGTCGCTCGGCCTCACCGCCTACCGCTTCTCGATCGCCTGGGCCCGCGTGCTGCCCGAGGGCCGTGGCAAGGTCAACCCCGCCGGGCTGGGCTTCTACGAGCGCCTGGTCGACGCGCTGCTGGCCGCCGGCATCCAGCCGCTGGTGACGCTGTTCCACTGGGATCTGCCGGCGGCGCTGGACGACCGCGGCGGCTGGCTCAACCCGGACATCGCGGACTGGTTCGCCGACTACGCCAGCGTCGTCTACCGCGCGCTCGACGACCGCGTGCAACGCTGGGCCACGCTGAACGAACCCTGGGTCGTCACCGACGGCGGCTATCTGCACGGCGCGCTGGCGCCCGGCCACCGCAACCGCTTCGAGGCGCCGATCGCCTCGCACCACCTGCTGCGCTCGCATGCCAAGGCGGTGCAGGCCTACCGCGCTCTAGGCAAGCACCAGGTGGGCCTGGTCGTCAACATCGAACCCAAGGTGCCGGCGTCGCAAAGCCCGGCCGACCTGGCGGCCACGGCGCGGGCCGAGGCCTACATGAACCGCCAGTACCTCGACCCGGTGCTGCTCGGCGCCTACCCCGACGAGATGCGCGAGATCTTCGGCGAAGCCTGGCCCGAATGGCCGGCCGCGGACATGGCGCTGATCCGCGAGCCGATCGACTTCGTCGGCATCAACTACTACACCCGCAACGTCGTGCGCCACGACGAAGCGCAGTGGCCGCTGAAGGCTTCGATGGTGCGCCAGAAGCGCGCCACCTACACCGAGACCGGCTGGGAAGTCTGCCCGCGGGCCCTGACCGACACGCTGCTGTGGATCCGCAGCCGCTACGGGCCGATCCCGCAGTACGTCACCGAAAACGGCGCCGCGTTCTTCGACCCGCCGGTGGCCGAAGACGGCCGCATCGACGACCCGCTGCGCGTGGCGTACTTCCGCCAGCACCTGGGCGCGGTGGCCGACGCGCTGCGCCAGGGCGTGGACCTGCGCGGCTACTGCGCCTGGTCGCTGTTCGACAACCTGGAATGGTCGCTCGGCTTCTCCAAGCGCTTCGGCATCGTGCATGTCGACTTCGACACCCAGCAGAGAACACCGAAGGCCAGCGCGCGCTATTACGCCAGCGTCATCGCCCAGGGAGGTGCCGGCCTCTGAACCGCCACCCGGGCCCGAGGCAGGCTCCATCACGACAACAGGAGACGACCATGATCCGACGCCCTGCCCGCTGGATGCTGCAGCCCTTGGCCACCGCCGCGTTGGCACTGGCGCTGCCGGTGGCGGCCCAGCTGTCCAGCGCCACCGTGCGCGGCAGCGTGACGCAGTTCAGCGAAGCCCGTGCCGGCGTCGCCATCGTCGCCACCAACACCGCCACCGGCTACAGCATGCGCACGAGCAGCAACGCCGACGGCAGCTACACGCTGCTGGCGCTGCCGCCGGGCACCTACCGCATCGTCGCCACCGCACCCGACACGGCCGTGGCAACACAGCTGATCACGGTGCAGGTGGGGCAGAACGTCTCGCTCGACCTTTCGCTGAGCGCCGAAGCACCGACGGCTGCGACGGCCGCGGCTTCGGAGACCATCGTCGTCACCGGCATCCGCGACAGCCGCAGTTCGGAGGTCGGCACCCAGGTCACGCAGACGCAGATCAACGCGCTGCCGCAGGCCACCCGCAACTTCCTCGCCTTCGCCGATCTGGCGCCGGGGGTGCAGTTCGCGACGCTGGGCGATGGCTCGACGCAGATGCGCAGCGGCGCGCAATCGGCTTCGGGCGTCAACATCTTCATCGACGGCGTCGGGCAGAAGAACTACGTGCTCAAGGGCGGCATCACCGGCCAGGATTCGAGCCGCGGCAATCCGTTCCCGCAGTCGGCCATCGCCGAATACAAGGTCATCACGCAGAACTACAAGGCCGAATTCGACCAGCTCTCCAGCGCCGCGGTGATTGCCGCCACCCGCTCCGGCGGCAACGAGTTCCATGGCGAGGCCTTCGCCGACCACAGCACCACCGCGTGGCGCGCCGCCACGCCGGGCGAGAAGAAGGCCGGCACCAAGGCGCCTTCGAAGGAAGACCAGTACGGGCTGGCGATGGGCGGCCCCATCATCGTCGACCGCATGCACTGGTTCTTCGCGTACGAAGGCAAGTCCATCGACTCGCCGAAGACGGTGGTGCCGGGCGGCGGCCTGGCCAGCAGCAGCCTGCCGCCGGCACTGCAGTCGCTGGTGGGACCGATCAACGCGCCCTTCAAGGAAAACCTGCTGTTCGGCAAGCTCGACTGGTCGCTCGACGACGACAACCTCGTCGAGCTGAGCGTGAAGCTGCGGCGCGAAAACGAGATCACCGGCGTCGGCGACCAGAGCAGCGCCCCCTACGGCACCAACAAGAAGAACGACGAGAAGCGTGCCGACCTGCGCTGGCAGCGCAGCGCGTCGACCTGGGTCAACGACGCCCGCATCAGCTATGAAGACGCCACGTTCAGCCCGCGCGCACGCACGATTGCACCCGGCTACGTGCTGACCAACCCCGACCAGTCCGAGGTTTTCCGCGCCGGCGGCGGGCGCGACTTCCAGAACAAGGCGCAGGACGGTGTCGCGCTGCAGAACGACTTCACCTACACCGGCTTCGAATGGGGCGGCAGCCACGTGCTGAAGACCGGCTTCAAGCTCAAGCGGGTGACGGTCGACGCACAGGAGCAGAACCCGCTCAACGCGCAGTACTACTACGACATCGCGCAGAGCTTCGACGTGCCTTACAAGATGGTGTTCGGCGCACCGCTGGCCGGCATCGGCGACGGCCGCGCGCGCTCGCGCAACACGCAGCTGGGGCTGTACGTGCAGGACGACTGGGAGGTGAACAAGAACCTCAGCCTCAACATCGGCCTGCGCTGGGACGTCGAAAAGAGCCCGGGCTACATCGACTACGTGACGCCGGCCGACGTCGTCGCGGCGCTGCACGCCGCGCCGGGCATCAACGCGCCCGGCTCGGGCGTCAACATCGACGACTACATCAGCACCGGCGGCAACCGCAAGACCTTCAAGGACGCGTGGCAGCCGCGGCTCGGCCTTTCGTTCGACCTGGACGCCGACCAGCGCCACGTGATCTTCGGCGGTTATGCCCGCGCCTACGACCGCAACCTGTTCGACAACCTGCAGCTCGAACGCACCAAGGGCACGTTCCCGTCGTACACCTTCTTCTTCGACACCCCCGGCCACCCCTGCAGCGGCAGCACCTGCCTGGCCTGGGACCCGAGCTACTACGACCCCGCCGTGGTCGCGGGCCTGGCCAGCAGCACCGGCGCCGGCCGCGAACTGACGCTGATCAACAACCAGCTGAAGACGCCGCACTCGGACCAGTTCAGCCTGGGCATGCGCAACCGCGTCGGCGCGTGGAACACCGAAGTCACGCTGTCGCATATCGAAAGCAAGGACGGCTTCGTGTTCCTGCTCGGCAACCGCCGCGACGACGGCACATTCTTCGTGCCGGGCGCGATGTGGAACGCGCCGTTCGGCAGCCCGATCCCGGGCTACGGCGCGCTCATCCTCGGCACCAACGGCCTGAGCACTAAGGCCGACGCGCTGTACGTCAAGGTCGACAAGCCGTACAGCGCCGCATCGGGCTGGGGCGTGGGCCTGGCCTACACCTACACCGACGCGAAGGAGAACCGCCAGTTCGGCGAGGTCTATGCGCTGGACTATCCGACGCTGGCCGGCTACGGCTGGAAGCGCGCCGGCGGCGTCAGCAAGCACCGGCTGGTGGCCACCGGCTTGCTCGATGGCCCGATGGAGACGGTGTTCTCGGCCCGTTTCGTCTATGCCAGCCAGGCTCCACGCTACGGCACCAACTGCCTGAGCAGCCCGGGCGATTCGAGCGGCTGCTTCATCGACCAGCTTCAGCCGACGCAGAGCTTCCGCCAGCTCGACGCCGCGGTTTCCAAGTCCTTCAAGGTGCCGGGCGGAACTCTGCGGCTGCGCGCGGACCTGATCAACGTGCTGAACACCAAGAACTACGATGGTTATGACACCTGGTGGGGCTTCAACGGGGTGCCGAACGCAAACTTCGGGCAGCCCAGCGGCAGCCTGCTCGGACCCACCCGCACCCTCAAGCTCGGCCTTGCCTACGCCTGGTGAACCCGAGCAACCGACCGGCCGGCGCACGTTCGTCGCCTGGGGTGCGGCGCTGGCTGCGTCAGGCTGCACGACGCCGGTGCAGCAGATCCTGCGGCTGGCGCCGCCGGGCGAAGGCACCCGCTACCTGAGCCCGCCGGAGACGCCGCCATCGGGGCTGATCGAAGACCTGGCGCGCCGCACATTCCGCTACTTCTGGGAGACCAGCGACGCCGGCAGCGGCCTCGCGCCCGACCGCTACCCGACGCCGTCGCCGTGCAGCGTGGCGGCGATCGGCTTTGCGCTCACCGCCTACATCATCGGCGTCGAGCGCGGCTTCGTCAGCCGCAGCGACGCGCGCCGGCGCACGCTGGTCACGCTGCGCTTCCTGCGCGACCTGCCGCAGGGCCCGCAGCCGCGCGGCGTGGCCGGCCACAAGGGGTTTTTCTACCACTTCCTCGAAATGTCGAACGGGCTGCGCGCCGGCGACTGCGAGTTATCGACCGTCGACACCGCGCTGATGCTGTGCGGCGCGCTGCACGCGCAGCAGTACTTCGACACCGACGAACCCGACGAGGTCGGCATCCGCAGCATCGTCGACACGCTGGTCGACCGCGTCGACTGGCGTTGGGCCCAGACCCGGCCGCCGTCGATCACGCTCGGCTGGTCGCCCGAGAAAGGCTTTCTGCCCTACGACTGGCGCGGCTACAACGAAGCCGCAGTGCTGTACCTGCTGGCGCTGGGCGCGCGCGAAAAGCCCGTCGACCCCGCAGCCTGGGGCGTCTGGACCAGCACCTATCGCAAGCACTGGTCCACGTCGTACGGCAACCAGGGCCTGCAGTTTCCGCCGCTGTTCGGGCACCAGTACTCCAGCGTCTGGGTCGACTTCCGCGGCATCAACGACGCCTTCATGAAGGGCCGCGGCAGCAACTACTTCGAGAACAGCCGCCGTGCCGCCTATGCCCAACGGGCCTACGCCATCCTGAACCCGCGGCGCTGGCTCGGCTACGACGCCGACATCTGGGGCTGGACGGCCTGCGACGGCCCGGCCGACATGATGGTTCGCTACCAGGGCGAACTCCGGCGCTTCCGCAGCTACTGGGCGCGCGGCACCGGCGGGCCGGACGCCTTCGACGACGGCACCATCGCGCCCACCGCCGCGGCAGCGTCGATCGCCTTCGCGCCCGAGATCGTGCTGCCGGCGATCGAGGCCATGGTCACGCGCTACGGCCAGCACATCTACAAGACCTACGGCTTCCTCGACAGCTTCAACCCCAGCTTCCGCTACGACGTGGCCTTGCAGCACGGCCGCGTGATCCCGGGCTTCGGCTGGGTCGCGACCGACTACCTGGGCATCGACCAGGGGCCGATCCTGGCGATGATCGCCAACTTCACCGACGGCACCGTGTGGCAGGCCATGCAGGGCTGCGAGGTGCTGCGCCGCGGGCTGAAGCGTGCTGGTTTTGCCGGCGGCTGGCTGGACGAGAGCTGATGCCGCGGCGCCGCGCCTTCATCGCTGGAGCGGGCGCTGCGCTGGGCCTGGCACTGGGCTCGGCGCTCGGCGGCTGCAGCCGGCGCGATGCCGGCGCACCGCTGCGGATCTGGGCCATGGGGCGCGAAGGCGAGGTGCTCGATGCGCTGTTGGCGCCGCTGCTGCGCGAGCAGCCGGCGCTGCGCTTGCGCGTCGAAAAACTGCCGTGGAGCGCGGCGCACGAAAAGCTGCTGACCGCCTTTGCCGGCGACGCCACGCCCGACATCGCCCAGCTCGGCAACACCTGGATCGCCGAACTCGCGGCGCTGGGCGCGCTGCAGCCGCTGGACGCTGCCGCCGCCGGGTTGGACCCGGCCGACCACTTCGAAGGCATCTGGCGCACCAACCTCGTCGGCGGGCAGTTGCTCGGCCTGCCCTGGTACATCGACACGCGGGTGATGTTCTACCGCCGCGACCTGTTCGAGCGCGCCGGCGTGCCCGGCATGCCCGGCGACTGGCCCGGCCTGGTGCAGGCCCTCGACGCCTTGCAGCGCAGCGGCGTCGCGCACCCGCTGCTGCTGCCCTTGAACGAAGCCGAGCCGCTGCTGGCGCTGGCCTTGCAGCAGGACGAGCCGCTGCTGCGCGACGGCGGCCGCTTCGGCAACTTCCGCAGCGCGGGCTTCCAGCGCACGCTGGCGTTCTATGTCGAACGTTTCGAGCGCGGCCACGCGCCTTTCCTCACCAGCAACCAGGTCGCGAACCTGTGGCAGGAGTTCGGCCGCGGCAGCTTCGCCGCCTTCATCTCCGGGCCGTGGAACATCGGTGAGCTGGACCGCCGCCTGCCGGCCGATCTGCAGAGCCGCTGGTCGACCGCGCCGCTGCCCGGGCCAGTCCCCGGGCCGGCGGGCAGCCGCTTCGGCGCGTCCACCGCCGGCGGCTCCAGCCTGGTGGTCTTCAAACGGTCTCGCCACCAGCAGCAGGCGCTGCAGGTGCTGGCCTTCCTGGGCCGGCCGCAGACCCAGCTGCACTTCCATGCGCTCACCGGCAACCTGCCGCCGCGGCGCAGCACCTGGGCGCTGGCGCCGCTGGCCGGCGAGCGCCGTGCCGCGGCCTTTCTGCAGCAGCTGGAACTCGCCAAGCCGACGCCGGCCGTGCCCGAGTGGGAGCGCATCCTGCAAGAGATGCAGCTGCAGGCGGCGCGCGCGCAGCGCTACGGCACGCCGGTGGCCGAAGCCGCGGCGGCGCTGGACGCACGGGTCGACGGCTTCCTCACGAAGCGGCGCTGGATGCTGGCGCATGGCGGAGCCGCGGCATGAACCGTTCGCTCGCCGGCTGGGTGTTCATCGCACCGTCGCTGTTGGTCATCGGCCTCTTCTTCGTGCTGCCGGTGGGCGTCGGCCTGGCCCTGAGCTTCAGCGACTTCGACCTCTACGCGCTGGCCGACCTGCGCAACCTGCGCTTCGCCGGCCTCGACAACTACACGCATGTGCTGGCGCTGCCGCTGTTCTGGAAGGCGCTGGGCAACACGCTGTACTTCGTGCTGGCCGGCGTGCCGCTGTCGATCGGGCTGTCGCTGGCCTGCGCGCTGCTGCTGCAGTCGCCGCTGGCGCGCTTCAAGCCCTTCTTCCGCACGGTCTTGTTCGCGCCGGTGGTCACCACGGTGGTCGCGGTGGCGGTGATCTGGCGCTACCTGTTCCATGTGCGCTACGGCCTGCTCAACGCCTGGCTCGGCAACCTCGGCCTGGCGCCGGTGGACTGGCTCGGCGACCCGGCCTGGGCGATGCCGTCGATCATCCTGTTCTCGGTGTGGAAGGGCTTCGGCGCGAACATGATCATCTTCGTCGCCGCGCTGCAGGCTATTCCCGGGGAGATGTACGAAGCCGCGCGCATCGACGGTGCCGGCCGCTGGCGCCAGCTCGTCGACATCACGCTACCGATGCTGGGGCCGACGCTGCTGCTGGTGGGTGTGCTGACGATGACCGGCTACTTCCAGCTCTTCGCCGAACCCTATGTGATGACGCAGGGCGGGCCGCTCGAAAGCACGGTCTCGGTGCTGTACCTGATGTACGAAGAAGGCTTCCGCTGGTGGAACCTGGGCCGCGCGTCGGCGGTGGCCTTCCTGCTGTTCGTGCTGATGATCGTGGCCGCGCGCGGGCTGATGCACCTGGCGCGGCGCACCGAGGAGCCGCAATGAAGCGGCCGGTGCTCGGGCGCAACCTGGGGGTGCACGCCGGCCTGGTGGCGGCGGCCGTCTTCGCGCTGCTGCCGCTGGCGTGGATGGCCTCGGTCTCGCTGATGGCGCCGGGCGAAGCCACCAGCTACCCGCCGCCGCTGCTGCCGGCCGCGCCTTCGTTCAGCAACTACCGCGAACTGTTCGCGCAGGCCGGCATGGGCGGCTACGTGTTGAACAGCCTGGGCATCGCGAGCGGGCTGACGCTGAGTTCGGTGCTGTTCAACGTGATGGCCGGCTATGCCTTTGCGAAGCTGCACTTCCGCGGCCGCGAGGCGATGTTCAAGGCCTTGCTGGCGGCTTTGGTGATCCCGGGCCAGGTGGCGATGCTGCCGCTGTTCCTGATGCTCAAGCAGCTCGGCCTGGTCAACACCTGGGCCGGCGTGATCCTGCCCGGCATGGCCAGCGTGTTCGGCATCTTCCTCGTGCGCCAGTACGCGCGCACGCTGCCCGACGAGCTGCTCGAAGCCGCGCGCATCGACGGCGCCGGCGAGTGGCGCATCTTCGTCACCATCGTGCTGCCGCTGCTGCGGCCCATCGTCGTGACGCTGGCGATGTTCGCCTTCCTCGCCAGCTGGAACGACTTCATGTGGCCGCTGATCGTGCTCACCGACAGCAGTCTGCACACGCTGCCGGTGGCGCTGGCCTCGCTGTCGCGTGAACACGTGCAGGACGCCGAGCTGATGATGGCCGGCGCGATGGTGACGATCCTGCCGGTGCTGCTGATCTTCCTGACGCTGCAGCGCCACTACCTGGCCGGGCTGACGATGGGCAGCATCAAATGAGGCGACTGCTGTCGTGGCTGCTGCTGGCCGTTGCGCTGCAGGCCAATGCGCAGACCACGCTGCTCGACGACTTCGGCGACGCCAGCGCCTGGCAGGCCGCGGCGTCCGACGACGTGCAGGCCAGCGCCGTGCGCGCCGCCGACGGCAGCCTGTGCCTGCGCTACGACTTCGGCCGCGTCTCGGGCTACGCGCTGCTGGCGCGGCCGCTGGCGCTGGATCTGCCGGCGCACTACGCGCTGGGCTTACGGCTGCGCGGCAGCGGGCCGGCGAACAGCCTGCAGCTGAAGCTGGTCGACGCCAGCGGCGACAACGTCTGGTGGTTCAACCGCCCCGGCTTCGAAGCGCCGCGCCGGATGCAGGAGCTGCGCGTGCGCCAGCGCCAGATCGAATTCGCCTGGGGCCCGACCGCCGACCGCACGCTGAGCCGCAGCGCCCGGCTGGAGCTGGTGGTGGCCAGCGGCGCCGGCGGGCGCGGCGAACTGTGTTTCGAACGGCTGCTGCTGCAGACGCTGCCGGACCCGGGGCCAACGCCGGCCCCGGTGCTCCGGGCCGGCACGCGGCACTGGCAGCTCGACCTCGGCCTAACGCGTGAACTGCACGGCGTGCTGCTGTGCTGGGGCCCGGGTGTCCGAGCGTCCGACTTCGATCTGCAGCATTCGCTCGACGGACGGCAGTGGCACACGCTGCGCCGCGTGCGCGGCAGCCAGCGCGACGTGCTGCCGATCTGGCTGGCCGACAACGGCGAGAGCCTGGAGACGCGCCACCTGCGGCTGCAACTGCGAGGCGGCCCGCGGCGCAAGCCGGCGCTGGCCGATTTCCAGCCGCAAGGGCCGGCCGAGTGGCCGAGCTTCAACGCCGCGCTGCAGTCGCTCGCGGCGGCCGAACCGCCGGGCCACCTGCCGCGCGCCTTCCGCGGCGAGCAGAACTACTGGACGCTGGTCGGCGTCGACGGCGGCGGTGCCCATGCGGCGCTGATCTCCGAAGACGGCGCGATCGAGCCGCACCGCGCCGGGCCGTCGCTGGAGCCCTTTGTCATCGACGAAGCCGGCGCGGTGGTCGGCTGGGCCGGTGCCGGCCGCATCACGCACAGCCTGCGCGACGGCTATCTGCCGCTGCCGCAGCTGCAGTGGTCGGCGCCGGGCTTCGACCTGGCCATCGAGGCCGGTGCCGAAGGCCAGCGGCAGCAGGCCGGGCTGATCGCGCGCTACACGCTGCGCAACACCGGCAGCCGGCCACGCGTACTGACGCTGGCGCTGGCGCTGCGGCCCTGGCAGGTGAACCCGCCGCAGCAGTTTCTGAACACCGCCGGCGGCGTCAGCGCCACGGTGCGGCGTGTGGCCTGGCGGCCCGGCCGCTTGCTCGTGAACGGCCGGCCCTGGCTGCAGACGCTGGACCCGCCGACGGCCGTGCGCACCGCGGCCTTCGACACCGGTGACCCGCTGGTGCTGACCGGCCCGCCGCGCCACGCGGTCAGCGACCCGCAGCGCCTGGCCGGCGCGGCCTTGCGCTGGCGGCTGGTGCTGCAGCCGGGCGCATCACGCAGCGTCGCGGTGGTGCTGCCGCTGGTGGGTGTGGATGCGGGTGCGGGCGCTGTCGATCGCCGCCCTGCGGCGGAGCGGTTGAACGCCATCGCCGAAGCCTGGCGCGCGCGGTTGAACCGTGTGCGCTTCATCTTGCCGCCACAAGCCCAGCCGCTGCACGACAGCCTGCGCAGCGCGCTGGCGCAGATCCTCATCTCGCGCGACGGCCCGGCGCTGCAGCCCGGCACGCGCAGCTACGCGCGCAGCTGGGTGCGCGACGGCGCGATGATGGTCGCCGGTCTGCTGCGGCTGGGCGAGGTGGACGCGGCGCGCGACTTCGTGCAGTGGTACGCCGGTCATGTGTTCGCCAACGGCAAGGTGCCGTGCTGCGTCGACGCGCGCGGCGCCGACCCGGTCGCCGAAAACGACAGCCACGGCCAGTTCATCCACGCCGCGGCACTGCTCTGGCGCCACACCGGCGACCGGGCGCTGATTGCGCCGCTGTGGCCGAAGGTCGACGCCGCGGCGCGCTACATGGAGCAGCTGCGCCAGTCCGAGCGCACGCCGGCGAACCGCGAGCCCGCGCGCTCCGCCTTCTTCGGCCTTATGCCGGCGTCGATCAGCCACGAAGGCTATTCGGCCAAGCCGATGCATGCGTACTGGGACGACTACTGGGCCCTGGCCGGCTACCGCGACGCGGCGGCGCTGGCGCGGGCCTTCGGCAGCGAAGCGCGGGCGGCCGAACTGGCGCTGCAGCTGGGCGAATTCCGCAGCGAACTGCGCGCGTCGCTCAACGCCGCGGTGGCGATGCACGGCATCCGCCACCTGCCCGGCGCCGCCGAACTCGGCGACTTCGATCCTTCATCGAGCACGATGATCTTCAGCCCCGGCGGCGCCGAACACATCGTGCCGGCCGATCTGCTGGACGCGACCTGGGACCGCTACTGGCAGGAAAGCCAAAGCCGCCAGCAAGGCGGCCGGGACTGGCAGGACTACACGCCATACGAGCTGCGCTCGGTGGCCGCGCTGCTGCGCCTGGGCCGCCCCGAGCAGGCGCAGGCGATGCTGGACTTCTTCCTGCACGACCAGCGGCCGGCCGGCTGGAACCAGTGGGCCGAGGTCGTGGGCCGGCTGCCGCGCCAGCCACGCTTCGTCGGCGACATGCCGCATGCGTGGATCGCGTCGGACTTCATCCGATCGGCGCTGGACCTGCTGGCCTACGAACGGGAGTCCGACGACGCCCTGGTGCTCGGTGCCGGCGTGCCCGAGGCCTGGTGGCGCGCCGGCCCGGTGGCGGTGCAAGGGCTCAGCACGCCGTGGGGGCCGCTGGGTTGGCGGCTGGAACCGCTGACGCCGCAGAGCTGGCAGCTGCAGGTGGCACCCGGCCTGGGCCAACCGCCGGGTGGCATCTGGTTCGCGTGGAACGGGCAGTTGATCCGCGTGCCCGCCAGTCCCGCGGTGTTGACGCTGGTGCTGCCGCCTTGAGGCCGCGCTCAGGCAGCGACGTCGCTCGCTTCGCAGTGCGGGCCTGGTGCCTTCGCGGCCGCGACGACGCGGTCCCGGCCCGCGCGCTTGGCGTCATACATGGCCGCATCGGCGCGGGCGATGGCGGAAAGATGGGCTAGGTCCCGTTCGCCGGCGCATTCGGAAACACCGGCCGAAAAGGTGACGACCAGGCCGGGCGCCAGGTCGTCGAAGGACGTGCGCTGCAGCGCCTGGCGCATGCGTTCCATCGCCGCCAAGGCCTGTGCCGGGGCGGTGGCGGGCATCACGAGCAGGAACTCCTCGCCGCCCCAGCGCGCCAGCAGGTCGCCCGCCCGAACGTCCCTCTGCGCGCACTCGCCAAAGCGGCGCAGCACGGCGTCGCCAACGGCATGGCCATGGCCGTCGTTGATGCGCTTGAAGTGGTCGATGTCCATCAGCGCCAGACTCAACAGCGGTTCGGGACGCCCCCGCACCGCCAGCTCGTCGCGCATGCGGTCGATCGCGGCACGGCGGTTGGCCAGGCCCGTCAGGTCATCGCGCGTGGCCAGCGCGCGGATGCGCTCCAGCGCATCCGCGAGTTCAGTGCGCTGCGCCTGAAGGCGCGCGCGCAATTTGCCGATGCGCACGGCCAGAGCCGAAGACGCGGCCAGCACGATGCCGGAGAAAAGCAGATGCATGCCTTCGACGCGCGGGTCGTAGCGGGTCGGGTCGGCAAGCGCCTTCCAGACCATCACCGTGGCGAGCATCGCGAAGGCACCCGCTGCCACGGCGCGCGCCTTCGAAGGCGTCAGCTCGAACAGGGTGAATACGACGACAAGAATCATGATCAGCATCACGGCTCCGCGAGCCGGGCCGGTGATCGCGTACGACCATGTGATGCCGACCATCGCCCACATCGATTGCGGGATCGCGAGCGAGCGGCCCGTGTTCAGCTTGAGATTCAGCCCGCTGCGGATGCAAGCGTAGAAGCCGATGCCGCCGGTCAGATTCCAGGCCGTCAGAGCCCATGACTGCGACGCGTCGATCATGCCGAGCCTCACCTCCAGGTGCTGCACGCCGGCGAAGACGACATAGACCACCAGAACCAGCAGGGCTTGCGAGACCCGCATCAGCTGACGCGGGTTGCCACCCAGCAGGAACTTGGCGACGGCGGACACAGGCGTGAACATGGCACCCGATATGTCGGTGCCGATCACGCCGGCCTTGAGACCGTGCGCGCGCTGCCCGGCGCCAAAGGCGTCGCGACTTCACGCACGGCCCGCCGGCGTGCACGGCTGGGCCGGGTTTGCACGGACAGGGACACCTGAATGCCGGCTATTCGACCTTCACGACCACCATCGTCTGGTTCAGCAACTGGTACGCGATCTCACCGAACGTGACGGGGCCTTCGACGCCGCCGATGGCCTTGCCTTCCAGCTCACCGAACAAGAAGTTCAGGACGCAGTTGCAAGCCATCACCGCGCCGCTGTTGTCCAGCGACGCCAGGCGATGGCGGAAGGCTGCTGCGTAGTCACCCACCGGCTTGGCAAAGCGGTAGTCGACACCGGAAAACACCGGTGCGTAGAGGGCCACCTTGCCGCCCGCCGCATCGACGCGCTGCAGCGACACGTTGACGTGGGCGCCGGCATAGTCGCCCACCAAGGGCAGCTTGCCATGCTCCAGGCCGCGCTCGCGGACATAGGATGCGAAGTTCACGGCTTCACCGTTGACCTCGCACTCGACGACATCGAATCCGGTCTGCTTGAAGCGCAGCAGATCCCCGCTGTCGGGCTCGAACAGGTTGACGATCTCCACCACCACCATCTTGTCCGCGGGCAGACTGACGTAGGCCACGGCGGCACGGTCTTCGTACTTGGTGGCCGTGCGGCCGTCATAGACCTTCGGCGTCACTTTCCCCAGGTCCGACAAGTGGACGCCGGCAATCCAGCCCACCGTGGGCTTCAGGAATGCGCCCTCGTAGTTGGCCGCGTCGGCAGCAAAGCGCTGGTGGCATCGGCTGCCGGCGGGAATGATCGTGATCGCGAAGCCGTTGTCCGGCGCATGGCCGGCAATGCCGGCCAGGTCGTCGGGTGCGTAACAGGCGACGCTGACCGCGCCGACGTGCGACAGGTCGGTGGCGAACACCTTGCCCTCGGTGACGACGACGCCGCCATCGGCGACCATGAAGTACGGAATGGTGCCGCCGATCCAGTTGCCGGGGGGCAATTGGTCCAGTGCCGACTCGGGGCCGGCCAGGCTCAATGAAGCGCCGCTGCGAATCAGCTCGACCGCGGCTTGAACAGTGATCATTTCATTCATGGTGCGGTCCTTCAGAGGGCGGCAAGTTGCTGGACTTCGGTGGCAAGCGCGCGCTCCCACTTGGCGAAGTACGCATGGATTTCCGCGGCCTTGGAATGCAAGGGCTCGGTGCTGCGCTCCAGGCGTTTGGTCATCAATTGCGTTCCCAGGTGCTGGGTCTTCAAGCGCGACAAGGCACCGCCGGCGAGGCGGCTCCAGCAGGGATCGTTGAATGCGGGTACAGCCATGGACGGCTCCTTCGTTGGTCGGGTTCGCGGCGGGGTCATCGACCGGTCAAGTGCCGATCGATATCCGTCGTTGTCGGAGCGGATCGCACCGAGGTTGATGGCCCCACCGGGGCGATCGAACCGGCCTTTGCTCTGGATCAACTTCGCGCGAAATTGCGCCCCGCCCCGACGGCGCCGCATCAGGCAGGCATGGCCTTTGCGCACGGGGTCAACAGCCGCGTCATCAGGGCCTGTACCGTGCAGATGTCCCGGCCGAACGGCAGTGCGCCGACGCCGCGAAAGAACAGCCCCTTCTTGACGTCGCCGCGAAGCGCCGCGGCCAGCTGCTTGTCGATGCAGAACTGCCCCCAGCCGGCCAGGCCATCGCGCAGCCCGCATTGCGCCAGGCAATCGAAGGCCAGCGTGCAGCGCGGCTTCACGTGGGCCACGCTTTGCAGCCTGCTCTCGGCCGCGAGGTAGTTGCGCAGCCACGGGGTCAACACGGCACGCGCAGGCAGCCCGGCGACGCTCGTGAACTCGACCATGTCTTCGTCGCGGGCCTCGGCAAGCACCCGCTTGAAGTCGACATGCGCGTCGCACTCCACCGTCACCGCGAATGGCGTGCCGAGTTGCACCGCGGCTGCGCCCAGGGCCTGGACGCGGGCGATGTCTTCGAAGCGGCGGATGCCGCCTGCGGCGATCAAGGGCACCTGCCCTTCGATGCCCGCGGCGCGCAGCAAGGCGATCGACTGCGGAATGACGTTCTCGAAGTCGAAGCGCGGGTCGTTGAGGTCGGCGACCCGGGCCGCGCCCAGATGCCCGCCGGCCAGGCCCGGATGCTCGATCACGATCGCATCGGGCATGCGCTTCTTGCGCTCCCACTTGCGCACGACGAGCTGCACGCCGCGGGCATCGGACAGGATGGGGACGAGCAAGGTCTTCGGGTGGTCACGCGCCAGGTCCGGCAGATCGAGCGGCAATCCCGCGCCGACCACCACCGCATCGATGCCGCACTCGAGCGCCTTCGTCACGGACGGGGCGTACTCGCCCACCGCGCGCATCACGTTGATCGCGAGAAGCCCCCGGCCGCCGGACAACGCGCGGGCGGCATGAATCTCACGCTCCAGTGCTTCCAGATTCGCTTCATTGATGGCCACCTTGGCAGCCGCCGTTGCCGCCGCGCCGGGAGCCAGCTCGCGTGTGCGCTCCATCAAGTCGGCATGGTGTCGGCGCAGGTCGACCGACGATATCGTGCCCATCGCCCCCAGACTCGCCACGCTTCCCGCCAGGCGATGCGCCGACACGCCGATGCCCATGCCGCCCTGCACGATCGGCAGCAGGCTTCGGCCGCCGAGATTCAAGGTGGCAAGCCGGTTGCCTCGGGCCCGGTCGATCAGGTCGGCGGCGACGTCGGCCGCCGAAGCCCCGGCCGTGTTCATGACGTCGTCCTCATGTGGCGTCGCAAGTCCCGCAGCACTGGCCGTCGGCCCACCAGGTGGCCAGACGTTTGATCCGTACCCGCCAGACCTTCGGCCCCGACTCGATGCAGTGCCAGGCGAAGCTGCCCGGCAACTCGCTCCGAAGATGCGAGAACACCGGGTTCGGTTCGCGGTCGTCCACCAGTTCCATCGACTCGCCCGCGGCGAGCCTGCGAAAGCTTGACAAGACCAACGCGTGGCGATGAGCCGGCGCGACGCTGCGTGCGTCCAGCCTGAGCGTCGCGACCATGTCCGGGGTGAGCGTGTGCAAGACAGTTCCTCTCGGAAGGCAAGGCATGCCGAAGATGCGGGCTCACAGCGGCGACCGCTGCGCGACGGCCTTGACGACCTTCACGAAGGCCGGGTCGGCGTTGCCGAGCTGGCCGCTGCGGCCAGCGATCCGGCCGTCGGCGTCGAGCAGGATCAACGCGGTCGTGTGGTTGAAGTCGCCGTTCTTCAGTGCCCGGTACTGAATTCCCAGCACGGCCGCGAGCTTGCGCACGCTCTTGGCGTCGGTGCGCGCCAGCGTCCAGTGCGAACCGTCCAGCCCGCGCTGATCGGCCGTGCGCTTGAGCACCGCAACGCTGTCGTGTTCGGGGTCGAAGGTGACCATCAGGATCGACAGCCGCAAGCGCTCTTCGGGGCTCAGCCTGGCCTCGGTGTCCCGCAATGCGTCGACGAGCATCGGGCACACGAACTGGCACGACGTGTAGAACATGCTGACCAGCATCGGGTGGCCGCGCCGGTCGGCCAGCTGCGTGGTGCGGCCCTGCTGATCGGTCAACGACAGCGCAAGCTGGTAGACCGAGTCGGCCGGCAAGGCGGTTGCGGCCAGCGGCTCAGCGACGGCCGGCGGTGCTGCAACGAGCACGCTGCTGGCGCTGCCCGCGATGAGCGCGAAAGCCAGACTCCTGAGCGGGCGGATGAAGGACATGTTCATGGCTGATCCTGGTTGGCCGGACGCACGCAGCGAAAGCCGAGGCTGCTGGTGCTGTCGGACGCGCTGAGTGAAGAGAGCAGCGCGATGCGCATCAGCACCGCGTAGTTCTGCTTGTCTTGCAGGTTGATGGCGCCGGCGCCGCAGAACTTGAGCTTGTCGGGGTCGTCGGCCGAGCGGCTGTCGGCATTGACGAGCAAGGCGTTGAAGTCGTCGACCCATTCCCACACCAGCCCGTGCACGTCGCGCACGCCATAGAGGTTCGCATCCCCGCCGACGGCCGGCAGGGCCGCACTGGCGGGCCGGGCGTACCAGCCCAGGATGCGCGCCAGCCAGGCCGGGTCGCTGCGCGCGTCGGCGCGGGTGCTGTCGGCGGCGGCCACGTATTCCCACTCCGACCAGGTCGGCAGGCGCGCGCCTTCGGCTTCGCAGAACGCCTGCGCGGCGAACCAGCTGACGTTGACGACCGGCGCCGCATCCGACGCGCGCCGGGCCAGCGCAACAGGCGTGGACCAGTCCTGCAGATAGCCCGCATCGGCAAACGTGCGCGCAACGCGGCTGCGCTGCCATTGCGGCTGCGCGAGCACGAAGCGCCTGAACTCGCCCTGCGTCACCGGCGACACCCGCATCGCGAAGGCCGGCACGTCGAGCGGGGCCTTGTCGGCATCACCGGCCAGCACGCTGGCCAGGGTTCCGGCCGGAACCGCAACATAGTCGGGCCCGGCCGGCGCCGGCGCGCTCAGGCTCGCCAGCGCCACGGCGACCCCGATGGAACGGTGCAGGGCCACGGCTGCACTCAGTGAGCAGCGGCCACCGGAGCGATCGCTTTGACCGCACGCACCTTCTTCACGTCGTCGGTCAGGATGCGGCCGCCCGCGTTTCCGAAGCTGTTCAGCACATAGGTCAGGATGTTGGCCACCTCGTCGTCGTTGAGCTGGTTCATCGGCGGCATCACCGAGTTGTAGTCCTGGCCGTTGACGGTGACCTTGCCGCTCAGCCCATGCAGCAGCACGCCGATTGCGCGCTTGGGGTCGGCCGCCAGGTAGTCGGACTTGGCCAGCGGCGGGAACACGCCGGCAAGGCCGGCACCGTTTGCCTGGTGGCAGACGGAACACGCGCCGGAGAACAGCGCCTGCCCCGCCAGCACCTGGTCCTGCTGCGTCAGCGTGCCGCTGGCCGCGGCCTGCGTAGCCGTCGTCACGGCGCTCATGTTGGCTTGCGAGCGGTCACCGAGGTAGACCGAATCGAGCTCCTTGCCCGAGTAGATCGACTTGTCCTCGGGGCCGGAGATCTTCATGATCGCCAGCGCGCCCTTGTTGAAGGCACGGAAGATCGAGTGGTCGACCAGCACGTAGCTGCCCGGCACCCGGGCCTTGAACTTGACGACTGCCGCGCCGCCGGCGGGGATGAGCGTGGTCTGCACGTTCTTCTGGACGTTGCTGCCGCCTTCGTAGCGCACCTCGTCGAAGATGGCGCCGATGACGTGAAAGCTGCTCACCAGGTTCGGGCCGCCGTTGCCGACGAACAAGCGCACCGTCTCGCCGACCTTGGCGGTGATGGCCTTGTCGCCGGTCATCGAGCCTTCGGCGCCGTTGAACAGCACATAGGTCGGCTTTTCGTCGATCGCCTTTTCCATGTCGAAGGGCTGCAGGCCCTTCTCGCGGTACTTGCCGGTGGTGTAGAAGTCACCCTGCATCACGTAGTACTCGTGGTCGACCTTCGGCAGGCCTTGCGGCGGCTCGACCAGGATCAGCCCGTACATGCCGTTGGCCACGTGCATGCCCACCGGCGCGGTGGCGCAGTGGTAGACATAGATGCCTTCGTTCAGCGCCTTGAAGGTGAACTGCGACCGATGGCCGGGCGCCGTGAAGCTGGAGGCCGCGCCGCCGCCGGGGCCGGTGACGCCGTGCAGGTCGATGTTGTGCGGCATCTTGCTGCTGGGATGGTTCTTCAGGTGGAACTCGACCGTGTCGCCCTGGCGCACGCGGATGAAGCTGCCGGGTGTCGTACCGCCGAAGGTCCAGAACGTGTAGTTCACGCCTTCGGAGATCTGCATCTCCTTCTCCACCACTTCCAGTTCGACGATGACCTTGGCCGGCTTCGTGCGGTTGGTCGGCGGCGGCACGTTCGGCGGGCTGGTCAGCACGGCGCGGATCACCGGGCCCTGCGGCGGGCCGAAGTCGCCGCTGATGGGCGCCGGCTTGGGGCCCGCCGCAAAGGCGGTGGAAACGATCAACGCGGACGCGAGCAACGCCTGCGCGACGATGGATCTGCCTGAAACAGTCATGGGGCACTCCTGAGGAGCCTGGAAGCGGGAATTAAAGATGCATGATTGATGCTTATTTTGGGACGGCGCTTGCGCAGCGCCTTGCGCCAGGTCAAGGCTTGTGCCGGCGCAGGCGCCACGCGATGCCGGAACCGAGCAGCGTGGCCACGAACAGCGCAAGCGCCGCGGCATTGAGTTCGGCACCCAGCGTGCGCAGGTCAGCGTGCCCGAGGCCCCCGATCGAGCGCAACAGCAGCGACCCGTGCAGCGCCAGCAGCGGTGCGTAGAACCAGGGCCCGAACAGCAGTTTCACGCGCGCCACCGCCGGCAGGATGACGGGCGCGTGCCCCATCACCATGCTGACGATGAAGCCCAGCCCCAGCGCATGCAGCGCCAGATCGCGACCGGCGCCACCCAGCACCATGCCCACCCACGCGATGCCGGCCACGGCCAGCCACGCATAGCCGGCCAGCAGGCACACCGCCATGTAGCGCGCCAGGCCGTGCGCAAACAGCGTGCGGCGGGCGATGTCGAAGAGGCCGAACCACAGCGCCAGCGCCGACAAGGCCGCGCCAAAGAGCACACCGCCGGCGACGGGTGCAGCCGCCGACATCGCGGCGCCGGCCAGCAGGGCCGCCACGACGGTCAGCAAGACCGGATAGGCCAGCGCGTGACGCCGGGTCAGCCGCGTCATCTCCAGGCGCTCGGCGGCAATCGTCAACACCGGCAGCAGGAACCACCACGGCAGCGTCGCAACCAGGCCCTGCCCCGCGGCGAACAAGACGTTGCCGACCAGCCAGGACAGTGACGCCACGAGCAGCAGCGCCGTGTGTCCGGCGCGTTGCCGCTTCAGCACCACCAGGTGCACGGCCACCGACACCAGGGCTGCGGCCACGCCGAGCAGTGCGGCCGCGTCGAAGCGGCCCATCAGCATGAACACGCCGCTGCCGCCCGCCGCGACCGGTGCGGCAAACGCCCACCGCAGCTTGACGGCGACGGCGCGCTCGATGGCGATCACGGCCCCCAGAAAGGCCGACAGCATCAGCGCCGCATGGAACCCGGCCGCCTGGCCCACCAGCGGGCTGCCGAGCAATCCGGGCCAATCCGCGCCGGCCCGCAGCAAGCCGCCGGCAATGGCGGCCAGCAGAGGCCCAGCCACCAGAAACGCCATCGCGAGGCGCGGCGCCTGGATCAGCGAAGCCGCCGGAGCGCGCCGCGGCGCGCGGGGAGCGCGGGGCGCGCGCATGGGCATCACCCCATGAAGCGGCGCGCGCGGGCACTCATGCGTTCAGGTGTCCACGCCGGCTCCCAGCACAGCTCGACCTCGACCGTGCCATCCGCCGGCAGCAGGCCTTCGAGTTCGAACTCGACCTCATCGACGATCACGTCAGCCACCGGGCAGGCCGCCGAGGTCATGGTCATGCGCACACGGGCCCTGCCCCCATCGATCTCGACACCGTAGATCAGGCCGAGGTCGACGATGGTCAGCGCGACCTCGGGGTCGACGACGCGGCTCAGTGCCGCCAACACGGGCATCTGCAGTTCCGGCGGACCTGTGTAGGGAAATGGCAAGGCGGTGGGCGTCATGGCGGCACCGCGCTACCGCTGCGCTGGCGATGCGTCGGCCACGCCGCCGATCACGCTCTTGCGCGGCGCCGGATCCCGCCGCAGCAGCTTGAAGGCGTACACGGCCAGCAGCAGCGCGCCGGCGGCGAAGACGATGTCGCCCGGCACGCGCAGCCAGACCAGCGTCTCCATGATCTTCGAGTGGACGATCGCCGGCGAGCGTGCAAACCACATGCCCTTGTCGACGCTGGCCCAGGCCTGGTAGATGCCGGCGGGCAGCAGCGACAGGAAGACCATCATCCCCAGGCCGATGTTCAGGCCCCAGAAGGCGGGCTTGAGCAGGCCGTCGGCATGCAGGCTGCGCGGGAACAGGTTGCGCAGGCAGAACAGCATCAGGCCGATGCCCAGCATGCCGTACACGCCGAACAGCGCGGCATGGCCGTGCGCGGCCGTCATGTTCAGGCCCTGCACGTAGTACAGCGAGGCCGGCGGGTTGATGGCGAAGCCGAGCACGCCGGCACCCACGGTGTTCCAGAAGCCGACGGCCACGAAGCACATCACGGGCCACTTGTAGGCGGCCAGCCACGGTGCGCCCTGGCTGCGGCGGTAGGTCTGCAGCGCTTCCAGCCCGATCATCGCCAGCGGCACCACTTCGAGCGCCGAGAACACGGCGCCGACGGCGATCACCGACGTCGGCGTGCCGGTGAAATACAGGTGATGCAGCGTGCCGAGGATGCCGCCGAACAGGAACACGATGGTCTCGGCGACGATGGCGCGGTTGGCGCTGGTGGCGCGCACCAGGCCCAGGCGGGTGAAGATCAAGGCGACGACGGCAGTGGCGAAGACCTCGAAGAAGCCTTCGACCCACAGGTGGACGAGCCACCAGCGCCAGTATTCGATCATCGAATAGTGCGTGTGCTGGCCCCACATCAGCGATGTCGAGTAGAAGCCGCCGATGCACGTGGCCGACAGAAACACCATCGCGATCAGGCCGCGGGTTTCCGACGGCTGCTTCAGCGCCGGCCACAAGGCCCGGCCGAGCAGCAGCAGCCAGAACAGCAGGCCGACGAAGAGCAGAACCTGCCAGACGCGACCCATGCTGGTGTATTCGAGGCCCTGGTTGCCGATCCAGAAGCTGTAGTTCGCACCCAGGCGTTGCAGCGTGCCCAGCCAGCCGGTGGCGGTGGAGCCGACGACGATGGCGATCAGCGCCCAGAACAGCACGTCGACACCGAGCTTCTGGTACTTCGGCTCCTTGCCCGACAGCAGCGGCGCGATGTACAGGCCGGTGGCCAGCCAGGCCGTGGCGATCCAGAAGATGCCGACCTGGGTGTGCACCGTGCGGCTCACGACATACGGCAGCAGCTGCGCCAGCGGGATGCCGAAGAAGGCCTGGCCTTCGACGGCGTAGTGTGCCGTGACGGCACCCATGCCGATCTGCAACAGCAGCAGCCCGATCACCGCGAAGAAGTACTTGCGCGTGGCCTTCATCGACGGCGTGGCGGTCGCACCCTGGAACGGGTCGGCCTTCGGCAGTTCCGGATCTTCTTCGTGCTTGATGCTGCCGTGGAACCACAGCATGGCGCCGATGGCGGCGATCAACAGCACGATGCTGACCATCGACCAGATCGCGGCAGAGCCGGTCATCGTGTTGCCCACCAGCGGCTCATGCGGCCAGTTGCTGGTGTACGACAGGTCGGTCTCGCCGGGGCGGTCGGTGGCCGCGGCCCAGGCGGTCCAGAAGAAGAACGCCGCCAGCGCCTGGCGATCGGCCTTCACGGGCAATGCGCCGTCGACCATGGCGTACTGTTCGCGCAGCGCAGCCAGCGACGGATCGCTGCTGAACAAGGATTCGAAGTGCGCGGCGGTCTGGCGGATCGCTTGTGCGCGTTCCTTCGTCACCGTGATCATGCCGGTGGCGTCGTCGAAGCGGTTGCGCCGCATCTCTTCCTTCAGGCCCGCGGCGATGGCCGCCCGGTCAGCAGTGCTGGGCCCGGCCAGCGAGGTCGTCAGCTGCTGCGTGCGGATGGCTTGAAGCGCCAGCGCCTCGCGGTGCAGCCAATCGGCCGACCAGTCCGGCGCGACGTAGCTGCCGTGGCCCCAGACGGTGCCGAGCTGCTGACCGCCGGCGGCCAGCCAGGCTTGCTGGCCCGCCTGGATCTGCCCGCCGGTGAAGAGGGTCTCGCCTTCAGCGGAAACGACGGCCTTGGGGATCGGTGGTGCGGTGAGGTAGATCTGGTAGCCGATGAAGCCGAGGGCTCCGAACGACAGCACGAAGATCAGGCCCAGCCAGCGCCAGAGCCGGTGGTTGCTTTTCATGATTGGGTTCCTGGGAAGAAGGACGCTTAAGATGCATTCGATATGCATCTATCCTAGAAGCTCCCCGGGACAGGATCCTTGATCCTCATCAAGCTTTGCGTTGCGCTGCTGCGCGGTCTTCAGCCGTCCTTGCCGTCCAGGCGCGGCCGGGTCAGCCACGGCGCAAAGACAAACAGATAGATCGCGAAGGCGCTGCTCCAGGCCAGCGCGGCGGCGGCCCAGGCCAGCGCCGGCGGTGCCACCATCGGCAGCAGCACCCGCAGCGCCGCGGCGGCCAGCACCAGCGCGTAGGCCAGCACTTCGGCGCGGGACACCTGGAGCGCGCGTCCGGTATGCCCGCGCGCGGTGCGCGTGATCATGCCGATGATCAAGCCGCCGGTGGCGCCGACGGCCAAGGCGTGCACGCCGGCCGAAGCCGGCACCGCCCCCATCGAAGCCAGCGACAGCAACAGCAGGCCGACCGGGATCCAGGCGTAGGCGGCATGCAGGATCCAGAGGATCGGACGGCCGAGCGTCGACTGCGGCCGCCAGTGCCACAGCAGCGCCGCTTGCAGCACGCCGGCCAGTCCTAGCAGCGCAGCGCCCAGCAGCGCCGCCCCGGGCACCAGGGCCCAGAACGCCAGCCCGGCGCCGCTGGCGGCCAGCGTGGCCCCCGGCAGGTAGCGCGGCGCGGCGAGCTTCAGGCCCTGGATGGCGCTCATCGTGAAGGCCGGCACGACGCGGCCGGCCATCACGCATTCGATCATCACGATCAGCGCCAGGCCGGCATGCAAAGCGCGCATCGGGTCGAGCGAGAGCAGCCCCAGGGCGGATGCGTGGAAGACGCAGTTGGCCAGCGTCAACAGCAGCAGCAAGCCCACCAGCGGCAGGTTGCGCCGGTTGCCGGCGCGCAAGAGGACGCGCGCCAGCACGACGGCGATGACCGGCAGCAGGCTCAGGTCCAGCACCGCGTAGATCTCGTACGGCGCTGCCACCGCGGCCAACCGCGCCGCCAGCCACAGCAGCGCCAACGCACCCAGCGCGGGCCCGCGCGGGGTTGCCAGGCCGGTCCAGGCCTTGCCCGCGGTCAGCAGGAAGCCGACGATGACCGCGCTGGCGAAGCCGAACAGCATCTCGTGCGCGTGCCAGAGCAGCGGCGCGGCGACTCCGGGCAGGTTGATCCAGCCCAGCAGCACGGCCACCCAGGCCGGGACCGCAAGCGCCGCATAAGCCGCGGCACCCAGGTAGAACGGCCGAAAGCCCAGCCGCAACAAAGGCAGGCCGCGCGGCGCCTCGGGTACACCGCCCGGGCGGCCGATGGCGCTTGGAAAAATCGGTAAGGTCATGGCTGGTCGTGCTGCAAGCTAATAAGATGCAGTACATATGCATGTTATAGTACGGCCGCGTCACCGGCAAGCTGAACTGCCGATCTTCAAGGGTGCATTTCCGATGCGACTGTCCGAGTACACCGACTACACGCTGCGCGTGCTGATGTGCTGCGCCAGAGAACCCGAACGGCGGCTGACCATTGCCGAGATCGCCGAGTCTCTGCAGGTGTCCAAGAACCACTTGATGAAGATCGTCAACGATCTGGCACGACAAGGGGTTCTGGAAACCACGCGCGGCCGCGGCGGCGGCCTGCGCCTGCTCAAGGCGCCTGCGGCCATCCGCGTCGGCGACGTGGTCCGCAACTCGGAGACCGATTTCCGCATGGCCGAATGCTTCGAGCTGGCGTCGGACACCTGCACGCTGACACCGAACTGCCGCCTGCGCGGCGCGCTTCAGAAGGCACTGAAGGCCTATCTGGACGAGCTCGATTCGGTGACGCTGGCCGACATCGCCAAGCCGGCCAACCGGCCCGCCGGCACCACCTTGCGCAGCGTCAGCGTGGCGCTGCCGCGCAGCCGGCGAACGGATTGAGCCGACCATGGACCGCTTCCTGGCCATCGATGCGTTCGTGCGCGTCGCCGAATCGCAAAGCTTTGCCGAAGCCGCGCGCCAGATGCGCGTGTCGCGCTCGGTGGTGACGAGCCGGATCCAGCAGCTCGAAGAGTTCGTCGGCGCGCCGCTGTTCCATCGCAATACGCGCAGCGTGCGCCTGTCCGACCTGGGCCACACGTTCCTGCGCGACTGCACCGAGCTCGTAGTCCGCACCAACGAGGTCGTCGACCAGATGCGCGAGGTGACCACCTCGCCCGCGGGCCGGCTGCGCATCCATGCGCTGCCGGGTTTCGTGCTCGGGCATCTGGCCCGGCTGCTGCAGGAGTTCCAGGCGCGGTACCCGCAGATCGTGCTCGATCTCGTCGTCAACGATGCCGTGCTCGACCCGGTCAAAGAGGGCTTCGACTGCGCACTGCAGATCTTTCCGCCGCGCTCGGAAGAACTGATCTCGCGCAAGCTCTTTCCGGTGCGGCGCGTGCTGTGCGCGTCGCCGGACTACCTGGCTCGCCAGGGCACGCCGCGCCATCCGCGTGACCTGGCCGGGCACCGCATCGGCTGGTATTCGGGCTACCCGACGCGCGAGCGGCTGGTCTTCCACGGCGCGAGCGAACAGGTCTCGATCGAGGTCAAGCCGGTGCTGATGACCAACAGCGTGCACCTGCTGCGCGAGTACGCGCTCGAACACGCCGGCATTGTTTGCGTTCCCACGCTGGTGGCGTCGGACCCGGTGCTGGCCGGCGAGCTGAAGATGGTGCTGCAGGACTACCCGCTGAGCTCGTTCTGGCTCTCGGTGTTCTACTCGACCACGCTGCGCAGCTCGCTGAAGCTGAAGCTCTTTCTCGACGTGCTGACCGCCAGCTTCTCAGGCGTGCCGCCGTGGGACGAGGCGCTGATCGGGCTCGGCCTGCTGCCCGCAGCCATCATCGAATAGCGCTTGGTCGCCACCGCAGCGACCGCGGGATTACCCGCACATTGTTTGCGAAGGCAGAACAATCCGGTCGCCCGAAAGGCTCTACCGGGGCGGCTCTTCGCTTCCTAGACTCTGTGTCACGGATGCTGAATCGGAGACACGCCATGACAACCCAGGCCGCCACCTACAAGACGATCTTTGGATCGCTGGACCGCTTCGAGAAGGGCGGTGTCCAGAACATCGCCGACAACGTCAAGAACTACGCCTTCTCGAACTGCTTCGAGATCGCGAGCAAGGCGAAGCCGTACGAGAAGGTCGTCTTCGGCCAGAACCAGATCTACGTGCTCGAAACGGTACGCGCCGAAGGCACGTCGCCGTGGTTCACCTGCGCACACGACGAGTTCGCGCTGAGCATGGACGGCGAGGTCGAGATCCACCTGATCAAGCTCGACGCCGAGCAGACCGTTCCCGACGAGAACCACAACGGCGCCGTGCTCGTGAAGGGCGAGCCGCGCGGCCCGAAGATGGGCTGGATGAAGATCAAGCGCGGCCACCAGGCCTTGCTGCCCAAGAACACGGCGTACCAGTTCCGCGCCGCCAAGCCGGCCGTGCTGGTGCAGCAGACCTGCAAGGGCGATCTGTCCATCGAACGCTGGGCCGAGATCTGCCAGGTCGCCTGAACGCCACCCGCCGCACGCCACGAACACCGGAGAACGCCACCATGAACGCTCCCACCGACATCGCCAACGTCCTGGCCAGCCCGCCTGACGCCTTGTACGGCTACAAGACCTTCACGCTCGGCAGCTTCAACTTCCGCCGCGACGAATACTTCGCCCACATCGGCTGGACCACGCGCGACGGCCGCCCGCTCAGCCACACGATGGACGTCGGCAGCTTCCTGCGCGCGCTGATGCGCGACGTGGCCTGGGGCTTCTTCTACGGCGGCGTGAACTTCGACGCCGTGTTCGGCACGACCAACCACTACAAGACCGTCGACCTCTATGCCGGCAGCTTCAACGCGACGATGAAGAGCGCCGGCGTCGACCTGCTGGAGAACTTCGAGACGCCGTTGATCGCAGCCACCTTCGCGCAGATGCTCGACGACTGGACCAACGAGAGCTTCGACCCCTTCTCCGCGCCGCAGGAGACCGGCTCGCCCTACGGCCGCAAGAGCGGCAGCAACACGCCGAAGCTGACGCGTGCGCGCGAGCTGGCGAAGCGTTGCGTCGGCCTGAAGGACGACCTGAACCTGCGCTCCGATGCGCGCGGTGCGCCGATCAACCGCGCCTTTGCCGACGTGCCGCAGGACCAGCCCGAACTGCACCCCGAGCCGGGGTTCGAGAACGAGGTGCACGCGTTCAATCTGTTCGCGTTCCTGAGCCGCAGCCAGGTCACCTGGAACCCGAGCTTCACGTCGGTCGTGAAATACAGCTTCATGTGCCCGACGACCGAAGAGCACATCCTGCCCATCATCCACGCCAACGACCGCGTCGAGTGGTTCTTCCAGATGTGCGACGAGATCCACTGGGACTGCGCCGACAAGACCACCGGCAAGCCGCTGGCCCGCGTGATCATGAAGGCCGGCGACATGGCCGCGATGCCGGCCTACTGCCGCCACCAGGG
>Ga0307515_10000426_pt1 | contig 101633 bp, 113 predicted proteins | sample 17_EM_MG_FD_194513 | JGI IMG/M metagenome (GOLD analysis project Ga0307515, IMG submission 194513) | Populus trichocarpa ectomycorrhiza microbial communities from riparian zone in the Pacific Northwest, United States - 17_EM | ecosystem: Host-associated > Plants > Roots > Unclassified...
CATCGGAGCATGAGGAATGGTTCGAGGGTGGCAGACGAATTGTATATAAAGAGAGTGTTGATGGTGTTGGAGGATTTCCTTTTCTTCTCTCTTTACTCGTTCTCTTGTATAGCAAGCAATAGTACGATTTTGAAAGATATTCTGATTCTTGTCCCTCGATACGCATTTCGAGTTCAGTCCTGCAACATCCAAATCACCTGCGCCCGATCCCGCCCGTTACAGCGACAGTCTCCCCGATGTCCCTCTCCCGGATGTCACTCTCCCCGATGTCCCTCTCCCCGATGTCCCTCTCCCCGATGTCCCTCTCCCCAATGTCCCTCTCCCCAATGTCCCTCTCCCTGAGGTGCGCCCGGATGGCTCGGTAGGCGAGGAGTGAACCAGTCCTTGCGTTGTAGAGGACGCGTGCATTCGTGTTATGGTCAGGTTCTTGTCTTGGGAATTTCCTTTGCTGTAATCTATTCATCTCAGGCACTGATTAAGGCACGTGTGAAGGTGTTTTGTTCGTTTCGGTTAGGGTTGTGGGCTTGTTCATATCCTTTGTTCTAATCTATTTTGCTCAGGCATTGATTATTACACACATCGCAAGGTTTTTGGATTGCTCAGGGTTTATTTCTTATTTATTCATAGTATTATGGGACATTGCACATGCAGTGTTTTTGCAACTCCTGGCGTGGAAGGAACCTCCTTGTGATGGTGTTGAGGCTCAATAAATCTCTCAAGTATCGTGAGCTTATACCCACACTGGACTGCACAGGCCCAGCACTAACTTTCGTCCCTTTCTACAGTGATTACTCCACTCCTCGCGTGTCGTCGACAATGCCAGAGAAGACCCCTTTCCATTGCCCTAAATTTTCATGCCGAAAGAAGTTCACATCAGACAGCTAGCGACTTAATCATATCAAATTAAATCATCCGGAACCCCTTCAAGTTGCACGCCAGAAAAATCTGACTGTTTGCTGCGCGCCCCGACGCATTGAACCCGCTCAGCGTCGTGAAATCAATGCTAACAAAGATTCCGTCGAAGACTGGGACGCGTTACCCTACCTCGAACACCTTGACAACATCGCAGCCTCAGAGTCTCAGCCACCGCCACCTCCTCTGCCGCGGACAGAATCATACCCCGGCACTGCTGCTCCGCTGAGCGAGTACATTGCTGAGCCCTGGGAACGCGACGCTCAGGGTTTCCTTGAGACGAACCTACAAAACAATCCCTACTACCCATTCGCGACGCGTGAAAAGTACAAATATATCCAGTGTGGGATCAAAAAGAAGGGCATGAAGACGTACTATGACAACGTGCGGAAGGAAGAAAACACCGCTCTGCGATTCCCAAGCTTCAAAAACGGGGATGGCATCCAGAAGCTCGTGGCTAGCATGCCAGATGATCTGTCTGTCGGGGAGTGGGAACTACCCACTCTCGAGGATATGAAATGGAATGACAATCACCAACGCCCTATCGAATACTGGAATCGAGATATCATCAAAAGCATGAGATGGTTGATGCGGCAGCCAGCATACGCCGAGCATCATATTTACGCCCCTCAGCCTTGCTTTAATAGCGATATGGCACCGAAACGCCTCTATACCGAAATGCACACTGTGGACAGGTGGTGGGAGACACAGGTAAGGAGAGATACCCAAGTATGATGACGTGCTAACTGACGTTAAGTCAACGCTCAGAGTAGGGGATACACTGGTTCCCTTGATCTTCATGTCCAATGGAACGCATCGCTCAAATTTTGCTGGCGACAAGAAAGAGTGGCCTGTATACATGACAATTGGAAATCTATCTTCGAAGCTGCGCCAGATACCTTCAATACACAGCGTCGTAATACTCCCTCTCGTGCCGATTCTGATCATGCACGGCAATATTCCTCAGAAACGGCAGGATGAGCCACAGCACACAAACTGAGAGGTGCTTAACAAGGTACTCCGGCGGGTACTCCACACTCTCACCTTTACACAAAATCCCAGCGCCGAGAGCGGGTATTACAACGTTCTCTGTGCACATGGCAACTTCAGGTGTTGCAAATGGGTTTTAGCAGCATGGCTTGCAGATTGCCCTGAGTATAGCGACCTACATCATCTCGAGCGACATGTCTGTTTTCCGTGCGAGTGTGCAAAGAACGCACTTGGAGAATATGTCCCTCCTGACAAGCAACACCCCTGGCGGGATCACAACTTATATCGAACGCTCAGTGATGCCAACACGAAGGCAGCCGATGCCGAACTCTCGTGGCGCCATGTTCACCGAGGATTCAGCGTGTTTCGACATATTCCCTGTCTCGTGAGCAACCTCTCGAAGCCCGACCTCCTCCATACAATGCAGATCGGCATGCTTGATCAACTCCAGAAGTGGATTTTCCACTTGATGAAGACGCACGAACGGCTCTACAAGTACAATGCAATCTGGTTATCTGTGCCTGGTTACCACGACCTCACACCAAACACTAAGTCATATGAGGAAGTTTCTCAATGGAATGGGAAGGAGATTGAGGAAATGAGCCGGTACCTGCTTGTAGTTGTAAACCTGTCTCTATGAGGAGGAAGCCCCGCTCAGCGTCCCATATTCAATTGCGCAATTGAGTGCACACGGGCATTGTTAGAATTTTATATGTATGCTGGATATAAATCTCACGATGATGCAACATTGAGCTACGTTGAAGACGCCTTGTTTCGTTTTCACACCTTCAGAGATGTTTTCTTACTCAGGTGAGCCGGCGAAAAGGCAAAGACCAATGTGAATGCCCTGAGAACGGAGCTCGTGAAGAAGCGAAAGGTAGACGAGGAAACAAATGCTGAAACATGGACGCTGTCCAAGAAGCGGCGGGAAATGAACGCCTGGCGGGATTATATCAGCCACGAGATAGATGTTTCCAAGGAGTTAGATGCCGACTTCAACCTTCCGGAGATCCACTTGATGTCACACTGGGTCAAACAGATTCATCGATACGGAGCCTTGCAACAGTACTCTGCCGAGAGCCATGAACAAGCACGTAAAACGAATCTCAAGGACGGTTGGAACGCCTCCAATCACAATCTCAACTACCTGCCGCAAGTTATCACCTTTCAGCGTTGCATTCTCTGCTTCGAAATTAGAGAGCTCAATCTCGAAGCCATCGCTCAGCATCGAGAGAACAGCGCTGCCACCTGCAAAGTCCTCCCTTCCGGCGCTGATCGGGCTGCCCCCCTGAGCTCCCAGTCATATGCAAAGCCCGAATTCATGGGACCCCAAAACCGCCGTGATGGAAAGTATGCTGACGCTATGATCAAAGACTTCAGAGCACTACTCAACAATACGAACGACGCAACGCACCCCGTGACAATATACAATGGCACGCGGGAGTTTCCCAAGCATAAGAGTCGTAACAGGACGTATATATCGGATGAACAACTGCACGCAATGGAGCTCTGTATTCACCATGGTATTAAGGTTCAAGTTGAGGGTTTAGAAGGTGAACTGATATCTCAGGGTTGTCGATGCACAGGAAGCCAGAGCTGGCGCGGAGGGGACCGATGGAATGACTGGCTGTGGATAAAGCAATGCCCAGGGAGATGTTATGGTGCGCTGAATGGTCGTCTCCCGTGGCAACTGCAATGACTATTCAAAATCAAGCTCCTTAACGAGGATGCAGCTTTCGTTGAGTACTGTGTAGCCCTGGCGCTCACCACAATACCTGAAGACTCGGGTAACTAGGATCCTGTCTCGAAATTTGTACAAGTGAGAAAAGCACCGGCAGCGGTTGCTTTGCAAGTTTTCAGCATGGGAAACATCGTCGGCTGCGCACACGTAATTCCACATATAGCTTCTAGTAGTCAGACAGGAGACGGACGGAACGAGCGATGGATTGTCAATAGCCCCATAGATCTGGCGAGTTGGAATGATGTGTATAATTAGTAAAGAGAGAATTGTATTTTGCGCGCAGGTAGAAGGAACGCGAGGAGAGGTTTTCGCAATGTCACCCATCCATTGCAATCCCGATGCAAGCGCGTGCCCAATGAACCCATTCCTATGTATGGTCACAGTTGGCCTTCAACGCCAGAGTTTTCGTTTAAAAATGGAGACAGACAGAGCGAGAAGGAATGGTGAAACTGCGATGGGAGGGCGATATGGAACGCGATGCATGGTATTGACGCCGGGCGCGGAGTCAGCCGCCACCGGGGTGTCTCTGACGCCTCTGACAGAGCGCATTCACTTTGACGGAGCCATTCCGCCCAGACGGAATTATTCTTTGCTGACGTGGTAAATTCTGTACATCATGATATTCGGTCAACTCATCAAGATGTATATCACACTCATAATCACCACTCAAGAGTGTTGGTGGAGCTCACTTACCTTGATATAATAGCCACCAGAACCCGGACTCAGTACGCGTATTTGTGACACACTGTTGTTTCCCCAGTCAGATAATGTATATATATGCCTGGTACCGCCCATTCACAATACAGAACCTCTGTCTTAATATGGCATTGTTTGTCGCTGGAAAATTTGGGCCTCTCCTGATAACTCTGGGTGTAGTTTTGAATAAAGAGATATTTTGCCATTCCCGGAATTTGGGCTGCATTTATGTGAGTTCTTTATTGTACATTGCAGCATGTATGCATGTGGAAAATACTGACAGGATGTGGAAAATTCTTGGTTAGCCACCTTGTCAAATGGCGAACCTGGCCAGAAAGAGCACAACAGATTACCGTCTGTTGTGGAGGAGCAGCATCAGGAAGAGCAGTATTATTATTCTCTTGTTTGCGATGGAGCACCTCACTTGATGCTGACTCTTCCTGGGGTTCGGAGCGCTCCACAGCTTCATTGAAATGCATTGACTGAAATCTCTGCGTAACTCGTTGGCGAATGGGATGATCTGCCCATGTACAAAGCAGCCATTCATTGTACAATTGTCCCAAAATGTCATTGCAATTCTCAGTGTCACTCAACAGTAACATGGTCTGTGCCAGCTGCCCAGACTGAATTTTCCATGCTTCTGAAGCACCTAGTAAGGTGTATCATTTCCAAGGGTCTTCAGTTTTGCCTGATCATCCTCTGTCAACTCAAGATCAACGGGGTGTGCCTTCTGCATTGGGATTCAATCAAGTGGATCTCCTTTCAAAAGTTTCGATTGTGACCACATTCTGATTATCTAAGGCCCTGCAATATGTAGCATCTGGTGTATTGATTCTTGTTATGCTTCTTTGTCTTCAGTCTGGATGGCATACATCAAACTTTTCAATGTGGTATAATGTGCCTCTACACCATGCATTTCCATCACTGTTTCTTCCTTTGGATCTTTAAGCACATCTGAAAGGGCCACATCATCTGGTAACATCGATCAAAGAGTGAATGGAATCCCTGTGTAGCTGTCACTTGAAGTCAGAATCCAATTCTTGTATTCATCACACTTTGGCAGCTCAAACTGTTCTCCATGTTGTATTGATCAGATTCATCAAACATTATCAAATCTATAACAGAGTGAGCATTAGCCATTGGTTGATGGTTTTGCAAAAAACATTAAGGTATCGAATAAAGCATGATTGTTGTTTCATGGGTTTTCTGGCTCGTCTATAGTGGTCATCAGATTGTTTAGGGTGAGATTCTCATTTTCTGCATCCAACAAAGTTGACAAGCTTCAAATCAGTCCCATATGTGATCTTTTTGGTGAAACTGATGATTGTCTCTGCCACTCTGCGCATTGTGACCACTAGGATTCATTCAATGGCTGAAGTAAGCACTTTATCTACCAGAGGTGTGGTTGGATAGATATCTAAATGACGGCAGAGTACCGAATCCTGTCTCTGCAAAGAATACCACTTTCGTTCTGCACCAATAATTCATTGGGTCATCATTCAGAGGCATATTCACCAAATCATCAACTGTAGTCCCCTACAATACTGTCAGTGGCAACCCCGCAACAATCTTCTCAGACAGCAATGTGCAATACACAGCCCCTGCCATGGAGGTTCAAGACTTGCCAAGATTCATTTCATTTGCCATGTCAGAAGAAGCTTTCACGCTACAACCACTGAGATTTACCATAGCACTTACCGCTGAATTTCAGTTGCCTACCCCAATCATGAAGCCATACTGTATATTTGTACCACTATGGGAGTGTTATAGGAGTGTTACCATATTTTACTGTGTGTGATAACCAGGTAGAGAATACAGTATATTTCTCATACTGTATACCCTTTCGTCACCCCCTTTTTTTAAGTGGCCATCATCACCACCATCACCACTATCATCACCACCATCACCCCCACCATCATCAACATTACCATTCCCACCATCACCATTACTGCCTTCACATTTGCCCCTCATTGACATCACCACAACCATGCATATTTCTTGTTGATCACTCTTTAATGCGCTGTACGTGATGCACCCCTGCGATCTCTCAGCAAAGCCAGATCCACTACGGCATGTAACGAAAGATTGACTACTACTCGTGAAGCCAGATACATCGCCTGAAGTGAAGTCTGATCCAATACTTTATTCGAAGTTGTGGGGACGGATTTGAGTGCGGTCATCACGTGGATTGGTTTAGGGTTGTGCGGGGCGGAGCCGCATGCACTTTAGTTCTTGTGTACGTGTCAATTAGACTTAGCGAGAGTCAGTGACTTTAGGTCAATAGAGAGATTCAGGACACCAGACACCGTACAACAGATTATGAGCCCGGGCACTTCGCTGATTTGACGAACTCGACTCGGATTTACGGCATCATCGACACGGTCTCGGAGGAGTACAGACAGACTCGAGGCATGTACAGACGACAAGATGGCCAAATCGACAGCGATCACGATTAAGAAGTTTGATGGTACGGACTACAAGAGCTGGAGTTTGGAAATAGAAATACTCTTGGAACAGAAGCAGGTTCTCGGCATTGTTGACGGTACAGAGGAAGCCCCGGACGCGAAGGACGGGACAGAGTTTAAAGCATGGATGAAGCAGCACGGAATCGCGCGGTCGACTATTCTCCTCGCGATGGAGAGGTCTTTGCAGCAGCAGTATGGCATTCAGAAAGATGCAAAGGCGCTGTGGGATCAGCTGAAGGAGGACTACAAGTCAAAGGTGAAGCTCAATGTGTGGGCTTTGCGCGACGAGATGTCAGCGGTGAAGTTGAGCAATTGGGAGAATGTGCAGGAGTACGCATTGAAGATCCAGGGGCATGTGAATGACTTCAACCTCTGCGCTGACAGTTCGACTGGTAGCGGTACGATGCCAAAGAGTGAGCACAGCTACTATCTGATCCAGGGTATACCTAAGGATGATGATTGGAGGTTTTTCACCCAGTTGATGTACGACAAGATCGATACCCTGGCCGACAAACTGGAGGAGATTGTCACGAAGATGAAAGCCCACGAAGCGCGATTACAGAAGGAAGACGATTCGGAGATGGCAGCCATGTTCTCAAAGTTGCGGATGAAGAGCGATAAACGGAGGCAGACTCGGAAGTCCCGGAAGTCCCGTGATAGCAGCAGTGAGAGTGATGGTAGTAGTTCGGAGAGTGAGAAGCATCGCCGCAGGAAATGGAAGGATACCCAGGAATGCTACAGATGCCATCAGGTGGGGCACATTGCACGGTATTGTCCAAGCACTGCACCGGTGGAGAGCGGAGCACCGACAGCGACAGCGGCAATGACGATGACGACGACATCAATTGAGAACTATTGGATGACAGTCACTGGCAGATCCCCTGAGAAGGATGGCTGGTACTTGGATTGTGCCACAACTTCTAACGTTTGCGGAGATCGGGGAAAGTTCGAACAGTACACAGAGTGCACCAAACGAGATGGGCGGGAGATTCACCACTTTGCGGGAAGGGTAGCTGGTAAAGCCATTGGGCATGGACATGTACGGCTGAGGCTTCGGTTACCTGGAGGCCGCCAACGCATACATGAAGTTGTTGTGAGCAATGTCTTGCATGAGGAAGGAGCACACAACTCGCTCTCACAATCGCGGCTTATGGATCGGGGACTACGGATTGTCCCTGTCAATGGCTATGGAATCACCATATACGACAAAGCGCCGGCAGAGTATAACGGTCAAGGTCGAGGAAGTCTTGTGGGCGTGGCACGCCACACTGCAGGGTTATTCTGGCTGGATGTGGAGTGGCCGAATGTGAAGGTTGCAGGAAAGAGATATCATGCGGGAGGATAATTGTTTCGGAGGAGCTGCAGGCACAGTTGACTGCTTCGGAGGAGCTTCGGAGAAGCTGCAGGCACGGTTCATTGTTTGGGAGGAGCTTCAGGCAAGCTCTATCTTAGTGTTCTTTGGGGTTTAGCACTACGGTCGTGATACCGCCCTGGAGGAGTGTGGGGATGGATTTGAGCGCGGTCATCACGTGGATTGGTCTAGGGTTGTGCGCGGCGGAGCCGCATGCACTTTAGTTCTTGTGTACGTGTCAATTAGACTTAGCGAGAGTCAGTGAGTTTAGGTCAATAGAGAGATTCAGGACACCGGACACCGTACAACAGAAGTCAGATCTACTTTGACACAAACAGTCAAATCCACCGATACCAACTTCATTCCGGCAAATGCAGATCCACTGTTTCCAGCCAACCCGAATCCTTCCATACCAGCCAGCCCAGATCCATTGCTACCAGCGAAGCCAGATCTGCCAGATCCAATGTTTCATGCATGCTTCCAGTACATCCAGATCTACCTCTACCAGCGAATCTGATATCACTTGAACATGCGGAGCCAGATCTGACCCAATCTGGTTGCTCCCACCGATGCCTGAGCTACTGCATCTTGGCTATATCCACTGAGTCTACATTCACTGCTACCAGCGAAGCCAGTTTCACCCCTAGCAGCAAACCCAGATCCACCACAACCAGCATGCTCCCAGCAATACCAGATTGTCATGGAGGTGAGAGGGAGAATGTCAGACCGGTGAGACCAAGCATGTGAGAGCTGTGAAAGTGAGTATGTAAAAGTTGTGAGAGCAAGAATATAAGTAGGGAAACTGAGTATAGTAGAGTTGCAGGAGCAAAGCCAGATCCAAAGCTTCTTGCCAGCTCATAGCAAATCCAGATTCTCTGCCACCAGGGAAACCAGATCCACCGCAACCAGCTTGCTCCCAGCTAGGGTTAGCCAAGGTCACTGACTGTCAGGTTGGGTCTGGGTCCGGATGGGAGCTGAACTGTTTCCCACTCGGCATTGGGGGCCAACAACAAACCGGAACCCTCAATACACCTGAACTTTCAATCTATCCGAACCTTCAATACACCAAAACCGTCAACACACCAAAACCGTCAACACACCCGAACTTTCAATACACCCAAACCTTCAATACACCTGAACATTCAATACACCCAAACCTTCAATCCACCTGAACCGTCAATTTGGGTACAGTTTGGTGGAAATATCCCATCCCATTTGAATTGTGTGGGTTGTCAGCGGGTAGTCCACCAGGTCCATCTGTCGATTCATATAATGCTCTTGTTTTTGGTGTTTGATAATAGTATCTTATCAAAATCATTTATTCAACATCCAGTAATCACCTTTTGCACGTTATGCAGTTTGCAATATTGATTATTCTGGAATCTGTGTTTTTCCATATATATTTTGTATTTTTGCCTACAAAGGCGGTCAATGTTTATGTTATGAGCTCAAATATCGGCGGGACGCCTTGATTACCTAATATGCCTGACCAAAAATTGCACATGCTCCATTAATGCTAATTTTCATGATAGGTCAACGAAGATATCACGTACTGTTTTGCATGAATGGGCAGCCATTACTTCTTGTATGAATTAGTGCCAAAAGACGACACTTAGATTACCACAGTTGCAGGACCAGAAATTGTGGACTCTCCGTTGATGGTCATTTTCAGAATGGGGCAGGGAGCGTGTCGCTTCTGTTTTCGCCCCTAACAGCTGCCACAACCTCATTTATGGATGTCTGCAACCAGTTGCCACTTAGATTACCCAAGATGCAAAGCCAAAAAGTGTTGACCCTCTGTTGATGCTAATTTTCAGAATGGGGCAGTGACAGTGTCGGTTTCTGTTTTGCCCATAACGGCTGCCAATACGTTGCTTATGCATAACAGCGATCAACTCACTTTCTAATTACCTTACTTACAAGACCAAAAATCATTGACGCTCTGTTGAAGCTCATTTTCAGAATGGGGCAGTGACCCTGTCGCTTTCTCTTTTGCCAATAAAGGCTGCCAATACGTTGGTTATAGATGGCGGCGGCCATATCGCTTTTCAATGACTTCAATTACAAGACCAAAAATTGTTGGTACTCCGTTGACACACATTGTAATTTATTGTCTAGTCAAACACCACTGCCATCAATGACTGCATGCATCATAATCTGAACTTGTTGGTTGCCTTCCTGACTGATTGACACATGGCTCTTTGCCAAAGCCAAGCACACTAATATTCTTGCATGGGTCGCTCTCATTCTAGTACAATTTATATACCTTGCTGAATGTTTCATTTTGGCCGCTATAATTCTGTATATCAATCAATATTAACATGCGACTGCTCAGTATTCTACAATAATATATCTCTAAATGAAATTTTTGGTGAAGCAACATATAGAACCTGGTGAAAACATATTGACACATTCTGTCCTGCATTTTCTTGTATCCCTTATTCCTCATTGTTTCCATTGCATTGACTGTCATTAACACCATTTGACCCATTATCTTTGACATCCATGTTGGCTGAATCAATCCTGGAACATTGTGTGTGGCACACACATCCCACTGCCCTGAGGTTGCCAGATTCTCGATGGCATATTGTGGCTGTACATCGTATTCATCGTCTGCCTCCGGGTGGTCTTCTCTCCCATCACGATTATCCAACGAACTATTCAAGACAAGTCAATTTCCAGTGTCCGAAATGCTTTTGGGTGCACTATCCGCATTCCTTGCGGCAGGATCACAGTCAGTTCTTTTTATTTGGCGGACATTTAGTACTTGAGTTTGTTGTCCTGGGAGGTCGTTTGTAGGCAAAGCTGGTGGCAATGGTGATCTTTCGGACAATTTAAATACAGCCGCACAATTATTGTGATATTTTGACCAGGATGGAAAGATGATCTCTTCAGTATCTGAAATGTATCCTACAGCTGTCATTTGATTGTTTTGATTGTGAGATTCCTTCTGTGTAGCACATAGGTTTTGGCTGCCCTGTCACATTTTCAAAACGTTGTGGACCTTGGCCAGTCTGTGCAATTTTCTTTCCTCCACCTCCCTCTTCAATTCCAAGTGGTTTTCAGTCTCAGTCATATCCAATGCTTGAATATCCCCTGCCAATATCCCATTAATGACTCGAGCAAACTGCCTTACTACGGGATTATCGCAATGGGTCTTGCCTGTGGTTTAGGAGTGCCTCCAGCCCATAATGGCTCGCCTGGGGGAAAAACTGGCCCCCACTCCAACATGATATGGTATGATAGAGATTATGTCGCATCCCACATTGGCGAGATTGGCCTAGATTGAGTGCATGTCCTATTGTTGATGCCGGCAGTCTGTGATATCTGGTATTCAAAATGTACTGCTAATCTCCAGAGGGTTGGAGTGGTAATAATAAAGACTCAGATTGAATTACCCTGGGTTTGTTGGTGATCCGGGAGGTGAATTCATGTAGAACCTCGCAGCTGTCAATAAGCATGCTCCGCGACTTCTTCGTCCAGGTGTCATTTCAGCCACACATTTAGACGTTAAGTATTTTTCATCATCACTGTATAAATCCTATGGATCAAAAGGAGATTGACCAGATACAGAAGCCATTGGGGAGGGGAAGAGACTGTTCCTCGGTAATCTTTTGGGTTTAATGATGGTCAATCATCTATATTTGGCACAGTATTTTTTTCCTCATACTGTAGAAATGCCTCTTGGTATTGGGTAGTATAAGAGGTCTCGTCCTCAGGATTAATATTCTTTCCCGATTCCCACTTCCTAAACAATCGGAAAGTCCCGAATGGATGAAGGATGTGTGTTGAAATCAGAAGCATACCAGTCTTTGGAGTGACTTCAGCATCACGTTGGACAGCTTCTGTCGCGCAAACTTCACAGTGAAGTATAAGTCTTCCTTCCATTGAGTTTTCTACATAGCTTCAGCTCACATAGCACAATCCATATGATCAAACTTGTCATTGTACACAGTGATAACATAATGCGGAGGAACCAGATGCCATTTTGACATCCACAGGGTCCAGTATTGAAATGGCCTTGAATCTTCCATGACATACTTGACAATGGTCCATTCACCCTGTGTTGTGAGGAGTGGCCCATGATCCATGGATTTGGGATTCTTGAACCACACGTGGGTGAATTCGCATAATCAGTAGGATCGCTCACACAACTCCAGTTTTGAATTCCACTCTGTTTTCACATCTAGAATAGGTAGTACCGCAATTCGTACATTTGCTTTTTGATAGTTTCAGAACTTATTTTGAAGACCCGGAGTCAGCGTAATTAATCCAGCGAGCATTTGCTGCTGTATGAATGTCAGTTTCAGGACACTCAAAATTCTTGAAATACATACTTGCTAAAATATCTCTGCTAAACATGATCTCATGGGCTTCCCAAAACCTGGTGCAGCTTTTTACACAGAGACTGCTCTTGAATGCACCCAAATCAAACCGAATGATGTGCGCCATGCATGGTATGTGGTTTGTCAATTCGGGCCACTTGACTGCAGAGGCCTCAGGGGTGGATGGTAGTTCCCGTGAAATTGAATAATTGGAGGAAGCATTATCAGATGTAACCCCAAATAAAGGGTGGTCGGTATGCTCAAAGCGATAAAGAACTTCTTTCAAATGTCTGGCTAACCTTACGGCAGTATGCTGACCCTTGACCTATTATCCTTAATTAGCTTATAACATTGGATAATATCAGGCTATCAACCTCAGCGAAAGCGAGATGTACTTCTCCCACTGCCCAATTGCGATCCATGTAGTAGGCAATGAGCGACATTGTGGCTAATTTGTTCGTTGATATCCACCTGTCTAAAGCTAAACCAACTTGATCTCTTGATGGCCACTGCTTGTTAATTGCATCCACTGTCAGTGAGTATTCCCTATGGCAAATGTTGCTCAGGGTGCCAGCAGACAGTTGCACCAGCTCATTGCGTAATGCATCGTATGACCATCGCAGCTCTAGGTTTGAGATAGCGCTCAATGGAATATGAGCCAATACAAATCCTAACATCAGGTAGCAATTCCAGGTGTCTTGGTGCAATTCTGCAGTTACAAAGTCCATAGATTCCAGTTTGGACTGTTTTGTCTGTCAACTCAGTTAATCTAGATCAGATCTAAACATTGGATATGAATTTCTTTGGGAACTTACTATTGTAACTCCTAGACTTCCTTGACTCTTCATTATGGCCAAAGCTGTTTCATCAACCTTTGAACTAGTCGATTCAGTGATTTCCAACTCAGTTACTTCATTTGACTTCATAATGTGTGCATTGGCCAGCAGATGTTTCCAGATCGAGCTGGTCCCAGGTTCTGATTGATGGTGGAGAACTTGAAATGAAATGATGGATATGATGCCGTGGCTGCTGGTCTCCTCAATTCTGCAATGCATATCGCAATGCTATGAAGGTGCATGGCTAGAATTATTCCAAGCAACAGAACACTTCGTGTCACCATTCATGGAAGCCTACAAAGTATCAAACATGATTTGTAAAGTAAGGTTGCTCAAATTGCGAATAAAGAAACATTGATTTTTGGACGATATGATCACCTTCAGCCACAAGGTATTTGAACATGTTGAATCTGATATGGTGCTAGGAATTTGAATGCTGTGTAATTTGAGTTGAGACACTGTCAAAACAAATGTTACTGTGAAGTACAGTGACGGTTCTTAGATATTGACTCTAGAGCTACGAGCAAGAGACAAGTATGACCAGTGAGACACTGCATGCATAGTTCTGAAGTTGTATACAAGGACATATCGAAAAGACTGACTGGTAAAAACTCAATTTAGGAACGATCCAATGCAGTTTGTTGCTGTGTAGCTTGATGAGCCCCTCCAACAACTGTTGACATTCCATCGCCGCTGATTTTTAGGAGGCGGTACGGAGATCGTCAATAGCATCTTTGTGCATAATCACGGCCAATACATTCATTATGGGTTAATGGAGAAGCACAGCCTGTTGATTATCGAAGATGCAAGACCAAAAATCGTTGATGCTCTGTTGACGCTCATTTTCAGGAGGTGGTAGTGATATCGCTAGCAATATTTTTGCCCAAAAAGGCGGCCATTACTGTGATTATGGGTTAATGCCGTTGCATAGCCCTTGGATGATCCAAGATGGAAGACCAAGAAATCATTGATGCTCCATTGATGCTCATTTTTAGGAGATAGTGGTCATGTTGTCATTAGCGTATTTGCCTAGATTGGTGGCCGATAGATTGAGGATGGGTTGATGTAGTTGCACAGCGCTTGGATGATCTATGATGCATGATCGAAAATTGTTGTCACTGCATTGATGCTCATTTTTGGAACAGGGCAACAAGTGTGTCGTTTTCATGTGTACCAATAGAGATTGCCAATACTCTGACATTGGAAGAATGTGACTATGCATCCCTTTGATTGCTGAAAGTGTAACACAAAACATCACTGATGCTCCATCGACGCGCACCTTAAACCCATCCTAACTGTCAATGCGCACAGAACAATTGTACGGAAACATTTCTACAGTTATTATTGACAGCCAATATATTGTTTCTATGAATACTCTTTTGCATCCAAAAGCTTGGTGACCACTCAATTCATGATCCACCACTACACACATTATCTCAGCGAGGGATGATCGAGCCCTGTTACAATATAGCACTTTTGGCCCGCAACTTACGGCATGTTGATTCAATCCTTGGTCTTTGACTAATACGGCCCGACATCTTTACCATGGCTCATCCAGCTCCTGCTCCTCCATTTCCGTGGCCTATGATAAGCAATGCTCAGAATCTCAACTCTGTGCACCAGGTGTGAGCAGAGAGGTATGTGGGTTGATGCATGGATCAATCCATACAGGTTCGAATCAAGCACCGACCACCCGTTCTATGACGTGTATGACATCGCTGACTTAAATTTTGTTTATATATTTTGTCTCTTGTTTAGTTTGTACATTCTCACTTAACTGTCACAGGCAAGATGATATCAACTTGATTTGGTGACTAGATATTTTGCATGGCCAGTATGACCCTTGCACATGCACAGACAAATTATCATGTCTCACAATTTGGTCACTGAAATCCAGAAAAAGCTGACACATAGCAAAATAGATACACGTATTGTATTTCAAAGTGAGATGCCTTCAAAAATATCATTTTCCCTATCAATATTTCCAGTGACGCATGGGTCATCAACGTTTCTTCATCCAAATCCAATTCGTATATGGTAATTGGTTAGGGAGGTAATTTGCATGGGGAAATGCCTACGTGTTCAACAGAAATCGATTGTTTAGTCGGTGACAAATGGGGCGCCGCGTTCGGCGGCTAAGACAATAAGCGCTTTTGTTTACTGTGGTTTCCCAGATCCTAGCCTCAAATGCCGACTTCCTGGCCGAGAAGTCCCTCGTGGCATTTGCAATGTTCGAGGGCCAATATGATGGGTCTCCATCAGCCCACCCAATGTTGTCGTTACAGGCATGGCTACAACCTCGTTCGTTTGTGGTTGAACGATGGCTGGAACCTTGAATGCGGCCATCCCATACTTCCCAACTGACTCACAGAAGTAGTCAGCCGGGTCTTGCCATTGTGGTTGCGTCAATTCGTCATACCTTATCTGCTGCTGCCAATATCTCTCTATTCATTGCTTTACGCATTTGGAGATTGTGCCCATCACCCAGCCGGGGTCGTCAACTTTGCTCAACTTGCCCCGCTCTGTATCTTCCAAATCATTGTTCTCATCTTCTCCATCCTCCTCATTGCTGGAAATTGCAAGATCGCTCAAACTGTCTCCCATAGAATTCAACATCTCCCTAAACTTTTTTTTCAGCTTTCTGGTTGTCAATGCCGCCTTATCAGCATTTCTCATATCTTCCTGCTCTTGGTGTATTGCTGTCTCTGCATCTTCATCTGGCTTTCAGGCTACAGTGGTTTCTATATCCACATAATACTCGATGCAGTTCTCTTTCTCATCATTGCTTAAGAAGTGTGATGCTCATGTTTTCTCCGCGGCAAGCTTCATTTTAGATCGCAAGCTGCACAGTGTTTCAAAGGATCGGACCTTTTCTGCTTCGAAGCCGCTCTTGCCTTCATTCACTGCATGACATCATAGTGTGGGTCAGTTTATCCATTTGCTGTATTTGCCTGCCGGAAGTGGCAACAGGTTCTTCTTCGGACCATTGACTATTTTGTTCTGTGTTGACTTTGTTGTTAGGCAAGATGTTGGATGTTGCAAGATTTGGACCACATGGAGGCAAGCTGCATCTTTTAGGTCAAGGTTGGTACGTTTGATCAACTTGAGGAAAGCACAATCTGCATTTTGATCATCAGTACATTGGGAATAGTAATGCTGACCATAGAATATGACTTGATTTTTAGTGTCTGTTTTATGTAAGATCCTGGGGATCTCTTGAGATAAACATGGCTAGACGTCATTTCTGTCAAAGAAAGTCCTGTTTATCTCTTTCAAACATGAGATTTTGGCTGTCATTCACCTCTAAATAGTCCAGTAAACAAACACATATCATCAGATTGACTTACTGCAAATTTCAGGACCATTGGAAACCCCCGCAACCTGCAGCTATACGCAGTAGGATTCACCTCGAGTAGAACGTGCAAGTTGGCTGTTATTCATTCCATTTTGACTCGAAGCTAACTATATATTCCTTGGGACTTCACACTTCTTTTCCTTATCATCTTCCTCTCCTTGTCCACAACAGCAAAACACGACTCCACAAACACTTCAGCAAGGTTTGTGCAGATCCGAATAGAGTCGACAGACAGGTGCTTCATCCAATGCGCCACCCTCTGGGACACAGCAACAACTCAGACACCAGTTAATCCACCGCGACACTGCCAATGCACCCACAGACAATATCACTCATGACCCACATTTAAGAATAGTACCAAAATCTAAGGCCTGATATCCGTAGATGGCCATATGTGAGATTATATGAGAAGATACCATTGCACATGTGGATCTGGTAATATAATTCAGTAGTTGATACGTGAGAGAATCGCGGGCGATCTAAGACAGATTGCGAGTGCTCTATGACACCTTGCAGTGACCCAGCCCCGGACCTATCTCGTGCCATCAGCGAAAACCTAATCACAAATGCCATTACATCGTCCCCCCCTGTATGTGCAGACCCCCTGGGCTGCCACATACATGTATAAACAAGAGAAAACCCATAGGAAAATGAAACCCCATGCGTGTGCCTCCATATGACTTCAGTAAGTCCCACCACCGAGCAGTGCTCTATGAGCTGCCTGACAGCGGATTCGGTGCATGGGGAAACTCCACCTCCAGTTGTAGGTGGTAAATATCTGTGCGGAGATCATTAATCCCAGCCCGAGATCCATCAGCGAGTAAGAAAAATTGAAACCTCGTAGAACACATCGAATCGCACTGCTCTGCATACATTCATTGTTGAGGCTTCCTCGAATGCTCTCTGTGAAAGTCATCGAGCAATTCCTGCGCTGTCCGAAGATTCTCCGCCAGTTACCAGCTAGTTCGTACATCAGTGTCAGCTGCCCACTAAATGAGATACTGGAGCTTCAGGATGTGTCGCTTAGAGTCGAGGATCCAGCCGACTTCCCATTCGTCAAGGTCGTCGATGATCTTTGGCAGCGGTACAGATGGCGGCTAGCTGGTAGTACGCGGTGTATAGTGGTCGACTAAAGAGACATGGACAATGTTGTGCTTCCGGATTGTATACGGATGGTCCTGTGTGTAAGCATTCTCACTGATCAACTCACTTACCGTGTATGGTCCGGTCTGATTGTAATTCAACTTCTTAGACGGTCTTTCGTCTGGAAGTGCTGCACTGGAAGGCAGACCTTATCTCAAATCTCGCGAACAACCTCTTTGCCACCGGCGTTATTTCGTCTGATGGGCTTGATCATCCTGCAAGGTCTCATGGAGTGTTTGGTCAGTCTCCTCCAAGCCAGCTGCGAAGGTGGGTGCGTGCATTTCCGGTTTCAGACTACATGGCTGCTTCGGGGCCTGCAATGGCATCACTGGATCATAGCGGTAATTAGCACAGAATGGAGTCATCCTTGCAGAGGCCAGTACCGCATTATTGTAAGCGAATTCAGCTAGCGGTGAGAGTTCAACCCAATTGTCCCGCTCGTAGTTGCACAATGCCTGAACATGCTGCTCCATCGCACGGTGTTGACGCTCGGTCTGCCGGTCTGTCGGTGGATGGAAGGCAGTCGTGAGCCAATGGTCGGTACTGAAGTGAGAACATACCTATGTCCAGAATCGGCTTGTATACTGGGTGCCGCGATTTGTAACTATGTTGTCTGGGACGCTGCACTTGCAAATGACGTGTTGCAAGATGAGCATGGCTATTTCTGGCAAGTCAATATCCTTCCAGCATAGTAAATCGATTGCAATCTTGGTCAGTGGGTCTGCGATAACGAGAATCCTAGTGTAGCCCGATGCCGTTGACTCTGGCAAGTCATTGACGAAGTCCATCATGACGCCTTTGCATGGCCCTGATGGTGTCTCCAAGGGCATGTTGATCCCATGCCTGGTATGCCAAGGTCCTTTGATTTGGTGGCATACTTTGCAGCTGTTGACATACTTATGTACATGCGAGTCCATTGCCGGCTGGTAGAAATCCCAAGACACTAGCCCAGATGTATTAAGAGCTTCAAACTGACCGGACTCAGGGTTGTCATGAAATAGACATATCACTTTCCCCCGTAGGTGGTCGACTCCAGCAATTTACATCCTCCCCTCGAATGCCAATGCCCCCACGATGACTTTCCATTGGCTCTCCTCTTTGACAGTCTCTGTGCCATCTATCGTTGGTTGGACGATGAGCATTGCCGAGACGTCGACAGCTCACGAGTCGGAAGCCTGAACAGGGACAATCACTGGCAATGGATCATCCGACGGTTCGACTGAGACAGTGACCAATAGTCATGCCACAGGCCATTTGGATCGGATCTCGTAGTGGGGCCCTCTGCACAGGCCATCGGCCGGGCACATGCTGCCTTCCAGGTGCCCGATGACAATGTCGTAAGTCAAAATAGTTCCTGACCACTAGGCTTGTGTTCTGGAAACCACTTTGGATGTCTGGATGTATTCGAGATTGTTGTGGTCACACCGAATTAAGTCCCTGTGATTGGCGCCCGCTAGGTAGTGCCACCACTGGTTTAGTGATTCCACGATGGCCAATTGCTCCCGATCATAAGTGTCGTGATTCCGTTTGGCTGAAGTGTACGTCTGAGAGTAGATATTGACTTGCCAGGAAACCGCGAAACCATCGTACTGATTGAGGATGCCTGCAATCGTGAATCCACTTTTGTCGGTTTGAAGCATGATCGGCTTGGCTGGATCAACACACTGAAGATTCAGTTCCTCGGTGAAGGTCCCTTTCAGTTTCCGGAGTGCCAATTGGGCATGCTGTGTCCATTCCTATTTGTGATTCCCAAGGTGTTCTGACATCTGGTGTAGAGGTTTCCCTTTTGGTGGCTCACCAGCTTTATGTGCCTTCTTTGGTAGTTTGGTAGGTGGGAGTCACCTTGGCATAATTCCGGACGAACTTTCGGTTGATGTTCATTAATCCGAGGAGCACCTGCTCATCTCCAACGGACTATGATGTTGGCCAGTCCTCAATTGGCGAGATCCGGTCTGATTTCATCGTGACTATGTCGGGAGTGATCACAAACCCCCCCAATCTGTGTTCCTAAACTCCGAATGAGCACATCTCGGCTTTGCCATTGAGGCCGATTCCTTGAGTCTTTGCAGCACTGGGCACACACGCTCATTATGCTCCTTCTCGTTTGTCCAATTGATGAGTATGTCACCAAGGTAGCATACTGCCTAAACATCAAAGTATGGCCGTAGGCAATCATCGATGTATGACTGGAACCCAGCTGGTGCATGTGTTAGGCCAAATGGCATGACCCAGTATTTGAATTGGCCGTAACGCGTATGAAACGCCATCTTGGCTTGATTGCATTCCTTCATCTGGATAAGGTTATAGGCAATGTGGAGGTCCAGTTGCGTGAGTATCCTGGCTGCACCCACATGGTCAAGCATCTCTGAGATTGATGGAAGGGGATACCAATGCATCACCATCGCAACATTGAGTGCGCGGTAATCAACACGAAGCTTTAACCCTCCATCATTCTGCTTTGCCACGAGAATTGGCGCTGCCGCCGGCAGTGGTGATCGCTGAATGCACCCATCGGGTAGGTTTGCCTCGATGTAGGCCTGCAATGTCCTGATTTCGAACTCTGATAGATAGTAAATCTACCCATATGGGAAATTATACCCGGGCTCAGAGCCGATTGCATGGTCAGTTGACCGATGAGGTGGGAGTTTCTCTGCCTTAGCTTATGTGAAAACCTCCACAAATTCTCCGTATATTGGTGGGATAAGTCCTCTGTCATCGGTAGGTATTATCATTGTTGTTGTGTCAGCTCCATCTGAAAAGGTTAGTTCTCAATTCGTACTAGATATAAAGTGGTCTGTAGGGATATTCAAGAGCCTGGATTTGAAATCGTTCGCCTCAATAGGGTCAAGCCCCACCATCCAGAACTTCCTTCACGTCTTGGCAAGTTGACAACGTTTACATAAGTATACCCTTCGGTGCTACTTTCTGCCTGATGCCACAGCTGCTCCGTGTTTGCCCGCGTAGCGCCTGGGGCCTATCCCACTTACAATCAGTGATGCCTTCCACGGTCGCTCCCAGCAGCCCTGTACAATCTGCCACTCATAGGAAGAATGTCCCGACGACCAGCTCACCGGCCTGTACATCGTGAAGGGCAGTTGTTCCGAGTATTTGATTATCTGGGATACTGCCGCCTGCTTCGGAACACGCCTCCTCCCTAGCCGTAGATCCTGGTACATCCCTGCGCCATTCCTCATTGCCTACCAGCTCCACTGCCACCACAGCTGCTCCCCCAGGGATTCGCAGAGCCAAAAGTCGACCACATTGCCAGTCGACATCGGGATTCCTGGACTGGAACAAATGCAATCCCAAAAACAAGTCATAAGTTTGCATGGCCACCACTAGCACCTCCCATTGTTGAAGTGGTGATAAGTGCTCCATATACTGAATGGTGAACATTGTTTCTCCACTCTTGCTTGTCTGCGCCATTACCTGGCAGTTGACGCCTAGAGTTGTGACATATGGTGGTTAGTCCACTAGACCAAGCCATTTTCACAGTGCAGGTGTCATACAGATGCTCATCACGCTGCGATTGATGAGAGCTTGCACTTGTTGAATTTCCCCACATCCATGACATATAAAAACCTCATGAACAATGTGTGATGTGTTCGGTCTGGGCTTGTGGCATAAGTTCTGACTTGACATGAGAGCTTTTGGGTTCTCCAACAACTCTCCTGACTTCGAAGCAATCCGATGGAGTTGTATGCTGTCCTTCGTCGCCATCATAGTCTGCATTGCCGACCTCTCTGACCCCGATGCCGGCTGAATATTCATCACCCGTTGGGCCAGATGTCGAAAGAGGCGGATGAGTTTTTTGGCTGTTGATTTTCCAAAGACTTCTGTCACTGGATTTGGTGTCTTCTGTCCTTGTTTGGGTCTAGTGTTTGGTCCTGCTGATGTAGTGGGTTATCTCCTTGGGAGTATTTAGGGGGGAAACTCGCCTTCGCATTCGGAGATCCCCGTAGTCAGCATTTGCTGGCGCAACATCGGCTTTGGACGATTTCTGTTGAGACCAGTGGTGGTGGTGGTGGCATTAAGCCTGACGATTGTCCTCCACCGCCTAATTTGGCGTGTTAGTTTGTTTCTGATTGGTCAGATTTGCCGCTGGTGGTGTCAGCTGGCTCATTGATGGATGGCCGGTAGCCCTATTTGCCTCCTTTGGAAGATGAGTCTGTAAGCTGTTCCTGCTGGTTTTGTAGTTGCTGTTGTCGCTGCTGTGGATTCATATTTTGGACATGTCTAAATTCCGACGCCACGGCCTGATGCAGGAATTCGTCCAGGGTGTCAAGACTGCTGAAGATGGGCATTATCGGTCAAACTTTGTTCTTGAGAGAGTTGCGGAGGCATGCCCATGCAGTATCGTAGAGGACCCCTTCATGCTTCTGTAGATTCCACCCAGCCTGGCTCCAATTAGCTATCAAACGATTCGCAGAGGCTCTAACTGATATCTGTCGATGTTGTACATATTCTTTCAACATCTTAATCACTACCACCACGTGACGTCGGTCCATATCCCTATAAACTTTGGCCATCGGTTGTGAAATGAGGTTGAAGTTGTGTAGGCATGGGTTGGACTGCAAAGATAAGCCGCCCGCCCATTCGAAACTGTCTGTCGTCGCGATTTGTTCTATTGCGGAGTATTGCTGATTGCTCCCTGCAGCCAGAAGTGAGATCGCGTATTTCATGCGATCAGGTCCACCGTGCCAGAATAGGTGAACATGGGAGTTGAAATTGGAGCGTAACCTGTCCAGATATTAGTCCACCTCTGTTGCGCAACAGCAGTACCATATGGGGTCAACTATCTTGTAGATATTCAGGCTTGGGCGTGCGGTGCTTTGTTCAGCTAATTCAGCGTGTTTGGCAGCCCATGGGGCCCGCTCGGCAGCCATTCGTTCCCATTCAGCAGCCTTTCGTTCCGGTTTGGCAGCCATTCCTTCCCGTTCTGCAGCGATTCATTACATTGCAGCAATCATCCTCTCCCAGTCGAGTCTCTGTGCGGCGTTCCACAGGGCTTGATGTTGCTGCAGTATTTCCGGCATCAACTGGTGTTGAGTTGCCACATCCAGACGATCTTCTCTCAGTAATTTGGGGACAGAGGACTCCAATATCATTGCTGATCGGGCTATCTTCATCTCTGTGATCTCCGAGGTCATCATCGAGGTCATCGTTGAGGTTATCATCATCATCAATCACGGCTCCAGGTAAGCACATTGGAGTAGTGCGTTCAGCAGTCGATGCCGCGGGCTGCAGATTTTCATCACTCTCATGGATGTCAGCGACACGCAATGGAGGTCTGGTAAACTTCTTCGGAGGCACAATCTTTGAAAAAACTCTTTATTTTGTGACGATGAGTCAACAGGGGTCAATCACGAGAGCCAATGTGTGAAACATATCAAATTGATTAATGGCTAGCATAGTGTAAGCTGTATATCTGTAAAAGGCTGTGTATGAGAGTATATGGGAAGATACAGGTGCACACGTCACTGTGGAAATATACTAGATTAGCAGATAGCTAAGATTGTCACTGGCAAACTCGGAATAATGGTAAGTTGTCAATGTAAGGTCGCGGTGACCTGGCCCTGGGCAAGTCTCGTGCCGTTGGCCACAACATAATCCTGAGTTCCATTACACTAAACCCAGAAGCCACAACCATACGAAACAGCTTGTGATAGGATGTGAGTAAATCCATATTGAACTAGACGGCCATCCACTGTGTCTATGATGTTCAGCAGCTATAAGTGAAGAGCTACATGACAAATTTATAGCTGCCCACAATGGGTAACCTCCACGGTCGACCAACGCACTTGTCCGCTCAGGACGTGAAATCAAACATCACGATGTTGTCAGTTCTGGGATATTTCCAGACGAATATCGAGATAAGCATCCCCGAAAATGGACGAAACAGGCTTTATACACCGTAGCGGGGGCTATGGAATTGTACATGGCAGAGGAAATGCCCAAATCTCATATTTTGAAGCAGCAACTACTTTCTTGTAAGTTTTCAACATGTCTGGTACTGTGGTAAGGCAGCGAGGTTGGGTACAGCTAGAACAGTCCAACATGCACCTTGCCTTGAATATGGCCAAAATGGCCATAGGAGGGTTTTTGTGTGGCACAATAGAGGAAACGTGGTGCCTGTTCAGATAACCTTGTGCTGAAGTTCGAGAGGAGTAGAAGTGGGAAGTGGAATTTCCTAAACATAGAAACGTGAAGGCTGCGATAGAAGGACACCTAGCTATGGTTCATGAAAATCAAACGGACGGCTGCCTTCCTTGCCATCATGACACAGCTAAGAATCTGCAGACATGCTGGAGGCACAAAGAAACGAGTGCATCTCCACCAAAACTGATGCCACCTCCACCCGGAACACCGCCTGTGTCACCCAGTCTCAATGACGGTGCTGATAGTTCCGAAATCGAAGGTTTGCCACCTGGATATGTGTATATACATACTCCTCTTCCCAATGTTCAGTTTTACAATCTTAATGCATATGGCAAGGATCACAAGTGGGATCTAGATTTTATTCCAGATTTGCAGACCAATGAAGAAACATTTACTGGTTAGTACACTATCTGCTGTGTGGTAATACAGCTGACATTGATTTTGCAGATGAGAGCAGCCTATCAAGCGAACCCAAAAGTGAAGAGGAGTATTGATCAACAGGAATGGGATTTTTGACTGTATTATTATCTACAATTCGCAGACACTTTAAACTATATTTTGAACGATATATATCTTTATGTGTTATTAAAGAAAAATGTCGTGATAAAGGAAAAAGTACATGAAGATGATAGAATGGCTGCCAAAACACCATTGATAATATACTATGCAGAATGAATTGATTGCATATTGCAGATATGCCTATGGCAAAATGTGCATCAACGGCGCCTCAAAAACTTTTGGGTCATGTAAGTCGGGGAATTACAAAGTTATTTGGTTGTTGTTATACATTACCAAAGTTTTGGCCACCTTTATTGGCAAAAGGGAAAGCGACACACTCCCTGCCCCATCTGGAAAATGAGCATCGACAGAGCGTCAATGATTGTTGGTCTTATATCATGGATCATCTAAGTGGCAGTTGATCGCAGACATCTATAAACAAGAAATCGGCAGCCTTCATACGCAGTGAAGCAAGACATATTCCTGCAACAGCCTCCCGGACAGTAACAAGTTATGTCATGTACAAAGCTGCAACTGACCGTCAATGAACGTTATAGCCTATACAAACAGTCAAAACTTCGTACATAGACAATAACGGCCACATTGTGCTTTGATTAACCATGAAGCATGGCCAAAAATTGTTGACGCTCTGTTGACGCTCATTTTCAAGATGGGGCAGGGAGCGTGTCACTTTCTCTTGGTAAATAAGGGCGGCTAGTACTTTGGTTATGTATAACAATGACCAAATCGCTTTTTAGTTACCTGACTTACAACACCAACAATTGTTGATGCTGCATTGACGCTGAATGTTAAGAGACAGTAGCGGTGTCATGGCTGACATTTTGGCCCAGACGGGCGGCCAATACTGTCATTATGCATCACAGCGAGCAAGTCTCTTACTAATTACCTGACTAACAAGACCAAAAATTGTTGACACTCTGTTGTCGCTCATTTTCATAATGGGGCAGGGAGCATGTCGCTTTCTCTTTTGCCTATGAAGGCGGTCTATACCTGATTTATGAATATCTGCAACCAATCACCACTCAAATTACCCATGATGCAAGTCCAAAAACTGTTGGCGCTCTGTTGACGCTCCTTTTCAGGACGGGGCAGGGTGTGTGTCCCGCTTGTTTTTGATTAGAAAGGCGGCCAATGCATTAAAAAAAGACAATGACATACAAAAGTCAATAACGTATTTTATTGGGTGACCGACTGCCCATGACTGGGAAACCGACCACCCGCGGGAGGTATTTATTGACCCAAATGACCTGTCTTAACCACTCTCCCTGACCTAGTCACTACTGGGGGTTGACTACTAACCCCTTCTCTCCCTTTGCCATACTCCATAGCATCCTCTAGGTCCAGCATATCACCAATATATACACCAGAGTTCTCCTCCCCCACATTCTCCTCCTCATCCCACCCCACTCCACCCACCATATCTTCTTCCTCATCCTCCCAATCACTAAGCACAATTACAGGTGCCTTCTTTGTATCTATGATCTTCGTTTCCACATGTTTAGAGCTCTTTGACCCCTCTCCAGATGATGCTACCTTTGCTGCAGCCTTTTCTTGGCACATTTTGGCGTTGGTCACTTTTTCTCTGTCTAGCCTCTCTCTTTCTTCCCTGAGCTGAACCACATCCTCAGCTGTATATACACAAGCTTTTCCAGGGTGGCGGCGGTCCTTGGCTGCTACTACATTGGTGTCCTTGGCCCCTGAGCAAAGTGTTCTCAGCATTTCTTCTCCAAATTCCTTATGTGCAAGTGCAGACTGAGGTGAGCTTCCCAGCTGGGCTACAAGAGCCTTCAGCTTGAGGTAGGAAGGTGATTGTTGAGTGACAAGGTGAAGTGCACTGCGGGCTAATCCGCTTACAGCTCTGGGCTCTCTGGGGGTTGCACTGAGGAGTGGAGTGGAAGTGGCTGGCAGAGATTCAATTCGAGTCATAGTTCGTGACTGCTGAAGAAAAACCTTGCGTGGGTTGAGAGGCCAGATCCCAGTTGCCTCAAACGCACTGAAGATGTTGTTCTTGGTATATGCTGCAACTCTAGCGCGTGTGACAAGTCTGTAGGAAAGGGTTAGAGTGTGGTATAGAGTGCTATAGCAGGTGGGCTTACTTATAAAACTGTCCTTTCTTCATTGCATTCCCTCCTTTTCTAACCGATATATCCAGTTCATTGATGTAGCAGCGCAAAAGAGGACCAAACAGCCCAACATCTAGTGGTTGAAGGATGTGTGTAGAGTGTGCAGGAAGGCAAATGGGGTGGATATTTCTTTTCAAGCAGAAATCGAAAAATTGCCATGTTAGATGAGAGCCACGCCCATCAAGGATTAGAATACATGGCTTGCCCTTTGCACTGTAATAATCAGCATGAGCAGGAGGTCAATCTCATGGTACAAACATCTTAATAGTATATTTCTCAAAGTTCTGTTCCACCCATTCCAGTCCCAGTTCATTGTCAGTCCAGCCTTTAGTTGACCATGCAAATATTGCTTGCTCTTTATCTTGCATGCCAGCATGCCAACCTAGTAGATGCCTAGACCCAATGTAGATATACATGGGTGGTATAACTCTACCATCACCTGCAATACACTATATAACGGTAACCATTACGCGATTTCCATCCTGGGTATAGCGGGGATTCTTTCGACCTCTACCGCATATCATCTTCACTTTGAGAGCCTGACCAAGCAGAAAGCCATTGTCATCCATATTGTAAATGTTTTCTGGTTGTGCATTGAGCTTTGTGACAAGTTTTCCAAGCTACAGTGACCAGTAGTAGCTGAAAATTAATGTACATACTAAAATGATATACCTTGCGAAACAAAGTCCTTCAAATTTGCAGGATCATTTGCATTAGCCCTTTGTCTATCTAGACGTTGGCTGAACTTGGTAGTGATGGCAGGATGGTGGTTGAGAATGTGTGTCATCCAGTGTTTACCAAGTTGTCGTCGCCAATGTGCAGGTAGCAGGGACATCGCAAATGCCTTAACCATCTTCCCTTGCAACGGATGTCCCAAGTCATCTAGGGTCTCACAAAACCTAACAATTGATTTCTCCTCTTCTGAAGTCGGCAGCTGCTCCTTCCCATGTGCTGCACCCCTTGGCTGTGCTCCTCTAAGTTGGTCTCGCAAGGTTCAAAATGGTATATCATATGTTGAAGCAGCAGCGCAGATAGAGGGTTCAAGCCCTGTGCAGTACGCATGTTTAGCTTCGTGAAACTCAATCTCTCTGTCAATTGCTGCATCTCTGCACTTCACTAGTCCCATGGCTGCATTGTCGTGGGGCAAGAGTGAAAATTGAGTTTGTTAGCAGGGTGATTAACAACCCTGCTCCTGGTGCTTGCACGCTTTTTTGCATGAGCAGTTGCTAGGCTGTGGGTGGTTAGAATGTAAAATACGTTGTTTCGCAATTAACAGTGGGATATCTCAATGCGATTATGAATTGAAAAACCTGAAGAGTAGAACCGGCGATTGGGATGGACGGGTCAAGCCAAATGCGGCATAACCCATGGATTCACAGGTACAGGTACAGGTTTCGCTGGCCAAGCAGCTACCAATCAGGTTTTTCGACAGGTCTGGAACCGAACCGAACCATTTCTGCAGTCCAACCTGGTCTGGTGGCAGGTTACCCAGAACCATTGCTAACATTACTCCCAGCTAAGTTAGATCGGAAGCTTCATGCCAGCTCATAGCAAATTCAGATTCTCTGCTACCAGCGAAGCCAGATGAACCGCTACCAACTTGCTCTGAGTGAAGCCAAATCCAAAGATTCTTGCCAGCTCATAACGAATCCAGAGGCTTTGCTACCAGGGAAGCCACATCCAGTCCTACCAGCGTGCTTCTGGCTTTTCCAGATCCACTGTTACAAGTGAAGCCAGTGTTACCCCAACCAGCGAAGCCAGATCCACCAATACCAGCTTGCTCCCAGCAGCGTCAGATTGTCAGAGAAGTGAGAGTGAGCATATCAGAGTGGTGAGACGAAACATGTTTGAGCTGTATAAGGGAGCATATCTGAGCAGTGAGAGCAAGCATATGGGTTGTCAAAGTGAGCATGTCAGAGTTATGGGAGCGAGCAAGTCATAGTTGTGTGAGTGAACATGTCAGAGTTGTCGGAGCAAGCTTCTCAGAGGTATGACAGTCACAGTGCGCATTTGTCAGAGTTGTGCAAGTGAGCATGTTGGAGTTAAAAGAGTCGATGTTAAAGATGTGAAACAAGATGTCAGAGTAGCAAATGCATGAGTAATTGTGATGATTATATAGTATATTCCATGAATTGCAGTATATACTATATGTGCTACAGTTGAATTACAGTTATAATTCAGTTGTGCTATTGTTAAATGATGGGTGTATTATCAGGGGTTACAGGAAATGGCTCTGGGGAAGATTGACTAATTTGGTGTTATCGAGATTACAGGAGCTTATGGTAGACCATATGGCCTATAGTAGATTACATGTAACGGAATATCTTTTTCCAGAAGTACGAGCAATCTTGGTATATCAGAATTTCAACTGCATCACTGCACAATGAATCGTGGTGCCCAAGCCTGGTGCACTTGAAATATGGTTCCAGGCATGCCGGGGATTGACCAGATGTTACCAGGGACTAGGCGAGGATTCCATGAGCAAATCAGACAGGAATTTACCAGCTCGACCACCTCATCAAGACACTCCTGTTCCAATTCATTGCTGATTGTATTCAAAATAGTACCCAGCACTGATCTGCCGATATCTGGATTGAAAAGATCCTCACCACCCTCCACTTGCTCCTGATCCTCTGTTGCCTGTGAGTCTGTTTTTTTTTCGTGCTCCATGATCTCCATCAGTTGTTCCACGTGTTGCTGGGCAGATGGGCTCATACACGGGTGGTTCTGATATTCATTGCAATCTGATGTATTTCATGGACTGGCAAGCATTGGAACTACTATATATGTGTGGAATATGATCAATTCTATTCGTTCAATTACAACTTACATTAACACAATTACCAATCTCTAGCTCATCATCCTCTTCTGCCAACAATCATCTAGCCTCCTCAGACCATTACAAAGTCTATGTATAATGATTGGTAGCCGGGTATATCTAGTCTTAACACGGACAGTGGGGATCACATTTGCTAGTTTAATTATGTGCTCTGCACTCTCCTCCGCTGTTGCTATCCTCATTTCAACTAAAAATATTCTAAAATTGTGTTCCAGTATCAACTTGAAAGCATTTGAAAGGGAATAGTTATATGGAATCTGCCCATGTATGGGGTCATCTATCATATGCCCATGAGTAGATAATTCCATATTCTCCTGGTTCTACTTGTCCTGCATTGAGGTTCATTCAAATATCGAGGTTAGAATCTATGGCTCTTTCAGATCTCCACTTTGTTCGATGAATGGAATCAGTTTCTCCCTCTGCCTCACATCTATGCATGAGGCTTGGAGTTGTTTGCGGGACATAAGGCTGATGTTGTCATTCAGAACCCTGCAAATCACAACTCTGAAAGTCGTCTTCGGCACATCTGGGAGGTTACTTCTTCCCATCTTGGCAGTGCACTCTTCGAAATCTGTCACTGGTTGGTTATTGCCTTGCGTTCCCTTTTGGGTGGTCTTCTGAACCTTGCAGTGCTTCAAGAACCGTTTGATCAATCTCTGCTCAAACCAGTTATCATTAACAAGAACGTTCCACTGGATGCCAGTTCTCGAATGATGAAAAATACCTGCAACCACCATCTCACCAGGCATGGGGCCATGTCGAAGTTGTTTCTAATGCTTCGAACCTTGCAAAGTTCAAAGATGCTATTTCTCAAGCAATCCAGCCACCCTTACTTTCTTCCACTTGTTGAATTCTCTGGGGTTGGGTAACCGCTCCCGGTGGCAAATTGCTCAAAGGCGAATTGAGTTTGCTCCAGGTCAATTGGGACTTTGCCTTCTGCACCACCCAAGTCTGATGAATCATCACTCTCATTATCTGCATCATCTGCATTGGAGGAAAGCTTAGGTAATGGATGTTAATTTGCAATCCCTGGGATGTCACTTTTCCATTGGTCTGGTGTGGACTGGAATCTTTAAGTTGGGAGGCAAATGGGTGGTCTCCCAGGTGTGCTGGAAGAAGGTCCATGTGGAGAAGCACTGTATGATGTTGGCACAATGACTGGATAGTTTCCAGGGGGTGCTGGGGGAACTGGAGGTGTACCTGGTGATGTCAGCTTGCATCCTAAAAACTGCAGATGGGGGGAACATTTGATTCTCGCCATAACCACCATGCGGGAGTTCATATCATTGGCACAGGGGCCCATAACTCATAACTTTTTGCCTTGTACTGGTGTCTTGTTGTGAACAAGGTGTCATGTTGGAAGTAGAATGGTGATAAAAGAAAGGAGTGCCTGGAAATGAGTGCTGTGGAGCAGGGTAACTGTACCCAGGAGGCGGATGAAATTGATTGGCGTATTTCCCAAATGGACTGACTTTGCTACTGGAAGGTCGAGAAATAGTATGACATGTTTCCAACCTGTCCTCAGCGTATGGTTGCAAGGCCATTGTGCCACCTGATGTCGGCATATTTGCGATCTTCAGTGGAGATTTGCTTGGCAAAATGCTCTGGGAATGAGCTGGTTGTAATACAATAGTGCTGTGCGAAGTAATGTAGAATAAATCAGAGTATATTTGAATCTAGTGCAGGTTGTAGTGACATTCAGCAGAAAGAATGCTTCTTGAATCACTTTATGTTGTCATGGAGTGGGGTGTTTAACTACACCTTTAATCCATAAAGTCTGGCTGAGAAAATAACACCTGATGCTCACGCATCCTGCCTTTCTTAGTGATATGATCAAATCGATATACTAGGATATTTGATAGATGCTCACCATAGTACAGTTCGATGACTGGAAAGGTTATAGATGAGATATGATATGAGATATTCCAGAAGTCAACAAGAACATCATCCACCTTGAAGGTAAGCACAACTAGGGATATTAAACAAAATTTTTACTTGTATGACCTGCAACTTCACTCAAGGGGAGGGTTGTGAGTTGGCTGCAATAGTGATGACTTCCTTTTGCACTTCTTTTCTGAACGTCACTATTCTTCCCAGGATTCACACTGCAGTCTAGGATTAATACTGATGCAAACAATCCACAAGCCAATCCATTCTGGATGACCGCTGCCAGGACCTCCAGCAAGGTAAGAAACTCATGAGTTTATTCTATTAAGACAATGTACCATCCTTATCAGCTACTCACAGGCTAGAGCATAGGTATAACTCAGAATACTCCAATGATAAAGTACATTGTCAATTGTGGCAGTTGTATTAGCACATCATATACGGTTTATAAAGTAGTTTGCAGTGATGACAAAGGAATCCTTCTGTTCTCTGGTAACATGTTTCAGCAGATGATATGCATCATTATCATGCGCAACATGATATGTACAACCTGGTTTGTGAAGCAAACTGATTGTAATGTAATCATTTTACCACTCACCCACATCAAGCAGGGTGAGATGCGGCTGTGAAGGTTATATGATAACCAGAGTTAGTTCACTTTGAAACCAATATCTCTAAGGCTTCCAATTACCCCCTGAAGTATAATCAAGATTCATCTGAATCGACACACACTGAACATCTGTTGAATGTGGTTAATAATTGCTAGAAACTTGTTAAATACTCAATCTGTAAAAAAAAATTATTTGACAAGTACCAGCAGGAGGATAACTATCAGCATTATCACCAAACATCAATGAATGACGTGGTATTACCCAATCAGATTTTACCACCTGCAGCATTGAGTATATCCCCAAGCAATCATAGTTCAATGTCAGTAGGTGCACCTGTTTGGTTGTTAATGAGCTGGCCACATGATAATCTACGCATAGACAATGTACCTGGCGCACAACCACTTGAAGTGATGCCTGCTTTAGAAACCCTAGCCATGCAGCAGCCTGATCTGACATATACCCCTGTGAAATATGTGGGGTTGGAAAATGGTGATATTAGAAACAATCATGTGATGTTGGAAACGTGGACAAAGGTACTCGGAGTTCATATCCAGTAATCAAGACAGGGCAATGGTTGAAAGTTTATTCCAAAGTCATCTATTGCTTCGTTATACATGAGAAGAAGTAAAGAGATAAGAACAGGAACATCCTCCATTACCAAACAACATCTCTTTATATATAATTCGGCTGGCACACTCGAATTATTCCCTATGCTCCAATCTAAGTTCTGAATCATCCTCTATGATCTTTCACACCACCAACCCAACTCATATCAGTACCACCTTGCCATATCTTCCGACATCACAACTCCTCAGACAACATCCTTATCATACTAAATAATCGTGCCACCAGGACACAACAAGCTCACACCATTCCTGCATCACCCAACGTCTCCGCCATTCCGTAACAATAATTCCTTCCTCCCATTCCATCACTGGTACCCCAAGCTATGACAGTATCCCCCTGTTAGGTCCAAAGTCTTCCGAGGACTTCTTCCAATGGTTCTGGTTTATCGGGATATTGTTGATGATATTCTCCCACTACTTGTAGTCCATCCACAAACATCACAGGTTCCCATGTCTAGGAATCATTTCCCGGCCACCATATGGGGTACTATAACAGTTTCTGGAACGTCCAGCTTTCTGCAGCATATGAAACCTGATACCGTTCCTCGCCATCAACTTCCACTGGGGGTGGGGGCACAACCTGCTGTCCCTCCATTGGCTCTTCCACCACAAGATCTAGTAGATATACTGGCTACACCCGGTGAATGCGCAGCATCACAGGAAGATCCAACTCATCAGCATACCGCGATATCCGGTGAACCAGTGTAAAGGGGCCTATCCATTTCGAATCGAACTTTTGTGTGAGCCTCATTGTTGGAAGATGTCAGGCATCCAGGCACTCTCCGAATCCCTCCTGGATAATTGGTGGTGCAACCCAAGCTCGATTGGCTCCCTTTGCCTGCATTGCCTGACTGTGCCTCATCTCCACTTGCAGGTGCTCAAGGATGTGATTCATAGGTGCTTGGACCTAATTGGAATCCAAACGTTGATGATTCCGGCCTGCTGAAGGTCCATCCACAAATCTCTTTCGAGGATCCACACCCTGGATACCAAAGAATAGAGGGCATTAGATCATATATGATGTTCCAGTCCTTGCCGCAAACTCAGCTTCGGAAGCCTCTTCACCCAATCGTCCTGCTGATTATGGTGAGATGCTCGCAGGTACTTCCATACTAGCATTGATTTGTGCTAGCTGGCCATCTGTCTGCAGTTGGAGAGCTGATGACATCCTTCATTCAATCACTGAGCGATTGCATATCACTCTCCTAAATATCGAGGTGAATTGAGGTCCGCAGTCTGAAACAATCTTTACAGGAACTTTAAGGAGACATACCACCTCTTTTGACAACAACCCTGCCAACCCAGGAGCATCTATCGTCATATGGCAGGGAATGAAATATTATATTTTTGAATGTCTATCCATTATCACCCTGATTGCGTCAAACCCTTCACACTCTGGTAATGCTACTAAAACATCCATTGAAATATCATCACACTGGTACTCTGGTACTGGTAACAGTCGAAGGACTCCAAACATCGAATGGCATGATTTCCTGAACCTGTGGCAGCGATGGTAATTCCGAGTGTTCTGATTGACATCATTTCGCAGTTCATTCCAATGATACTTTCGATCCTGGAGGTTGATAGACTTTGCATTGTTGTGAATACCCTGCTAACAATGAATGATAACGATTTTGTATCGACCATAGCCACAACTGACGATCATCTGGAACATACGATTTCCCTCGATACTGTATTGGCCCTGACTGCTGCATGCATTCAGCTATTGTCAATTCTTTCAACCCCCTATTTGTTCAAATTGCTTCCAGTATTTCCCCTGACACCTGGTCAGTCTTATATCCATCTGTAGAGAAATTGGAGCCAGATGGATAGCTCTGAGTGGGTCAACAATCTGCCAATAAATAGAATTGTTCCAGTAGAGTTTGCACCTTTTGTACCATCTGTTCCACATTTTCCAATCTTTCGTCCCCGCCTTCAGGGAGGTCTCCTGGCCACATTGTTGAAGCATCTACCTTTTCATTTGAGTTCCCTGGTCAGTAAAAAACCTTATAATCCAAACAGGATAGAAACTGAGGCCACCATACCAGTATCTCATTTAATCTCTTCTCTGTCATGAGATACTTGAGGTTCTTATGGTCTATTAATTACTGAAGAGGATCTAATGCCCTTTCATATTCTGGTCTCCATTCCTCCAGAGCCCGTATAATAGCCATCAGTTGCTTATCCTATATAGTATAATTGCATGCCGCCAGTGTCTGTGTGTTTGAAAAGTACGCCACCGGATGTAGAACCCCTTCATCATCGTGCTGGGATAACACACCTGAAGAAACATACCTAGAGGTATCTGTTGCAAAAGTCACCCATCATGATCAAAATCTTGGAGTAGTAGTGCCATTGCAAAAGCAGTTGTTGTTGTTTCACGAGCCAACTATTGTTTGAATTCCCACCGGAATGGTTCATCTTTTTTTGTAAGTCTTGTTGAAGGTTCTGCTTTCCCAGATTACTTTGGGATAAATCATCCATAATAGTAACAGAATCTGAGCAACTGTTGTACTTTATATATGGTATTAAACCTTCCACTTGTTGTCTTTTTCTCCCGACTCCAGCTCAAAATTGATTGTACTGTATCTTCATCGATGGCAATGCGTGTTGTTCAAGCAACTAGGGCAAGGTATGCAATGGTCTCCATGTGGAATTTGCACTTCTTCAGTTTCAAATACAATCCTGCCTCCAACCGATGTTGCCTTATGCACTGCACATGTTCAATACGCTCCTCCTTTGCATCGCTGTATATCATGATCCCATCCAAATTACCTGATGTAAAGTCATCGAAAGACCTCATATTGAATTACTGATATTCCCCTGAAAGTCGGCAGCAGCATTTGTTGTTCTGAATTGCATAACCGTGGGTTCAAATACGCTGTATCTAGTTTGGGAGCCTAACTTACATTCATCACCGACTGTGATTTGTAAAATGTTGTTAGGCCTTCGGATGTCAAGCTTTGAATTCATTCGGGCTCCCCAGAGATGAGTCGGCTCTCTTATATCAAGGGGAGATAATACTGATTTTTAACACTCTTGCTATTTATGTCCCCATAATCAATGCTAAACCAAAGTCCTCCATCAGGCTTCGTTGCAAATAACACTGGTTCTGCACATGGTGCAAATGACTGAAGGTTATAAGCATTTTGTCACATTGCGTTCAAGTGATTTCTGAAGAACAGCCAATTCCACCCTTGACATCGAATATAATGGGCCTCAGCTTGGTGTTTCCCCTTCCTTCAAGCGTACTTTATGATTGATACCTGGTCAATGTGGGGGAACGCAGTCAGCGACACAGACCTTACTGAGCCGCAGTAAGATCCCATGCTACTATTTGGAAACAATCTCATCCAGGGGTCTTTGCCTCTGATCTTTCGCCTCAATTGATTGAATACTATCATAAACCGAGACCTTGGAGATTTTCAATTTCCCATCTTTCACTGTCCAGCAAAAGAAGGAGTCATTGAGCTGCGCAAATTTCCCCCCAAATGGTCGTTGTGGTCAGATTTGTGGTTCCAATATCTTCTCATCCAGGGAATAGACGGGTTCTGGGGGTTCTTCCATAATCACCTGTACTGTGGGAGGTATATCATGGCAATGAGCAATGCAGCACTGCGACCTGAATGTAACTGAATTTGAGGCAAACCATACCACCACACTGTGAAATCATAGCCAAGGGATTCCCAAAACAATGGGAATATGTCTGAATGTTTTGATGAATATTGGTAACTGTTCCTTACGATCATGAATTATTATCCAAACTTTGGCAATAGATGTGAAATCACCAAACTGAATTGGTCTCCCATCAATGACCCAAACTTGTCGTTTCGACTTCAACTTTAGGAGTGGTATCTGATTTTTGGGAGTAATGACTTCATCCATGAATGAAATGCCTCTAGCTCCACAGTCGATCAGTGCATGTGGAAGTTTCTCTCAGTTTCCTACAGGCACTGTGTAGGTTATAACAAAATATTTCCCTTCCATTGATCCTTCCAAAACCTCCACCTTGTGAACTGACAAATGCAGAATTTGAAAAGATTTAATAGCATTTAAAGCAAAACTTGTTTGATCAACAACAGAGCCAGTATTCTCTGGCCGACCTAGTCATATCACGTGTCATCAGACCCTGGCCAGGTTGCTACTTCATAAAGCTGTGCTCCAGCTGCCTTCAACTCCTGAGCCCTTTTCCATGCCACACATTCTGCTGCTCTGGGGTTAAACCCACCACTATACAAGCATCTCCCATCTGCAAACCTTTTTGCCCTCTCTTCCGCTGAAATTTCTTTGTATGCACTAAGATTCATTGGTGCAGGTTCAGTATACACAGCAACAGTCCCAGCTGGAGCTGCTGCAGCATCTTTCGGTTGTGTAGAAGGTTTGGGGGAAGAGGTGAACTCTATTGCTCTGCCAGTTATCAGTGTGACCTTCTCTGCCCGGCAATTTCGAATCTGGACATCCTGTTACCTTCACATCCCGACAAGTACAGGATGCTCCTCTGGCATATCACTGTACCGAAAGGAATCCTCCCATTGATTCAACCATCCCATCCTTAGGGACTTCCACAGTGCGAAAGGGTTCCAGTTGAGCTACACAGAGATAACCTGATATGCAGAGTAGTACTGAGAGAACTTGCAGTTCTGTGGGGTTTTTTTTCAGATTCATTGTTGCACAGTGGCCACCCTGGAGGGGTCGCCAAATGCTGCTTCCAGGAGTTGTATGGGTGCTGGCAGGTCTCCCAGCCTGATTGTTCCATCCTGCCGGATGAGAGTCAATTTTGGGCCCAGGGCAACCCATCTCATGTGATTGGATGTGTACCACATCTTCGACTGTTTGTCAGGAAAGCTGTCAGGCTTATGTCAAATGGCAATCCTGAGTTGAACAATCTAGCCTCACAGCTGAGTTCGATCTGATCCTGAACAGCCTAGGCAGTCTGGAAATTTCTGACCTTTGTCTTCCTGGCCCTGGGATCCACCATGGCTGCTCTGGATGCCAAGGCCAGCGCATTGGCTATTTGTGTCCTCAAACCGCAGACTTCCTCTCCAGATCCTCGTGTATTCTGAGTTATTGCTGCTGCATCCATGTGAAGCTCCTTGAATGTTTCTCCTGCAGCAGGTGTCCTTCTGGCTCCCACTCTGTCATTCTGAAGAGCTCAGAAAATCTGGTCGGTCATGGAATTCTTGCCCTCTGGTGCACGCAAGTGCTGGTCCTTCAAATTCACTGTTTCCTGCTGCAACCCAATTATCTGTACGGGGCGATCCCACACCCTCTGTATCTTGTCCGCACGATCCGTGTTCCTGGCCACCCATGACAACACCTCCTGGCATTTTAAGAGGCGTTACAGCGTCTCCTCCAACCTTGTGGTTTCTACAGTGCAGACTGGATGTTCTCTCATTAGTGGCTGGGCATGTTCCAAAGGCTGAGCCACTTGGTCGTATAATTCTGATCCGGACATAACAGTGAATCAAGTGCATCTAGTGGTGTGAATTCTTTGCCTCGATTTCAGAGGGGGTGGGAGTGGGAAGTACTCTAACAATCAGTGGTACTCCCAAGGACTTAGCTGTTGTCGCTGCTGCTGCTGCATGCCCAACTGTTGAGTGAGTTCTGGCGCAGTCATAATCTTTGGACTCACCTGGTTCCTCCAGATTGCACCGAAATCAACAATGTGCTCCACGATATGTTGTCCAATGTTGTCAAAACACTGAATCACTAATGTCCAGACCCTCGCATTCTCCGGCCATATCTATCCAATACATATTCTGAGGGTAGGGAATGGTTGCTCTGTCCCAAAAATATGCCTTCAAAGGTTCCTCTTTGCAGGTTGCTGTATGAACAGTCTCGATACTCTGGAAGGTGTGCAAAGGCTCGGGTTCGAAAACAAGTTAAGGAATTGTGGCAAGATAAAACTAATTTGTTCCCAACGTGGGATTACTGTTGTACATGTGCATCCAAATATAATGATTCATGTTGATACTGGTGTACATCAAATCTGAGAAGCTGTCTCTTGATATTAATACAATCATGTCAAATATGGATCCTGTGTGGGTTGGACGCTAAGTATACCGAAAAGGTAACACAATGAGATACAAACCAATACATACACTCTGTCGAGGGGTCGAGGCACATTCAACATTAGGTAAGTTGTTGTGAGACTAGTTCTAGTGTATTGTGAGCGGGCAGATGTAAGTGATTATGGAAACAAAAATGTGATATTGAAAACAATGATAAAGATGATCAAACATCGTATCAAGTAATCAAGGCTGGGCAAGAGTAGAAAGTGTATTCCATAGTCATCTGTTGCTGTGCTATACAAGAGAATGAGTAAAGACAGCCAATATCGTAGCTGCCAGCCCTAACCCACAGCCAGGTGATGATGTACTATACAAAGAACCGGTCCAACACTCCTCCAGGGCATTATCATGTCCGTCAAACACTGAGCCATCGAAAAACAGACAGAAAACATACAGACGACCCAAGCCACACTGTCCCATGCCCTAAGCCCCTACCAAATGACCATTCTCCCACCCATGCCATTGGAGGCATCGATTATATGCCTATTCCTAAGCTCAGTAGTCGATTGTGCTGTCGGCTTCAACTGTCTTGACTTCCAGTCAACAGCTCCTCAGTAGGTGACACACTGGCCTGTGGTATCGTAATTGGTATTGAATCGAAGAACTGTATCGATGGTACTGCTCCAACCAGCGGGAGTGTCATTGATTGCCATACGCGGCCTCTCGGTCACAATCATGGGTTTTGCTGTCGGTGTCGAATTTGGCATATCCTGCTGCACATGGCACATCAAAAATGGAGACGGATTTCACTGGAGATGGTAACTTCCGCTCGACAAACGAAGTGGAAGAGTTGATCGTCATTTCTTTTCAAACGCAAGTGCTCATAAGCTGTTGCACAGTGGCAGATGCGCGAGTATTCGAGCATGTGTCGGTGTCAGTGTCGGTGTCGAAATTCGAGACGCTTCTCCATGGCGATGTGGACTTCCGCTCGACAGATCAAGTAGATGATCATTGTCGGTGGTTCTGTTGCGGATGGTCGTGTAGTCGAGTATGTGTCGGTGCCGGTGTCGGTGTCAAAATTAGAGACATTTCTCCATCGGTGGAATTCGAATTGGAGACGCTTCTCCGTAGGTCGCTCTTCCGTCTCGGCTAGCTGTTGAAAACTGATTCCCGGTGATCATGGATCCCAGTACATGGCCTCCCGGGTGGAGGAATGGGGTTGTCGTCATTGAAGGTTTAGGGTGATGGTACACACTGTACAGCTAACAAAGCCTCATCATCCTCACAGTAGAGGAGTCCACAGACTGCTTGGATTCATGGCCACAATTGCCACTGCCCATCTCTCGAGTCTGTCACAAATCACATACCCAGCGCACTGTAGTGGACCAACAGCCGCCCTCCCCGGGGGTTTTGTGTGTGTTTGCCGACATCTCGCAAGTATCCATGGTCCATCACCCACCCACTTCTCATAGACTATCCAAATACCATACTGTATTTTGATCTGTTTGGGTGTGCCACCGGTTGTCCTGTTACCAAATCGCTTCAAACACATTCCGATGTTGACCCTAACTCATCCGAGGGTGTTGACCCGAGTTCCCCCGAGGGTGTTAACACGATTTTCTTCGAGGCTGTTGACACGGTGCTGACCTAAACTCCTGCCAAACTGCTCACCGTACTCGTCGCGAACATGTCCTACTAACGATGCGTTCGGTTGCCGAATCTCGTATACCCGTAGAACTCAACACCGTGGCCATCGCTGCAATCCCAGCAATCACAGCCATCGCGGCCATCGCGGCCATCGCGGCCATCGCGGCCATCGCGGCCATCGCGGCCATCGCGGCAATCGCGGCCATCGCGGCCATCGCGGCCATCGCGGCCATCGCAGCCATCGCGGCCATCGCGGCCATCTCGGCCATTGCAGCCATCACTCCAAACGTAACCATCCCTGCCGTCGCAGCCATCGCAGGCCTCTCAGCGGTGGAGTGTGAGATTTCGTCGAGAGGAAGCATCGTTTGCACTGTTGAATTGTCATCTGGAGTCCGTAGGGCATTGCGATGCCGGATGCGTTTGCAGCACATCCGAGACCCCGTGGCTTCGCTCCTATGATGGTTCGCCATCCGACTGATATTGCTTGTGACTTGTCGAAAATGGTATCCAGATTGCTGTCGCGCCCGGGCTCATGACTGTTGTATAGTGGCATGTGCTCGAGTAGTCGAGTGTGTGCGGGCGTATGCCAAGGTGTCAATTGTATCGTGCAATGTGACATGTTGCATTGACATCAGGTCGATTGATGACTAATGGCGCTAACGACAAAAGAGGCAAGTTGCATCATAGTCCTTGGTATAGTGATATCCGTACTTCCAAACAGCTCAACACTCCTCCAGGACTGCTATCACACCCGTTTCAAACAAAACACAGTAAACAAGAGAAAACAGGGGCCAATCAAACAGCGTGGATCTCCTCCAATCAAACATGGCGGATCAATTTTCATTCCGATGGCATTCCCGATGCCGTTTCCAGTTCCGATACCATTTCCGTGAGGATTTCCTTGCATATCAAGGCCATTTCCGATGTTATTACCAAGTTCAATCCCGAGACCATTTCCAAAACCAATTCCAATCATTCCCATTGCTACACACTGCTTCAAGAAGGCGGGCTTTGGCAGTGGCCTTTTGAAACAGTCCGCGAGCATCTCAGCAGTTGGTACGTAGTTCATGTCGATCTGTCCAACTCTTGCCATATCTGTCGTAGGATAGTACATGGTCGCAATGTGTGCAACTGCAGTTGCGAGGTAGATTCTGTTCTTGATGCGCGGGATTAGTAACTGTGGATCGGAGAACACATGAAGGATAGTCAGGATGCCGAGCTCTATCAAGAGATGCGAGATCTGTGTGAGTCTCATGCAGCCTACTCCAAAGGCATAGTATTCGGCATCGGTCGTCGACTGGGCAGTCAACTTCTGTTCGCTCACTCGCCAGTCGAACGCTCCTCCGAATGTGATGACCGGTCCACTTGTCGATGTATAGTCATCCGGGCATCCAGCATAGCCTGAATCGACATAATATCTAAGTGCGCCTTCCCGTCCTGCTCCGATTGATCTGTGTCCAAGTGTTCCTCTGAGTGCTCCTCCGAGTGCTCTTCCGAGTGCTCCTCCGAGTGCTTCTCCGAAAAGCAGCCGCCAGTCCTTCGTGCCATTGAGGTACCAAAACATGCGTTTGAGAGCTACCAGATGATCATGGCTCGGGTCGTGATTGAACCTGCTGAGAACTCCAAAGGCCAATGTGATATCGGGCCAAATGGCGGTCATTGCGTACGTCAGGCTTCAAATCATTGATTGGTATATGGTAGGATCGGATGTTTCTTCGTCGGGCGTCCTCTTGTGAAGCTTCATTGCCATTGGCGTGGCAACTGGCATGGACTTGTCCATTCTGAACTTGGCCAATATCGTCCGAATGTAGCTGTGCTGATGGATGTCGATCGTGCGATGCTCCCGATTGCGTTTGATGTTCATGCCGAGAAAGAAGGAGACACTCCCAACATCATGCATCCGGAACCTCTTCTCCATCTGATCCTTGATCTGCCCAATCAAGACCTCGTTAGCAATGATAAGGAGATCATCGATGTACAGAATGACTGTGGCTACGACTGTGCCGTGATCCTGTGTGTCATGGAGCACGAACAGTCCTCCTTCGACGCGTGATGCCACAAACTCAATCGAGATCACGCAGTCCTTAACAGTGCCATACCAAATGTGCAAAGACTGCTGCAGGCCATAGAGAGACTTTCTCATGCGGAGTACCATCTTCCGCGAAGTCTTTGATCTTGGATTGTTGTATCAGCTCCCATTCTGGAGCAAACAAAAATATCCCTGCAGTGGGTGCATATATATCCCCACTTCCAAGTCAACTCACAAGAAAGCCGTGCATACGTCTATTTGTTGGATCTCGAGATCGTACTTGGCGGCGATTGCGAGTGCCAACCTAACGTCGCCCAAGCGAACACTCAGTGCATATGTAGCCTGGTAGTCGATGCTTTCGATTTGGTGATTTCCTCCACAGACTAGCCTGGCCTTGAACCGCTGCACATTGCCTGCTCCATCGCGATTGATCTTGTATACCCAGTGACTTGGCAAAGCCTTTCTCCCTTCTGGAAGCTCCACGAAATCTCGAAAGACATGATGCAGACCAATTGCATCCAACTCTATTGGAATTGGCGTATCCCATTTCTCAGTGAGCGGAGACTCGGTCGCTGCTTTATAAGACTTTGGATCAATCACATCCTTGTGATCATCGGAGATCAGAGCTGCAGTGTGGATGGGAATCATATCCTCGAATTCTTTGTCTTCGAGAGCCAATTGTGCAGACTCTGCCAATGTATCCTTCCCAGCGCGGTTCTGGCTACTACATTCGGCAGGTGGCTTCCATGCATCTCCAAGTGATGTCCCAAGATCAGCGAATTCTCGTGACTGCTTCTCTGGCTTCGGAGGCTCCGGAGGTGATACTTCGTCCAATGACTCCTCCGTTTGACATTCGGTTGTTTGCTTCTCTGTGGGTTGCGGTTCCTCGATGACGGCTATGTGGAAGTGCTCATTCAAGATCGCTTCGTCTGCAGCATTCGGTGCTGTATACCGCTTTCCATCACTGAATACTTAATCTGAGGAGCGGAGAAGCGTCATGGCCAATGGATCGTATATGAAGTACTGCTTAGTCGATATGCCGTACCCATTGAATATGCCGGGAGTGGCTCTGTAATCCAGCTTCTTTTGTTTCTCATTCGGAATGTGGACAAAAGCCAAGCATCCTAACACACGGAGATGCTTCAAAATTGGCTTCCTCCGATGCCCGGCCGCATATGAGGTGTTACCGACCACTGCTTGCGTCGGAGTCCAGTTCGTGGGATAGACTGCCACTGGGACTGCAAAGGCGCAGTACTTAATCGACAGTCCAGCATCGTGCAGCATTCATTGTACGTGCTCCTTGATCATGCGGTTCGCCCGTTCGACCACTCGATATGACTGAGGAGCATGGGGTGTAGTCGTTTCCTGTTGTATGCCCTCAGATTTTACGTATTCTGTGAATTTCATGGAGGTGTACTCACCGCCTCGATCTGAATGAAATCGCTTCACTTGCTTGCCCGACTCCTTTTCTCTAAGAGCCTTCCATTCTTTGAAGTTCTCAAGGGCTTCCGACTGGTACTTCAATATATACTTATCCATATGCCTCGTAGCATCATCGATGAAGAGCAGCATATATCGACCTCCTCCGATGGCTGTTTCCAGGAACCCGGATATGTCCGAGTGCACAATCTGCAGAGGCTCTGTGGCATCGGAAGTTGTATTCGGAGTACAGAGTTTTCGGGGTATTTTGCACTTGATGCAGATCTCGCAATGGTACTTCCCGGTCATCTCCGGAGCGTCGGCAATGACTGTTGGCATGACCTCCAAAGCCTTGAGACCGACATGTGCCAAGCGGCGGTGCCATAACATCCGCTTCTCTGCATCGTGCCAAGATGCATGCCCAGTCGTCTTATGTGCCAGCAGGCAGCTGTGGTCGATATCGGTGTATTCGGTAGATTCCGGAGCTCGATCCAGAACGAATTGCCCATCGATCTGAGGTGCAGTGGCAATCAGCTTGCGTCGGCGATTGTTGAGGTTGAGACCGTAGTGATTCACTGGTTCGACTTTGATGTCCTTGTCCATGATCTGAGACTGAGACGAGGTTGAACGACCCTGGCAAATGCACCACTTCTTGGAGTATGCTCGTTTGCGTCTTTCCATCTGGCAGCTGGCAAATCAACCTAACACTCCCATATCCGGATGCAAACGATGTGACCCCATTGTATCCCGTCGCCTTTCATGTATTCGGAGGATATTCGGTGTAGGTGATGATCATTGAACGACGGCCGGAGATGTGAGTCCTGCATCCGCAATCGATGAACGAATCATCATATGAGGCAGTTGAGGTGGCCACCATCCAATAGTTCTCGATCGATGTGGTGAGAGTCGAAGTAGCCGATGCTTCAGTTGATGCTTTTGCAGCGGTGTCGGCATACTTTGGATGATCGCCGGGTTGCTTGCTCAAGCAGTTCTCGGTGATATGCCCTTGCCGCTGGCAATGAAAGCACTTCCGGACATCCTTCTCTTTCCTATCGTTGTCTCCACTATTATCTCTCTCATCATCTCTCCTATCCCTCTTTAGACTTCTGCCGACTTTATTGGCTTTACCACCATTACCACCACCTTTGCCACCCTTGTTTGCAAAGAGCTGAGCTTCTGGAGCAAGCCCATTCTCTCTCTTGGTTGCAGCTTCCTTTTCGACAAGCTTGGTGACGATCTCCTCAGGTGTGGCGCTCATCGTGGCGTTTTTGTCCATCTTAAGCTCCAGGAACACCTTCCACTCGTCGTTCCTTGGGATCCCGCGAAGGAGGTACAAGATGGGCTGATGCTCACTCATCTTGGCGATTGTCTTTGCATTCGCTTCGGTGTCGGCGTAGGCAGTTTCAGTTCCAGCTGTTGATGTTGCTGTCGGTCCTGCACAGAGATTGTAATCCTTGATGTTCCGATCGATCTGTGATGCATAGTTGTCGACATCTCTGCAGTCCTGTAGCTTGATGCTCCAAAGGTCTTCCCTAATCTCGAAGATGTTGAGCTTCATCTGTGACTTGTAGGCTGATGCTAGCTTTTCCCAAAGTGTCTTCGCATCGTAGACGCCCGTGTATTCCCCTTGTATCCTCGGTTCCATGCCCAGTAGAATAGTCAATCTGGCAACACCATGGCGATTCATCCAGTCTTTGAAAGCAGCCTTCTCTGTAGCGGTTGCGTTGGCTGCTGGCTCTTCCGGCTTGTCATCGTATCCTTTGATGATACCATACACTTGCTTCTGCTCGAGAAGTAGGGCCATCTCGGTTGCCCATTGTGCATAGTATGTGCCATTGAACTTGGTGATTGTGATTGTTGTCGAACTCATCTCGCATGATCCTAATCTTGTATTGCAATCCTCAGTTATAGTAGACTCTCGGACTCTATGGGAGACGTCCAGCAGCCACCGTCAGAAACACAGCGGAATGCGGGGTATTCGCTTGCCTTGTGGAGATGCTTCTCCGTGACGATGACCTCCACTCGACAAAACAAAGTGGAAGTGTTTATCGTCGGTTCCCTTTTACACGCAAGGGCTGATAACCTGTTGCATGGTGGCGTGCGCTCGAGTAGTCCAGAGTGTGCGGGCGTATACGAAGGTGTCTATAGTATCATGTAACAAGACATGTCGCATTAACATAACGTCAATCGATGACTAATGGCGATAACTACAAAACAGGCAAGTTACCTCATAGTTCTTGGCAGAGTGATATCCGTACTTCCAAACAGCTCAACAATAACCTGTTTTGACGAACCTGTCGGGATGATTGATTGATTGAGTCTAAGTCTAACATGCCACGTAGCCGATATCGTAGCTGCCAGACCTTACCCACAGCCATGTGATGATGTATTATACAAAGACCCGGTCTAACACAAATGGGAACCAAGATGTCCAAGTTGCAGTTATGAGTTGTCACATCAGTGTGATTGATATCATGTCATGGGGATGGCCCATAGTGGGGGCGTGACGCCTGGAAACCACTCATGCATGAACACGATAACCTTCGGGGAATTCATGGCACTATCACTGAGTCACTTAAGTTGATCTCGGCGATACACTATCAAGCAAACTATGTGTCAGGGCGGTAATGCAAAGCCAATCTTGACCTGAGGATCAGACTATATATGTACTCACATTGTCCCAGACAATGAGAAGAACACGCTCTAGCAGCGAACAGTCAGAAACCTACCAGCAAAGAAAGAATCTAAAATATTAATGCGTTTTTCTGATACCTATATATACCTAGTATTATTATAAATATTATTAGCTTTGTAGTGGCTGCCCTGCACCCCAGATGAGTTTTACGTTTGAACACGAAGCCAATATATTCGTGTGGACTTTTGGAAGGTTCGTTACGATATTCCGAGAGCAAAAATATCTATTTGCGGCACTGTGTGTTTGGTGGCTATCAGCATTAGGGGGGTTAGAACTGGCTTTGAGATTGTATGTGGATCATCAACGATTTCCATCATCAACACGGCCAGTAAGTAACGCAGCCGTATCAACATATAATACAGGAATGAAACTGAATAACCCAGCAGATATACAATAAGACACATCACAGATACCTCAAGACATTCGAACAATGTCTTCTCCACCGGAAGGTCTTTCATCTCCGGAGGAGTCAAATTCAAATTACATATCAGATCCATTTCATCATACTCGTAAGGGACGAGGTCATTTCAAAATTGAAGCTCAGCATAACCAGGAGAGCAAACAACTCCTTCAGCGGATACACAATTAATAAAAGAATATTGCATGTACTGCCAATACTGCTTAACGCCACAATACGATTTGGTTACAATATATTTGGAAGCATCACAGACAACAGTAATGATTTGTCCTTTGTGCGTTGATGGTTTATATCACTTGCCAGTTTATTTTACCTGGAGATATATTGAAAGATATAAGAATAAGATCGAGGGCCGTGCAAAAGTATCGAAACGTTGAGGAAAGCACCCTCCCAACATAAGTCACACAACCGATCTGTACATCACAGTGGCAACCCTTCGGTAGATCCGGTGCATGGGGAAACTCCACAATCATTGACTGGTGGTCAATGAACCCGTGCCGACACCTTTTTTACCGGGCCAAGATCTACAGAAGAAATGAAGAGAAGAGAAGAGAAGAGAAGAGAAGGAAACAAAGGAACAAGAGGAAACATCTGAACTGCTTCCATATCCTCCGCACCGCCACTTCCAAACCCATACTTCAATGACCATCCATAAATGTAGCTCGTATACCTCGGTGTAGGTCAGTATCGAAATCATCACTGTGGCAGGGAGCTTCCGCTCATGACTCAGCATCGATGGGAGCTACTGGTGCAAGCATCGGTCATAGCCTTCGGTTATCATTGATTGTATAAGTCAATTGAATGTAGTCCCATACGCAGACACCTAACATGTATGGTTGTCTATAATCGTTATACTTAGCAGGTTCAAGAGCACTAGCACTGTCTGAGCTTCGTGCAGTGCTTCCGCATGCTCTGTAGAGAATATCTTGCAGCCGGTAGTCATCGGTACTCGGCAATTATCTGTGGAAGTCTGCTTCAGTGACCTTCCAGTCGACATGATTGATGTGCTCTCAAAAGGTGGCTTCACAAGCATCGTGATCGTCCTACTAGACTTTGCCGGTCAACTCCTCGGTAGACTCCTCAGTCGACATCTTGGCGCATGTCTCGGTAGAATGCATGCCGGAGGGCTGTTGGCATGTCGGTAGGATTGTCAATAGAATGCATTTTTGACATGGTCGTCCCCCATTTCTGAAGTTCATTGCTCCGTCAATGACTTAACCTGAAATCGGTTGCTGATTGCCATCGTGGCTTGGTAGACATCTATGTTGACTTCTCAGAATTCATCAGGGTGATAGACTTTTGGAGATCCTGTTCAGTATGTGTCATTGTTGACTGGCGCTTTATTCAGCATCCATCCTCTCCGGTCTTCAGGGGTCTTCGACTTCGCTTGTCTCATGGCCAGCTTCATCTCATGTTTCCACTTGCTTTGTCCTTGCTCTGCCTCACTGTGATTGTTGACTTGCTTTGTGTATCGACTTGCTTTTCACCCTTTCGGACTTCGCTTGGTCTGTTCTCATTTTCTCTGACTTTGTACTTTGGCTGAAAATTCCTTACGTGGGCTTATCATCTTCCGGATGCTAGGTGCATATGTTGATTCATCTCTAGGTTCACTTATCCCTGCTCTCTGGGTGCATTTATTGCCGCTGGACTTCCCTGCTGTTGTGTGAACTCTGGACCTTCATTCAGGCACCTCTGGTAGGGTCATCATATACATGAGGATTTCGGTTCTGGTAGGGTCATCCCTCTCTTGGAAGGTCGTTGCTCCGCCGATGACTACTCTCCTCTAATTTGTGTTGTAGCTGGTGTGTGAATCAACCCGAACGGAATCACTCAGTCCTGGAACTGCAAGTATCGGGTGCGAAACATGGTGTTGTACTTGTTGCTGTGATCCCTGAGAGCAGTGGGACAGATTATTGGTTGTTCATCATGGGTTGATCGAGAGCTTGGTAGTCCACCCACAGCCCCACTCTGCCGTCCTTCTTTGCAAATCAGAGCGGTGCTGCAGCAGGATATAAAGATCAGAAGATTATAGATTTGTCTATATGGTAATTTGATGCCTGGTTCCAGATTAAATGCGTGGTCAATTGGCTGGTGCAGTGTGAGAGTCTGCCATATCATCGCTTACTACGTGCTTGTATCTCACAGGGATATGTCCACATAGTCCTTGTATCTCACGAGGATATGACCTTCATCATCAGTAGCTACCGTACCTTGTCTAGCATCAGTGCATTAGCCTCTATCTCCGACTTCGGATTGGGATTTGGGATGGTGGGGAAATGAAACCAGGGACCTGCGGCTCAAGTGGTTCGCCCGGGAGAGAGCTGCACCCCGTGAATTGAACAACCTCCCATCGTGACTCGGTGAGCTGGTAGCACTTATCCGAGTATACCTAAGTTAGGTTTCTTATATACCGCAACTGCCGCCACAGCTCCCTGCTCGCTCGTCCAGTGCTTAGGGTGAATGTCTCAATCTCATCTTGATCATTGATAGTTGAGACCTCCTTAGTCTCGGAGGAGGAAATGACCTCACTGCAGTCCTCAAGGCTGCTTGCAACCGACATGGGCATGCTCGGCAGTGCATCTGCAACCACCAATACACCGTCGCCATTTCGCAGCCTTCATGCTGCACATATTTCGCGATGTAACCTTTGTGCTGCACTTTCATCATTTCGTGACCTTTGTGCCACTCCGTTGACTGCAGTTTGTAGACAACCTGCGGTTGCCGAGTCGGCCACTGAATTACGGGATATATATAGCCCCAGGGATTACGTTACATCTGCATGGAGGGACTCATTATTGGCGTGGCCACTACCTCCAATCTGAGACCGGGAATCAATCGTTTAGCATATCAGGTTCTTCAACCCGAACGGCTGGAGCACATGCAGTTTGTCAACTGCAGCTCCGTTTTCAGTATAGAAGTACTTGGTCAGAACGACAACTACCTCCTGTAACATGACCGGGAGTCTCTCAGCATGTAGCAGTCATTCCTGAGAATTGCAAGCTCCTCTGGTAAGATGACTGGGAGTACATAAGCAGGATGGTTCAGTCATTCCAAAGAACGATCAGCAACTCCAATAAGTTGTCCGGGCCTTCATGAGCACTTTGTGGCGCTCCATAACAATGGCCAGCTCCTCCAGTAAGATGACCGGGTCTTTATGATCATGAACAGCTCCTCCTGAATAGGCTTGAACTTTTTGTCTCTTAGGTAGGCATGCTCAGGAATTTGCCTCTGTGGATCAAATGTAGTTGGGCATTGCTTGACTCAAAAGTTCGTGATCATAAGTGGACCTGATCATCGAAAGTAGCTGTGTTGCCTTGTATGTCATCTCCTGAATTGTTTGAACTTTGCTGTGAGTTGATGGGTTGAGGGGTGCAGTGATCATATAAGCTTCGACAATGGGTGCTCACTGTAGCTGTGAGTATTTGAACTCCATCAACTGTGAATTGACACATTAAGGGGTCCCGTGATCATATAGACTTCAACAATGGGTGCTCAATTATGCAGTCCGTGTTTGAACTTGTCTCGATCGACCGTATGCAATTGTTTCCCTCACTGTTCCTCCATCATCTTTCGTGTGGCTGCAATCTCGGAGTGCATGGTAACTTGTGCGTTCCCGGGTTGTCGCCCAGACCATCGCTCAGGTCATCATCCCTATCGGCAGTGTGTGGTTCCTTGACGTGAGCACTCTCGTCATAGATATCATCCTCTAGAAGTACGGAGACTAGTCGGGTGCGAATTGTGGTCACCCGGCTGTGAGGAGATCGTGGGTTATCAGTGCTCCTAGATGTAATAGCCAACCGCAATTGAACTCAGGCAGCGTTTTTAGGAGGCATACTAGATGATTGATGGTACAATTGCTGTGCAGGCTGTGCATATTCTGTCAATTATGTCATTTTTTGATAAGAGGGGTAAAACTCATGTATCCTTCTGAGTGAACCATATCGGATAACTGAAAAATTGAAGATTGTGTAAAGGCACATACACGTATGCTTGACCACAGACATATGATATAGAGATACAGTTGCACAGCAGAGTGCGTCAGTATGTATGGAGAGTATAGTGGTAAGAGATTCCATACAGATCTAATTACTGTGGGGGCAACCTATATACACTGGCTCTTACCCTGCCTCGGGTCATGTGTCACCATTACACTCGCACCACTCCGATCAAGCACTATTGGATGGCATCTATCAGAAATGCTTCATCTAGTGATTGGGTCATCAAATCTGCATGGATGACTCACATACCCAATCATCCATCAATGGTTGGCACCTAAACTGAATCCTATCTGAATATGAAGATGGTCATGGGATACAACCGGTTATCTGGTTTGCTTCCAGATATGGAAGTCTTTGGTTGATTTGTCAATTACCAGATAGAAAGCTTGAAATGATGATACTTCAAGAAGTGGTGTATTTGCCAGAATGGTTCAACCACATTACAAAGTTTCAGATAATGCAGGAGGATGTCAAAGTCGAACTACTGAATCACTACTCTCTTAACCTCCACAATTGCCACTTCACCACAGGTCAATGCTCTATTTGTTCTGGATCAAATTGTGGATCGGGAATTAACCGAATTCACCAATATTGACAATGACAGCTGCCTGCTGGCTCTCAAAATTGCTTGGCATGCATCTTGGCACAATGTAGAAAAGCAGATGTTGTGGCCCTGCCACTTGGCAAAGATCAGTCTCAAGACTTTTGACATCTTACTGACAATCTCCAAGGCGTCAAAAATTCCTGGTAAGTGTAATTATGAGAGTTGTATCAAATGAAAATGGACAACAAACTTGACTACTCTGAATGCAACTTCCCGTGCCACAGAGCTTCTGCAGCTTGTGCACTCTGACATATGTGGTCTCTTGGAAACAGCCATTGGAGGAGGTTGATATATGCTGCTCTTCACTGACTATGCCGTGAGGCATATGCATGAGTACATATTGAAGTACAAGTCAGAAGCCCTGGAGAAATTCAGAAAATGGATCGAACTTAGAGAAAAGGAATCTGGCAAGCACCTGAATGGATTTAGTACAGATGGAGGCGGTGAGTATGCCTCCATGAAGTTGGTAGAATACCCAAAATCGGAAGGGATCTTAAAGGAGAAGACAATGTCCTACACATCTCAGTCTAATAGAGTCGTGGAATGGGCAAACTGCATGATCATGGAGTGCGCACCATGCATGCTTGATGATGCCGCACTTTCAAAGCAGTACTGGGCTGTTGCAGTCTCAGTGACAGTCTATCTCAAGCACGATGGTTCAATGCGATCAGTAGTCGGTAATACTCTCTGAGGCCTGGCACTGGAGGAAGCCATTTTTGATGCTTCTCCTTATGTCCACATGCTTGGATTTCATGCTCGCTCTGCAAGAGAAACAAAAGATACTGGATTACTGAGCAACTCTGAGCATAGTTTTTTGGTACAGCATATTGACTGAAAGGTACTTTGTGAATGACCAAATGGCCAAGATGCTTTGCCACTCGACAGATGTGGAATGAAGAGATGGCAAGTGGTACAGAGCACCGAATGCTGCAGATGATGCACTCATGAATAAACACTCCTACAGTGATGTCATTGCGGAAGCCAAGACCACAGAGAAGCAGCCAACCAATGATGAAAGTTCCAAAGGTCAAACGGGGCAGCCATTGGATGATAATTCACCTCCAGGGCCTCCAAAGCAATGGAAGAATTGAAGAAAATTGTCTGGCCTTGAGAAATAACTTGGCAATGGATGGAAGCCAGCAGCGGACGGTAGTCACCAAAACCACACTGGGAGGTTGGCAGACTCTGCAAAATTTGTTCTCCAAGATGAGAAATTTGAAGATATGATTTCCATGAATGCTGTAGCTGCGATCTCTGACACTCATCAGGATGAAATTGATGATTGAAAGTCTTACAAAACAGTTACCAGGTCTCTGCTGGCTGAGAAATGGGATATGGCGATGAAAGAAGATTCAGATTCAATTGCTTACCATCAAGTCTTTGGAGAGTTCATGGAGCTTCTGGAAGGGAGAAAGGCATTGCCAAGTCACTGGGTATAAAAGATCAAGTGTGATGGAGCAGGCAATGTGCAGTGGTTCAACACCAGGCTAGGCTGGTGGAAATCACCCAATCAAAGGCATCAACTACCAGGCTATGTATGTGCCAACTTCTCGCTTGGCCCATGTTATGCTGGCACTTGCAATCACCGCCAAGTTCAATCTTGAGATCCATCAAATGGACGTATGCACAGCCTTCTTGGGAGTCGAGTTGGAAGAAGAGATATATATGCACCTGCCACAGGGATACTTTCATTTGATCCAGAATGGGAGCTGATTCAATGATCACAGATCTAAGACTCAGCACAAGAGAGTACTCCACTTGAGATAGTTTCATTATTGCTAAAAGCAGCGTTTGCACATGTGGTACAGCACCTAGAAGGACTCTGTAATGTCGGTTGGGTTCATGGCATCACATATCAACTGAGGACCTGTCTTGATTGAAGAACATGTGACTGTCTTGGCTGCAGTCGGTCTGTTTATGCAGAACCTCCTCATCATTGCTAACAAGGGCATGATTACGTAGATCAAGGATTAGTTTAAGATGAGCTTCCAGATGCATGATCTACAGAGTGTCTCCTTCAATCTTGGCAATAACATTGATTTCGACTGGGCACATCACACAATCAACATCTATCAGCAGAGCTAAATTGGGATGATCTTGACGAGATTTAGCATGGTGGAGCCCAGACCAGTTGCCCCGCCAATGCCGAAGAAGCTTTACCAGAGGACTCCCCTTAACATGGCCTGTGATCCGACCAATACCAATTGCTCATGCGAAGCCTCATGCACACGATGACCACCACTCCGCCTGATATTGCTGATGCCCTCAGAGTTCTTAGCCCGTTCAATCACGATCAGAACACAGAGGATACGATAACTCACCAGGGTGTGTTTTGCTACCTCATCATAACAAAGAACTGGCGACTGTGTTTCGGAAGAACACTCGGAGGAGATTGACAAGGCACAGCTGGCTGTGACATCGATTCGGACTGTACTGGATGCCATGATGACAATGAATTGTGAAGTCGACTAAATAACCCCTTTGGAGGAGCGGTTGACTGGTGATCATGAATACCCAAGTTGACTGCCCAGTCCAGGACAAATGGCAAATACTATGCATCTGGAGTAGGCTGCATGTGACTCACCCAAAACTCACATCACTAGGATGAACTAGGCATCCTGACAATCCCTCACGTGGTCTCTCATTCACAGTCACTGATCCTAGCATTAACAACAGAATCTACCATAGTACTGCAGTTGCACACATTGCAACTAATACTATCTTGCTGCAGTTGTAGCTAGAGATGGACAGAACAACATGAGCTGCATACCGACTGCTGAGATGCTCACCAACTGCTTCACACAGCCGCTGCCATATCCTGCTGTCTTGAAGAAATGTGCTGCAATAGGAATGATTGGAAATGGTCATGGGTATGGTACCAGAAATGAAATTAGAAATGGCCTCGAGTAATATGTCAGAAAGTCAATTGATGGGGCACATCTGTTTCGAAGAGAACTACAATGTGTGATTATCTCCTCTTGGCTATGGTTTACTGTGTAATTTGAAACGGACGTGATAGCCGTCCTGGAGGAGTACTGAGCCGATTGGGTGTACAGATATCACCAGGCCAAAGACTAGGATGAAAGTTGGGTCTTTTGTAGTAAGCAACATTAGTCATCAATTGACCTTATGTCGATACAACATGTCTTGTTACACAATTCATTTGACTCACCTTTCCACATGGCCACACACACTTGACTACCAGAGCATGCACCACCACATAACTAAGATGTTTATTGACCACCATTAGGACCTCTCCAAGGCAATAAAGTTTATGACTGACTTTCTGCAGTAAGCAAATGAACCTGCAAAAGTCTACACCTACCATATCAAACAAAGCTGGAGAGCAGCAGAATAGCTCCCACAGGACGACACAAACCTTTACAAAATCACTTCGAGTGGTCTACCATCCTTACTCAAGTTAATGTTCAAGCTGTTTACAGGAATGTTTGGAGAACACAACAACAATGAAGCGATATTTGATCATGCCATAGATTCAGAGTTCAAACTGGACTGCAAGAAGCCACAGCAGCAACATCCACAGAACAAGCAATAGCAGTGTGGAGACTGATCGGAGTAAGGTGATAAACAACGGAAGTCCCAACTATCTGTATCTGACCTTGCTGATGTTTCATGGCCCAAAATTGCCCATCAAGAAAATGGTGATACATTCACTATCAGACCATCGGTTCTGCCGGAGCTCCACAAGATTCATAAGTCAGAAGAGCAATGAATATGCTGCAGGCTATCCAAATTCAAAACATTCCATTGGCTGAGATGTATACACCCCAACTTACTAGACAACCTTCCTCATTCAGAAGATAGCAAACACCTCCAACACCAACATTTTTTTGACTGTCAGCAAACAACAACCTGGCTTGCCATTCCCAGTATCTGGCTTGGTGAGAGAGGATGGACCAACCAGGGGGTGGATTGCAGGCAGTGGGTAAGAAGGGATTGCTTGCACAATTAGAAATCCTTCTACCTTAGTGGATTTCACTGAGAATGAGAGTTGTCTGGCAGAGCCTGAAAGCTGTCCTGTCAAGTCAATATTTATACAGAACAACAAGACCTAATTTGGCAAAGATAGTCTGGGAGGTTTGAAACAAGATTGACATGGAGAAATACTGTGAACATGAGTACTGATGAATTGTGACACTAGAAGTATTTTCATTGCTCCACTACTTGTCAATAGATTCACACTATATCATAAAGCAGCACATGTCACAACTGTAACTATGAGAGTCAGGTCATCACACCCCGGTGGGTGAGTCACATCAAGTAGATTACATAGCAATATAGAAATCACTGAGCGCATGTGTTGGATCAGCAATATATGAAACAGTTCGGAAGGAATAATCAAACCGCTCTGACATACTGGTCGAACTCCCTGGCGCTCTAAAACATTTGCAGATTCTCCCAAGTCTCCCTGCAGCTACACTATGTGTTCTCGGATGCTGCAACTGTGATCTCAGCTACACCTGAAAGCTCCAGCGTGCATGGAAGTGAATGACAGATGAAATAATATTTGACTTACCGGAGAGTCAGACTATTGAGCAACTGAGACATTTAAGGATGTCTGCGGGAGACGTTGAGGGCAACTAAGATTTTTGCACAGCTCTGCTGGATACTTTACACAGTGTGCGGCATTCTCAATACAGTGATTTGTCAGGTTCCATAACCACAAGCCATATGCTCTAGCATATTCGTCCTGGTGGCAATCACACAACAATTCCACTACATCCTCACGAGGCATGTATCATCAATCTAAGTCAATCTGGCTGCCGACCGTACTCTAGTGCAATTAGAGAAGTACCTGGATATGCTGACTGCATGCACAAGCTGATACACTTCGAAGCTGCAATTGAGCTAGGTTGGAGATGCACTTGAGTAGAGGCTATGATTGAGTGAACTGAAAGATATACCTAGAAGAGGAGATCTAGTGAATGTATAGAGGCATATGGAGGTCATAATAGAGCAGGTTTGGAGATGAACTTGGAGGCCATGATCATTTGAACTTGGAGGCTGTGAATGAGCCTGTTTGAAGATACACTTGTACGCTGACATTAAGTGAACTCAGATATACACTGGAGGCCGTGATCAAGCGAAGTTGGAGATTCACTGGGTGCCATGATTGTGCGAACTTGGAGTCCATGATCAAGAGACCTTGGAGATACACTTGAAGTCCAGGATAGTGTGAATTCTGAGATGCACTTGCAGGCAGTGATCGCCCAACATTGTCGATGTACTTGGAGGGAGTCGATGGGGCAGTGGCTCATTTGGAGGTGGTCAAGCTGTAGGAGGTCAATCGGGAGGTGGTTGATCTGGAGGTGTTTGATCTGGCGGTGGTTGATCTGGAGGTGGTTGATCTGGAGTTGGTTGATCTCGAGGTATTTGATATGGACATGATTATTCTCATCGTGGTCCATATGGGAGCAGTCAATCTGGAAGTGGCCGATTCTTCAGTAACCGAGCCGAAGGTGTTTGCTCAGGAGGTAGTAAATTTGCATGTAGGCTGTGAGGAGGTTGTCGATTCAGATGATATCAATCTGGACGATGTCACGGCAAACCTGTCGAGATCATTAATTGATTGTGTCTATCTCTAAGATGCCATGGAGCCTGTAGACTCGCTGCCAGCTCCGATCCAATGCCACGTGATGACACACTCCAGAATACCTCAGTCTAATACCTCTCCAGGGCATTATCACATCTCCAAAATACTTAGCAACAGAAACAACAGACACATAACAACCTGAAGACTGAAGACAGAAACCAAACTATGCCATGCCCTGGGCTTCTTCCAGTTGACCATTCCCCTGCTCATGTCATTGCAGTTGTCTCTCATGGGCATATTGCTAAACTCAGTTGTCAATTGTGCTATTGCCTTCAACTGTCTTGACCTCCAGTGATCTGCTCCTCTGAAGGTCACACAGTCCAGCTGGAGCATCTTGGAACCAATCATGGGTTGTGGTGACCCTGTTGGTGTCAAAAGTGTAGACAATCATTGGTGGTGATGTTCACTTCTGTTCAACAAACTAAGTGAAAGTGTTGATTGTTAGATCTCATGCAAATACAAGTGCCTAGAACCTGTTGTATAGTGATAGATGCATATGTACGTATGTGATGGTATCTGTTGGTATCGACATTGGAGATACTTCTCAATAGCGATACTATATCCCACTCAACATATCAACTGAATGTATTGGTTGCCATTTGATGTTTGAATGCAAGGGCTCATAGTCAGTTGTACAGTGGCTGATGCTCATGAAGTTGTGGAGGTGTCAGTGGCAGGGTGCAATCTGGAGTTCTGTTTCTGTAGCCAAAATTCCGACTGCAGTCTCATTTTTGACATTACTCTTCTAGCTCGGCTTGCACTTGGCGAGACATTTGGGTTGATCAAAGATCCCTTTATGTGGGCTTCTGGGTGGATCAATTGGGTTTTCATCATTGAAAGTTCAGGGTCAACGCTACACACTGTACATATCCTAGTGTTGCTTTACTGTCCTCACAGTAGTGGAGTAGACTGATCACATAGATCCATGGCCACATTTGCCACCTCCGGTTTCTCGAGTTGCCCAAATTACATACATTGTGGAGTTGAGTGGTGAACTAAATGCAGCACTCACTGGCAGTTTTATGTGTCTGCTGACATCTTCCAAGTATCCACAGTCCATCACCTATCCACCTCTCATAGACAATCCAAAAACCATACTTTACATCAATCTCTCCTTGGCTGGCCAGTGGTGTGGTGAAATGACGGAGCTACAGAGCAGAGGGCCCATCATCAACACTCCACCACAGCTGTTGTGGCATCGAAAGGGAATTCGTGAGACAGACTGGTTCTGGCTAGAGGAGAATAGGACGAGGGTGAGAGGGTGTCATACGACCCGGTCGGGAGGTCCCGCGCAATTGTGTGCGTCTCCAAGTTCTCGGAAACTGCAAATGCGATGACAAGCTCTGAATGATAGGGTGTGTATTTCCATTGAATGATGCTAAGATAGGATGATGTCTATCTACTCCTGAGTCTCATGAATATATACTCCCCGTTGCTTAGTTCATCTCTATTACACTTGAATCTCTCTACACGACACCCATGTCGCTCAGCCCATCTCCGCTATCCCTGTATCTCGTTACACCCGGCGTTACTCGGTCCATCTCCATTATGCCTGAATCTCCGTATGCCCACTGATGGCTTCCCTCTGCCAAACTGAGTTACTGTGGTCATGAGCAAAGGATTTTGCCACAACAACTCCTCTCTGGCATTTTGTGCCAAGCACACCTCTCCTCTTCTATATAATCATATACCCAAACCCGAAATCACATAAGAATAACATAAACCCCAAAGAAAAATGTAGACCCAAATGAAAATCATAAACCCAAAGGATAATCATACACCCAAAGCAAAACCGTAAGCGCTGTCACTTCTTGCGCACCCACTGTCTCCTGCCACCCTCTCTGTCTGGCTTCCATTCTCCTTGAGATCTTGTGAACTACAAGATATTGCCAAGCTGAGTAGCGATTCAATCTATCTCCTCACATACCACATACATTGCTTGTGTATTGTCTGCCTGGGAAACTATAAACAACTCAGGGACTTTGATTACTGCTCATTAGAAGATAGGTATTGCTTTGTTCACCATTTTGCTCTGCTGGTGTACCAACATCTTCATCTTGTTATCCAACATTCTCTTGTTGTACTGGTTAAGGCCGAGCCATGCTTTGAAGAAGTTTATATATTCATCATCCTCAGTGTCATGGTCGGAACTGCTACATTCACTGCAGTGATTAGTATACTGGTCAAGTCTTGGAGTACCATGCTGCTGATGATCGGTAGGCTTCATATCTGTTGTACTGGCCTGTTTGTCAATCGGGGCTGACTGTATTGTAACATTCTCCTCTTTGGTTAGAGCTGGCGGGATTGTACCGGCCTGTTTCGTGGTGGTAGCTGCAGGTGATATATTGCCATCTGCCTTGGTCGAAGCTGGTGGGATCATACCCGTGTCTTTCTCAGGTGGAGTACAGGCTTCATCATCAGATACAACCTCGGACAGATCCATCTGTAGCCCTCCAACGTTACTGCCATCCTTTTCTTTTTCCTTTCACTTGGTCGCTGGGGTTGGTAGTGTAAGTATGTTGCTCTTATAGTGGAATGGAGGTGTTGTAGGTTATCCATGGTCGGCAGGTTGGCCTGATGGTGAGATGTTACAAAATCGGTTGGCTATATTGCAGTCATCCTTGCAAGGGTGACAACATTATGGCATAACTAACACTCGGTGCCAGGTCTGACCCATTGCTTTGTAGTAGATGTCAGCTGTCTGACGATGGCTGCCATTAGCCAACAACATGTTAGCGTGCTGGAAATCAGCGGAGGTTTACCACTGTTTTGATTTTTACCTTCTGTTTAGCTTGGTAAGGCAGTTGTCATATGGATGATTGATGCATCTGTTCATGCACTTGGGATCTGTAGATGTTTGATTAGTGATTGCACTTAATTGCCGCCATTTCTCAATGCCACTCAAATCGCTTTGGATTTCATGAAGTTTGGAATTGTGTTGGCAGAGGTCTCGTAGCTTCCTCGTTCTACATGTCTTGCTCTGTTGGGCTGAGTGGTGTTGCTCGATCATTTCCCATAACCTGCTAGAGCTATCACAACCCTTAAGGAAGTCATTGTATTGGTTGTATTTCAACATCTGCTAGTCCTGATCTCTCTTGGCGTAGTTTGACAGCTATGAAACCTTGGCATTGGGAGGATCGGTGATGTCGGCAAAGTGATTGATGATCTGGAAAATGAAGTCGCCTTCTGTGTATGGGGAGAGCTCCAGAGCATTACTATCCACGGCTTGCTGCAGCGATTCGACAGGCCTACGAGACAAGGAATGCCTGCTGAGCTCATATAGTGTCTCTGATGATAGGGTTTCTTCAGAGGGATTGTAAATGAAGGTAGAGATATCGAAGGCATAGGCATACATAGCAATGGTGGTCTCTATTGCTGTAGTGGTGGCGGCTCCAGTTGTGCTGGCTGCAGTGGTGGAGGCTCAGGTGTTGGTGGCTGAGGTGGTAGTGGCTGCAGTGGTGGGGGCTGCAGTGGTGGTGGCTGCAGTGGTGGTGGCTGTGGTGGGGGTGGGTCCAGTGGTGGTGGCAGCGATGGCCGTGGTGGTGGCTGCCGTAGTGGTGGCTGTGGTTGTGGTGGCTGTTGTGATCATGGCTGTCGTTGAGGTGGAGTAGAAGCTCCCATTGGCTGTGGTAGTGGTTAAGGATGCTTTGAAATGCACCGCCTCACTGAGTCATACAGAGATTTACCTGATTGAGGTGATAGGCATGTCCGTCATCGGAAATGGTTGGGATGGCAAATTAGGTATTGTTATCGGTGGGCTGAGGGAGATGAGCAGTACAGTTTGTTGGTTGTCTTTCCTTAGGAACTTGGTAGGGTGGAGCTTTTTAGATTCCTGGAGGGGTGTTCTGTGCCAATTGTTGCTTTGTCCAGTTGATATGTCATTCCTGATTCCCACAGTATGCTCTGATCAGAACTCTTCACAACTTGGTCACATCGTCCCCTCCTGTTTCCCTTGTTGTATTTGTTGTGTGGGAATAGCATGCTTGCCATTCCTGCATTTGGTGCTGACAATTCTGGCCACTCTGGAGATTGTGATTGTCTCTCTTGTCTTGAGGTTACAGGAGAGTTAGGGGTGAATTATAGGAACTGTGGGTGTAATCTGTGTGCTACTCCGTCAATAGGAATATTACTTCCTGCCATATCATCTGCCTGTACACATGATCATTTGTCCTAGTTTTTCCACTTTGTTATATCTATCCATCTTCCTGGAGCTTATTTCTGGCCTGGTATTGTCGGCACTACAAATTCCTCAAATTCCTCTGATTCTTCCTCCTGTGTGATGTTAGGTGTACGAGATTCTTGATATCCACGTATGACTGTGTTACCAGGGAAGAACTTCTTGAGTCCTCTACCATCAATCTAACCGATGACTTCTGCTTCATCTTGTGTTAGCAACGGTTCCAGACTGTCGCTTGGGGTCTGGGTCTGGGTCCAACCCAAACCATTGCCAAATTGGGGGTCCCGGTTGTCAGCACACCTCCACTGACAACTCAGGAATGGTTCTATAGAAATCTCCCAAGCTGTCTACATTGGGCGGGTGGTCAGCGGGTCCATCTATGGATTCATATAAGGTTTTTACTTTCGCAGTTCGATAATAGTAGCTTACCAGAATCGCGTGTTCAACGGCCAATAAAATCATTTTGAATGGTGTGTGGTTTGTCATATTGAGTATTTCGGAATCCGTGTTTTTCATTTCATATATCGCATTGTTGCCTACACAGGCCATCAATAGTGTTGTTATGAGCTCATGTATCAGTGCAATGCCTTACTTACCCAGAATGCATGACCAAAAATTGTTGAAACTCCGTTGATACGCATTTTCATGATGGGTTAACATATATGTCATGCACTGTTTCGGTTGAAAAGGCCACCAATCCATTGTATATAAATTGATGCCATACAGCGACACTTAGATTAGCCAAGATGCGAGACCAATAATCATTGACGCTTCGTTGACGCACATTTTCAGAATGGGGCAGGGAGCGTGTCACTATTGTTTTGCCCCTAAAGGCGGCCAATACCTCATTTATGGGTGCTTGCAACCAATCGCCAGTTAGTGTACCCCAGATGAAAGACCAAGAATCATTGACTCTCCATTGACGCTCATTTTCATGATGGGGCAGGGAGCATGTCTCTATTGTATTTGACTCTAAAGGCGGCCACTAGCTAATTTATGGATGTTTGGAAGCAATTGCCAGTTAGATTACCATGATGCAACACCAAAATTCATAGATGCTCCATTGACTCTCAATTTCAGGATGGGCCAAGGAGAGTTTCACTCTTGTTTTCAACTCTGAAGGTAGCCAATTCCTCAGTTATAGATTTTAGCAACCAATAGCCAGTTAGGTTACCCTAAACACAAAGCCAGAAATCTTTGACACTCCGTTGACTCCGATTACCAGCATGGGCCAGTGACCGTGTCGCTCATTCTGTTGCCTATACAGGCTACCAATATGTCAGATATGCACAAAAGCGACCAAATTAGAGTCGAATTACCATCGTTACAACACAAATAATCATTGACGCTCCGTTGATACTCATTTTAATGTATTGTCCATTCACAATCTGCTACCATTGATAATTGGATTCATAATTATTTGAATTGATTGGTTGACTTTCTACCTGTTCAAGACTCAGCCTTTTGGCAAAGGCGGGCCCAGTAATATTCTTGCACTGGTCGCTCTCATTGTATTAAAATTTATACATGTTGCCAAATAATCCATTATGCCTGCTGTATGTCTGTTTATCAACCAATATTCCCATGCGACTGCTCAATATTTACCCATAACATTTCTCTATATGAAAGTCTTGGTCAAACAACATAAAGAACCTGGTGAAAATACATTGACGCATTCTGTCCTACATTTTCTCATACCCCTTATTCCTTTTTGTTTCCATTGTATTGATCGTCATCAACACCTCGACAGCCAGTTCCATTGATGTTCATGTTGGCCGAATCGATCCAGGAATACTCGGTGTGGCATTCACATCTCCGTGCTCTGGGGTTTGTGGATCCTTCTTTCCATTGTGCAGCCCAATGTCAGATTCATTGTCTGCGTCCCAGTTGTCTTCGCTGTGATTTGGATTATCCAAGTCCTCATTCCAGTCAAGCAAATTTTCAGTTTCTGGAATGCTTTCAGGCGCGCTATCGTGATCACTTCCCGCTGGATGGTGGTCCAATCTTTTGATTTGGCCGACATTCAATACTTCAGTTCGTCCTCCACGGAGGTCCTTTGCAGACATAGCTCGTGGCACAGGTGATCTTTCCGACAATTCAAATTCAGCCGCAACACCATGTTGAAACTTTCACTAAGATGCTTTGACGATCTCTTCAGTATCCTATATGTATCCTCGAGCTGTAATTTGCGAGTCTTGAACGCGAGATTCCTTCTCCATGGCATGGAGGTTTTGCCTACCCTGCCACAGCTCCAAAACATTGTGGACCTTGGCCATTGTGTGCAATTTCCCTTCCTCCGCTTCTCTCTAGATTTCCAAGTCGTTTCCAGTCTTCGTCATGTCCAATGCTGGGTTATCGCCTACCAATATCCCATTATTGGCTCGATCAAACTGCCTTACGATGACTTTCTCGTGAAGGGTCTCACCTGTGCTTCTCGACCGCCTCCAGCGGATCACATCTCGCCCAAGGGAGAGACTGGCCTCCACTCCGACACCATGTGGTATGATAGATAATATGTTGTGTGACACGTTGGAGAGAACGGCGGACATTGAGTGCGTGTCCTCTTGCTGATGTCACAACTGACAGATATCTGGTGTCCAACTTGGACTGCTAATTTCCGTAGGGTTGGAGTGGTAATCATTTAGATTCCGATTCACTTGCCCCCAGTTCTGTGGTAATCCAGGCAGTGAATTCAAACAGAGCCTTGAAGTAGTCAATAACCATGCTGGGCAATTGCTTCGTCCGGGCGTCATTTCAGCCACACTTTTGGGCATTATGTATCCAACATCATCGCTGGGTAGATTGTATGGATCATAAGAGGACTGACCAGATCTAGAAGCCATTGGTGAGGAGAAGTGATTGTTGCAGAATAGGCTTTCTGGTTTGATGGCGGGCAAACCTCTATGTTCGGCCCAGTATTCATTCTCAACATACTTCAGAAATGCCTCTTGGTATTGAGTCGTATACGAAGTCACATCCTCAGGATTAATATCCATTCACTCGTCCCATGTCCAATTGATTGCAATATCTGCAAAGGATCAAGGATATGTGCTGAAATGAGAAGCACACCCGTCATTGGAGTTACTTCAGCACAATATTTGGATAGCTTCAGTGGCGCAAACTTCACAGCACAGTAAAGGTCTTCCTTCTATTGTGTCTTCTTCTTCGCCAAAGCTGAAATAATGCCATCCAGATGATCAAACATATGATTCTACACAGTCATCACATGATGCGGAGTGACCGTATGCCGTTTCCATATCCACTGGGTCCAATACCTGACTGGCCTTAGAACATCTAAGACGTACTTGCCAATGGTCCATTCACCCTGTGTTGTTAAAAGTGGCTGGTACACACAGTGTTTTGGATTCTTGAGCCACTTGCGGGTGATTTCTCATAATCAGTAGATTCACTCAAGTAACTCCAATGTCGAATCCCACCGTGTTTTCACTTCCATAATATGTAGTTCAGCAATTCTCAGTTTGGCCTTTTGACAGTCATTGAACTCAGTTCGACAACCAGGTGTCGGCGTAATCAACATCGCAAGGATTCGCTGCCATATGAAGGTCAGTTTCAGGACTTTCAACATGTCTGGATATACGTACTTTCTCGATTATATTTGTTAAACCCGGTTTCATTGCGGACACTTTGTTGATTCTAGCATTGCCATCTATATGAAGTCTTTGACTCATCCCAATGTCTATACTTTCATTCTGTTCAAATTGCTGATCACACTCATGGGCTTTCCAAGACTTGGTGCCTTCTTTTACACAAAGACTGCTCATGAATGCACCCAAAGCAAACTGCATGACATGCGCCATGGATGTTATGTGGTCTCTCAATGCCAGCCACTCGATTCTGGCAGCCTCAAGGGTTGATTAGAGTTCATGAGTCATTGAGTAAATTGAGGGAGTGTTATCACTGGTATTTCCAAGTAAATGGCCATCGGGAAGCTCAAATCTATCAAGAACATCCATCAAATGTACAGCTAGCCATGCTCCAGCATGTGGACTCTTGACCTATTCTCGTCAATTAGCTTTCGAAATAGGAAAAAGATTGGCTACCAATATCATCGAATGCTTGTTGCACCTCTCACAATGCCTCATTTCCATACTTATAGTAACCAATTCCCGATGTTATGGCTAATTTGTTCGTCAACATCCACCTGTCTAAAGCCAATCTTACTTGATTTCTTGATGGCAATTGCCATTTAATTGCATCCTCTGTCAGTGAGTATTCCCTCTGGCAAATGTTGCTCAGCCTGCTGGCGGACTGGAACCCCAATTCGCATCGTAATGCATTATAATACCGTTGTAGCTGCAGGTATGATATCGTGCTGCACAGAATATGAGCCAAAACACATCCGAATCTGAGGTAGCAAATCCAGGTTTCTTGGTGAAATTGGACAGTTTGAAAGTCCTTCGCTGCTAGTTTGGAGCTTGTTGTCTGACAGTTCAGTTAATATATAGATGATCTAAATGTCAAATATGAATTTCCTTTGCGAACTTACAATTGTAATTCCTCGATTTCCTTGCATCATGTGTATGGACAAGCTGTGTTATCAACCGTTGAACTAGTCAATTCGGTAACTTCTGACTCTGTTAATAAGTTTAACTTTTTGCAGTGCTCTTTTGCCAGCAAGTGTATCCCCATTGAGCTGGTCCCATGTTCTGATGGATGGCAAAGAACTTGATGACATACGCTACATATGATGCCAGGGCTGCCGGCCTCCTCAATTCTGCAATTCAACTAGAATCACCATGAAAGCGCATGTCTAGAAGTCTTCCAAGCAATAGGTCGCTTCGAGCCCAAATTCAGAGAAGCACCCCATGCATCAAATATGATTGGTAAAGTAAGGTCACTCAAATCACGAATAATGACACATTGATTTTTGGAACAAAACATAACCTCTAATAACGAGGGATTCAAAGATTTTGAATCCGACTTTGGGGTAGGAATTTGTTCGCTGGGCAATTCGACTCAACAGACTGTCAAAAGTAATGTTATTGTAAAGTAGAAAGCTGGTTCTTAAATATTGACTCTAGAGCTATATGCAGGAAAAAAGTCAGACCTATGAGACATTGCATGCATATTTGTGAAGTTGAATACAAGGACATTGAGAAGACTGACCATGAATAGCTGTATTTAGGAAAAATGCAGTGCAGTTCGTTGCTGTGTAGCATATTGAGTCCCCACAAACACTGTTGATGCTCTGTTGGTGCTCATCTGTAGGAGGTGGTCGCGATATCATCCAGAACAATTTTGCTGTCAAAGATGGCAGATAGTTCGATTATGGGTTAACACTGTTGCATAGCTCTTTGATCATCCACGATGCAAGACCAAAAGTTGTTGACACTTTGTTGACACTCATTTGCAGGAGGTAGTAGCCATATCATCAGTAGTATTTTTACCTATAGTGATGGCCAATACTTTAATTATAGATTCACACTGTTGCATAGCCATTTGATTATCCCAGATGCAAGACCAAATATTGTTGATGCTCTGTTGATTCTCATATTTGGAAGGTACTAGCGATATCGTTGGTAGCATTTTACCTCATAAAGGAGGCTAATACTGCAATTATGGGTAAATGCCATTGAACAGCCAAGTGATTATCCAATATGCAAGACCAAAAATCATTCACACTCTGTTGATGTTCATTTCCCGGATGGGGCAACAAGCATATCGCTTTCCTTTGAACCTATACAGCCGGCCATTACTTCCTCTTTGGAATGATGTGTCCATGTAGCCCTTTGTTTGCCAAACGTGTAAGACTACAAATTGTTGACGCTCCGTCGACGCTCACCTTGAAGAACTACTACCAGTCATTGGATGCTCGACAATTGTATGTAAAATGCATCTAGCCATTGATGACAGCCAATATATCGTTTCAATGTATTTTCATTTGCATCCAAACTCTTCGAGGCCTCTCAGATGCTGAGCCACCAGTATCCTTATCTGACCAATTGATGATGTAGGCCCATTCTGCTTCAGTTGTTTCCGCCGGCAATTTACGGCATATAGATCCATCCTGTAGTTTTCGATATATATAGCCTGACTTCTTTACCTCCTGTTATCCAGCTCCTTCTCCTCGATTTCCATGACGTACTATAAGCATTGGTCAACATCCGAACCATATATAGCAGGTCTGAGTGCGGAGTTATGCCGTTGGATGCATTGGTCAATGCAGCGTGACGGTTTTCATTCATCCGGGTTCACGTTGCACATTTACAGCTATTTTTATAACTCGTATGACATCACTGAGTTATATTTTGTTAGCAAAGTTCATCTCTGATTTAAGATTTGCTTTCTCACATAACCATAACAGGCAGGTTGATATTACATTTGTTGATGGTCTCTCATCTTGATTTGGAGTCTAGAATATTCCGAAGGCCTGTAGGATCATTGCACACATACTGACGAACTATGATGTTCCACAATTTGGTCACTGAAATCCAGAATAAGGTGACACATAGCAAAATAGGTACACAAATTGCTTTTCAAAGCGATAGGTGGTCAAAACTAACTATTTGGTTACCTAGTCCTGGAGCGACGCAGGAGCTGTTGCCATTTCTTCGTCCTAATCCGATTTCTCAATGGTGATTAGCTAGGCAGGCAATATGTAAGAGTAAAAGCTTACTGGATCAACAGGCTTCAATTTGTTAATCAGAGATGAATCGGGCAATGCTATGCGTTTCTGTGACTGTGGTCTACCGGAACCCAGCCTCATTTGACTACTTCCTGGTCGACAAGTCCTGTGCGGCATTCGCGATTGTCTGGGGACGATATCAAGGGATTGCATAAGCTCTCTAATTGTTGTTTGTGACGGTGTGGCAACAATGGAGTCTGTTTGGGGCATAACAACTGCCGTGACTTTCAGTTCGGCAGCCGAGTAGTACGTTGCCCTCTCACTGAGGTAGTCGGCCGCATCCCCCCAGCCCGGTTGGGTCAGTTCATCAAGGGTCATCAACTTTGCCGAAAACTCTCCATGCTGTGGTGGACTGTTTTGGAGATTGCGCCCATTACCCAGCCTGGTGCAGCATCTTCGCTCAGCCTGCCCTGCTCAGTTTGTTCATCAGCATCCTCGTCTTCCTGATCCTCCTCATTGTTGGAACTTGCAAGATTGCTCAGACTGTCTCCAATAGCATTCAATATCTCTTCCAATGTTATTTCAGGCTTTTTGGAAGTCGATCCCACCATTTCAGCATTTCTCATATCTTCCTGCACTCGCCTAATCGCGGTGTCTGCATCTTGATCTCGCTTTGTTGCCACAGCCGTCTCTCTATCCACATAATCCTCGATCTGGATATCTTGTTCTTTGTTCTGTACAATGTCTGTGTCATGTCTGTTATCTGTCGAAACATTCAATTTAGATCGTAAGCTTCGCAGTGCTCCAATGTCTCGGACCATTTCAGCCTCCAAGCCGCTCTTGCCTTCCGTTGTTTGATGATGTTGCAGTGTGGAAGGCTTTGTCGATTTGCTGCATTTGCATGTTGGAAGTGGCGAATGGTTCCTTTTCGGAACATTGACCCTTGAATGTTGTGTTGACTTCGTTGTTGGGCGAGATGTTTGATGTTCCAAGATGTGGACCACATAGAGGTAAGCTGAGTCTTTCATGTTAAGATTGGTACATTTGATTAACTTGAACAAAGCAAAATCTGCATTTTGACCGTCACTTCAAAGGGAATAGTAAAGCTAATAGTATAACATGACCTGATCATTAGCATGTGTTTCATGTAAGATCCTGGGGATATCTGGAGCAAAACATCACCCCACGTCCTATCCGTCGAAGAAAGTCCTTTTCATATTCATCAAACGTGAGATTTCAGCTGTCCTTCACCAGAATGTATCCTTTTAAACAAACAAACAACATCGGACCGACTTACTGCACATCCCAGGACTGTTGGTATCCCCTGCTACCTGCAACATTATGCAGCAGGATTTGTCTTGAGTAGAACGTGCAAGTTGGCTGTTACTCATTCCATTTTGACTTGAAGCTAACAATATATTCCTCCTGACTTCCCATTTCTTTTCATTGTCATCTTCCTCACCTGTCCCACAACAGCAATTAATAGCTCCACGAACTACTCAACCAGGGGCGGGTCGATCCGAAACAATTTGAACAACATCCGCGTCATACATTGCACCACCCACCGAGACATAGCAATAACGCAGACACCAGTTAGTCCACTACAACTCTGCCAATGAAGCCACTGCAAATATGATCCAGGACACACAATTATAACCGGCACCTAAAACTGGAATCTGCAAGATTAAGAAGCAGCATGCACTCGGTGGCGTGTAACTCTATACCGACGTAGATAGCCATCAACTAACGATATAATGTACAGCTGATGCACCCCGAGAGCAACGTTACCAATATATCGCTGCCCATAATGGGAAACCACCATTGTCGACCAAGGCATTCGTCCGCACAGTCCGTGAAATCGAACATCATGATGTTGTCTGCTCTGGGATATTTGTGGATACATTTCGTTATCGACATCCCCTCGAGTGGACTACACAGACATTAATGAACTTAGAGAAGGCTATGGAGTCGTATATGGTTGAAGTAATAGCCGAATCTCAGATTTAGACACAGCACCTCAATTCTTGTAAGTTTTCAACATGGCAGCTACTATGGCTAGGCAAGAAGGTTGGGTACAACTAGAACAGTCCGACATGTGCCTTGCCTTGAATATGGCCACAATCGCCAAAGGAGGGATTTTGCACACTACAATAGAGCAAATGCAATACGTGATCAAGAAACCTAATGCCCCAGTCCGAGAAGAGAAGAAGCAAACAGTTGAGTTTCCTGGGAATAAACAGGTGATGGCTGCTATACAAAGACACCCTGCAATGGTTCAGGAAAATCAAACGGACGGCTGCCTGCCTTGCCAAAATGGCACGGCATAGAATCCCCAGACATGCTGGAGGCGCAAAAGAAACAGGTGCACCTCCAACAGAACTTGCGCCATCTCAACCTGGAATGCCACCTGGGCCACCAGGTTACAATGAGGGAGCTCAAAATTCCAAAATCGAAGGTGTGCCACCCGGATATGTGAATATACATACTCCTCTTCCCAGCGCTCAATTTTGCACTCTTGATGCATATGCCAAGGATCGCAAGTGCAATAATGATTTTATTCCAGATTTGCTGACTGATAAAGATACACACACTGGTTTGTACACTACCTGCTGTGTGGTAATGCAGCTGATATCCATTTTGCAGACGAAAGCAGCCTATTGAGCAAACCTGACAGTGAAGATGAGCATTGATAGAAGGAACCGGATTTTTGAGTATTATTATCGTCAACAATTCGCGGACACTTTAAAGTATATTTTATGGGATATATTTATATGCATTATTAAAGAACAACGTAGTGATGAAGGAGAAAGTACATAAAGATGATGGAATGGCTGCCAAAACACCATCACTGATATTCTATGCCAAATTGAATTCTTGCATATTCTGGATATGCCCTTGGCAAAATGAGCGTCAATGGCGCATGAATGAATTTTGGTCCTGTATTTCAAGTAATTACAATGTGACTTAGTTGTTGTTATGCATAATCATAGTATTGGCTGCCTTTATTGCAAAAAATGTAAGCTAAACACTCCCTGCCCCATCTTGACAATGAGTGTCAACTGAGCATCAACGGAGCGTCAATGATTTTTGGTCTTGCATCTTGGGTAATCTAAGTGGCGCTTGATCGTAACGACCTATGAACCAGGAGGTGGCAGTCTTTATAAGCAAATAAGCAAGAGATGTTCCTGCAACAGACTCCTGGACAATCACAACTTAATCCATGTTCAAAGCTGCAACTCAGTGTTCGTGCGCAGTGTAGCCTATAAACCCGGTCAATACTGCGTATATGCACTGTATAGGCCACATTCTGCTGTGATTGACCATGATGCAAGGTCAGAAATGGTTGCTGCTCTGTTGACGCCCATTTGAAAGATTGGCATGGGAGCATGTCGCTTTCTCTTTTGCAAATCACGGCAGCCAATACTGAGATTGCGTATCACAATACCCAAATCAATCTTCAATTACCTGACCTACACGACCTGACATCATTGAGGCTCCATTGACACTCATTTCTAGGAGACAGTAGCGATGTCGTAGCTAGCATTTTCGCCCATTATGGCTGACAATAATTTCAGTATGCATGAAACCAACCAAATCACTGATCAATTACCTGACTTACATGACCAAACATCCTCGACGCTCATTTTCAGGATGGGGCAGGGAGCCTATCTCTTTTGTTTTTGAGTATGAAGGTGGCCAATTCATCAAAAAAGGACAATGCCGTACCAAAGTCAATATGTTGCGATTAGCGGTAGGATATGTGAATGCCAGAATATATAGAAAACCCAAAAACCAGATCTGGAGATTGTAACTGATGGGTCTAGCCAACCACTTAAAATCCCAGGGGTTGACAGTTCCGGGTCTGGGTGTGGCCCGCCATGAAATTGCGGGTCAGATTTTTGGACGAGTCTGGAACCAAACAGGACCGTTTCAGCTCTTGGAACCCAGACTGCTGGTGGGTTATCCGGACCCATTGCTAACACTTGCTTCATCTAGCTCAATGAGTTGATAAGTCCCCAAGCTCTGTATAATTTCCGTGACGTGGTAGGGTCCTTGCCACCTACTTTGCAGTTTAGCGCCATGAGACTGCTCTATCTTGTTGTTGAATGTGAGTGGTTAATTGCCTATTTGGATGTGTGGAGCTTGGAAGTTCACTGCTTGGTCAAAGTAATGTTTGTTGGTGTCTCTTGACTTGTTTAGGTTTTACAGGGTAGCATCAATATCTTCTGGCTGCCGTTCCACTTTCCTTGCTCTTACTGCTAGCAGTGATTCTGAATCATCGATTTCTTGGGTCCAGTTGGTACTATACCATGTTGAGTCCTCCAGTTCAATCACAAGTGTGACGTGATGGACAAACATCAGACCCGAGGGTGAATATCCTGTCCCCACGCCTGACCCTGATCCTGCCAGCCCAGAGTACTGCTGGCAGGTGGATAATCCTCACATGACTCGGTTTGACTGAGCAGGCAGTCGGTGTGGATTGTGAATGTGCAGTCAGCCTCTGTCTTCATTCGATCACTCCATTAGTGGTGGCATGGTACACAGTTATGGTCATTTTCCAGATATTGTCACATATGAGGATGAGGTCTGTCCTTGACTTGTTCTCCACTCCTCTCTCCACTATCACACTTTCCGGGGGTCCAAACTAACAGATCTCCTTCTTGTAACTGATGTCAGCTACCTGCTCTGATGTATCCTGTTTCAGTGGTCATGCCCTTTGCCCACTGCATGAGATCTTCCCTACTATTTGCTGCAGATAGTGCCCATTCTCTGTTTTGGACACGTATGTAATGTACATTCTCACTTGCTGTCATTGGTGACTAACTGTTAGACTTTTCAGGAGTTTATTGTAATGTCGCAGTGCTCTCTTCTTGCACTGCTCACACGATTTCACCCTGTCTTTTATGTTGGTATACATTTTAGACCACAAGTACTGCTCAACTACCTGTTGTAACCTTCCGTCACTTCCATGGTGCGTGGTTAGTTTGTGTGCAGCTCCACATGCTTTCGTTTTCTGCTCCATGCTCACTAACACCTGTCCGAGAAGTGTATTGGTTTTCCAACTCCGGTAAAGTACTGCATCTGAAACAAGTTATTTCATGGCTTACCACCAAAATTGTTGCAGTTCCTTCACAGTATTTCCTGCTGGCCGCTTCAGGTTCCGCAGAAATTCACCTATCTCCTTCCATCTCCCTTTGCATTCCTCCCCCAGTCTTAACCCAATAAATGGTTTGTATGATCTCTCCTTCCTCCTGCTTTCAAGTCCTTGCTCCACCTGTATTCACTGTTAGCTTGCTTGAATTGTGACCCCTAGATCATCCTCCACTTCTGGCGCAGGATCCCCTTCCCCTTGCAGCTGCCATGGGAAACCATCTGGACTTTCATTAGAGCTTCCTGAAATGTGGTTCAGGTTGAAATGCAATAGTCATATCCACAGGATCCAGTGGGTGACTAGTGCTCTGGGCTGGTCATTGGCGGCCAAGTTATGTTGATGCACCGAGGTGTGAGCATCTGTCTCCAAGGGGAATTGGACACCATATGCATAGTTGGAAAGCTTCTTAAGTTCCTTCATGAGTCTAAAATGCTTACATTTGCCTGCGTTGTAACCCTTCTCAACATTGTTGCAATGCCCCCTCACACAGTGACACATGTGCTGGTTCTTATCATCGTCTTCTGCATGTAAGATCACCCCCTATCCTTCTTAGCGGGTGTCAACTCCCATTAGTGTTTGCCTGGAGCTGTCACTAACATCTACTGTCTTCAACACAGGAGCATTGAAGTCGGCTTCATTCGAAGATTGCCATAGCATTTTTTGCCTCAGTTTCCCATTGCCACTTGATGTCCTTCTGCAATATTTGGAACAGGGGCCTTGAAATTATTGCATACAAGGAGATGCATATTCAATAGTATGAGCAAAATTCTAAAACTGCACTGCACTCACGAAAGTTCTCGCAATGGGGCCAATCATACACTTTGTCAAATTGTGACTCTTGCTGCCACCTTCCCACCTCCCTGCACACACTCCGGAGTATTTTTACCCACTTCCCCCACTGGTGGAATTTGTCTAAGGGAATGATAGCTGCCGCTGTCACTAGATTGGCAAGTACGTTATCGAGGTTGTGAAGGTCTTCCATACCAATGCATTAAACTCCAGGCAGCCTTTCAACCTTTAACTCACATACCGGCTTATTGGATCTTTCATTCCGACATCCTAAGTGAATTTTGCCACAATCGATATCTGGTGGGCATTTAGTATTGTCCAGCATGATTGGACATCCACAGATACTGAATTGGTACTGCCCTGTACCAGTTTGCTTAGCCGATACATGCCTTGAGTAGTTTGAAAGGTGATATAGTCCTAGCTATCCTCCAGCAACACTGGTTGGTTATACTCAGAGTGAATGTCAATAATTGAAGAAATCAACAGCCCAGCAAAGGCTTCGGAAAACCCTTTGACATTGGGCGGTCTCCTTGCGTCATCCAGTGTATTCCGATCTGCACTGGAAGTGGAGATAATGCACCTGGACTTTCCATTCTTCTTCGGAACTATGAAGTGAGCATTCCTATACTGGCACCATGTTGGCTCAAATAGGCCTTGCAAAACGCTGTTCTCTATCATGTCTCTTTTCAGAGCAATGACTTTCTTTGGTATGCGGAATACCGAGTCCTTCCATATCTTGTCACCAGGCTACAGCAAAATATGATGGGGTGGCTCAATCTCATCACTGATCGCCGCCATTACCCATGATACAGTGTATTCTCAATCCCATCGCATATGCAGGAGTGGATGGCATCCACTGCCCTCAGCATCGATATGCTCTCTATGCGTTTCTTGTTGTACGGTGTCCGGTGTCCTGTGTTCTCTGTGCTGAATCTCTCTATTGACCTAAAACTCACTGACTCTCGCTAAGTCTAATTGACACGTACACAAGAACTAAAGTACATGCGGCTCCGCCGCACTCAACCCTCAACCAACCCACATGATGACCGCACTCAAACCCGTACCTACATTTCTTTGATTGGCTGCCAGGTGTCAACCTTCCACCATGTGTGCTGCGGAACAATTTGAGAAGAAACCACTCATCCCAGTGGCCTGGTATTCATATGGCCCCAGAGACATCTCCTCATCTCAACTTGAGTGCAGCATCTGGGGTACTTCCTGTTGGACCAATCCTGGCACAGAGGGAAGCATACGTCAACTTATGGTGAAGCTGCCAAACCGCTGGTGCGTATATTGACTTGCCTATTCATCAATTTGACACGTACACAAGAAGCAAAGCAAATGTGGCTCCGCCACTCAACCCTAACACCACGTGATGACCGCACCCAAAGTCTGTTCTACACACTTCCAGGGCGGTATCACGACGGTAAGTCTAAACCATAAAGAAAACGAAGATAATCAGTGCCGAGCTTCTCCCAAGCAATCAGCCAAGCACAGACCTCCTCCGAAGGGATTATCCTTGCAAGAAACGAAACAACTCAAATCCCACTCACAATCAAGGGCTTCAGCCTGGACTGGTCAGCCAGCGTCCGCACTCTTGATCTCCAGTTGACTGCTCCTCTGACGGCGATGATCAGTCCCGCTCCTCCTCCGATGCGAGCCCGCAGGTGCTACCCATGCACTCACGAGATTCCCGTCGAGGCCTGCAGAATCCCGTGTGAAAGCGGACCTCTTGGATTTGTCGATCGCTACTGGTGGATTGTCCACATCCTCATCCTCACTCTCGTTTTCATCATTTTCATCGCTAAAACCCATGTGATCATTCATTAAAGCTGCAGAACTACCGCCGGAATCACCACCCTTGGAATTACCGCTGGCTGCTGACAGTGGTCGGTTGATCGCGAGAGTCGATGCGATTGGTACCAATATTCCCAGTGTCTTCGGCTCCTCCGGTTGCAAGATGTCCGTATTGGTGTGCTCATTCCCAAATGTATTCGGTGGCATATATTGCTTTCTCTACGTAGATACATCTTACGACCCATGACCCTATCTTGCAACCTTCACATCCACATCGAACCGGAATAAACCTCCAACCTGTGGTGCCACGGCAACAAGACTTCCTTGACCTCCGCGACCAGTCCCCATCGCTGGCGCTTTGTCGTGTATCTTGGTTCCGTAGCCATTGACGGGGACAATCCGTAACCCCCTATCCATAAGCATTGATTGGGAGAGCGAGGTGTGTGCTCCTGCCACATGCAAGACATCCCTCACGACTAGTTCATTTATGTGGTGGCCTCCATGTGTACAGCTTCCTGGCAACCGAAGCCTCAATTGAACATCTCCCTGCCCGATGGCCTTGCCCGCTACCTTTCCCGCAAAATCCCGAATCTCCCGCTCGTCTATTCTGGTGAATCCCGTATACCAAGCGAACCTCCTTCGGTCTCCACACATGTGAGAGGTGGAGGCACAATCCAAGTACCCACTCTCTTTTGATGGGGCCAGTTTTCCGCCGGTATCTGTCACCCAGTAGCTTTCAATCGTCGTCATTTCGGCCAAAACCCTGGCCGCGGTATTGCAATCATCCTTGGCTGGGATTACAGTGTGTTCCTGTGAGACTGGAAGATCCCCGCGTGTCATGCTTGGGCAGTTCCAAACTTGATGCCCTTCTTGATGGCAATTGACACACGTCGGTTGACTTTTCCTGTCGCCCTGATCCTCGTCACTCTTGTCTCGTTTCCAGCTCTTCCTGCGTTTGCCTTTTCCTTTGCATTTTCCTTTGCCATTTCCTTGGGCGTTTCCTTTTGCGAACAGTAGGGTTTCCTGTCCTAAGCCTGTCTCATGCTTGATTGTGGCCTTCTTTTCGACCAACTTGAACACAATCTCACTGGGCGTGAGCGTTGCTGTTGCATTCTTATCCATCATCAATTGAAGAAAGAACTGCCAATCATCATTCCTCGGAATTCTGCGGAGGGGATGAAACACATGCTCCTCATTGTTCATCTTCACCAAACTCTTGGCATCCAATGTTGATCCCTCCGAACAAAGATTGTAGTCCTTCACCTTCTGGTCGATCCGAAGGGCATAAGTGCCAACATTGTCACAATCCTCGAGCCTTATCCCTAAACCCTCTGACCGGATCTGAAAGACATTGAACTTCGACTTTGCCTAGTACGCTGTAGCCAGTTCCTCCCAAAGTGTCCGTGCATCAGTGATCTCCATGTATGATGCCTGCAGCCGCGGCTCCATGCCCGAGCAGAATTGTCCGCGCAGTACCATGTTGCTTCACTCAATCTTTGACTGCAGCCCAATGTGCAAATTTCTCCACTGCGGTTGCATCCTACTCCGCCGGATCCTCTGGCCGCTCATCCTCCCCCGTAACTATACCTTAGACCTGCTTCTGCTCCAAGAGGAGCGCAATCTCCCCTGACCATTGCTTGCAGTTCGACAGATTGAACTGCGCAATCAGTATGGCGGTAGAAGTCATCGTGAGGATGTCAATGTCCATGTCGTCAATTATACCCTGCTGCAGATGAAGACGCGTCTCCTGCGTGGGGTGGGATTCGTAATTACCAAAAATGCGATACAACTGGGCTCATAACCTCGTGGACCACTCCTGGCGCAGATGGAAGCGTATGTCGACTTATGGTGCAGCGGCCAAACTGGTGATGCGTATATAGCCTTGTCTATGCATCTATTTGACACGTACACAAGATGTAAATTAAATGCGGCTCCGCCGCTCAACCCTAACACCACCTGATGACCGCACTCAAAGTCTGCCCTACACTTCCACTGTACAAGCGCCCAGGCTTCACTGACTGGGCATCTGATTTGAAGTGGGTGCCCACCCAGGCTGCTTTAGAGCTTTCGTCTATGTCGCACTGGGCCCAGTCAAGGTAGATGGAAAAGGGTTGCATTTGAATAAGCCCTGGAGAAAAGCTATTTTTAGAACCCACGCAAAATTTGTGGATTCTCTCCCATTTACCATCCTTTCCTTCACCTCACCCTCCTTTCCCATTAACCACTCTTCTGGTGCTATCCTTCTACCCAACTCTCTGACTACCAGTCCTTCCTTCTCTTCCCAGTTATCCTCCCAATTCATGCCTCTTCCCATTAGCTTCTACACTGTCTTCAATAGTCCTCCTTTTTTAACTGACTGTTTCCCATCTTCCTTAAACAATCTCTCCATTATCCTATTGTATGTGTCTTCCTCTTTCTCTGCAAATGCTCTCTTCCTATCAATCAACATCACCTGTTTTTCTTTTTTACTATTTGGTCCCATTTCATTCTACTCATTCCTCCCAGACAACTCCAATCATTTCCCTTTGTAGTACTGCATGCTAAGCTTCCTGGTCGCCCTTACTATAAGTCAGCATACAAGTTTTCGGAGCTGCTCACGAATCAATCACTCTTGTTTCCTGGAAACGTAGCAATAATTGGTACCAGTTCTGATCCTTTGACAGATCAAGGATCCTCTTGCACTTTGGAGCTTATGTTTCCCAGGGGCGGCTGAAGATACCCTGCCATGAGCTGGACTCTGCAAAGAAGATAGGCCTGGGAAAGATGATACCATCGATGTGGACTGGGATGGATTCTGCCACTTTCATCAAATCAGACCAATTGCCATCGGCAAGGATCATCTTCCAGTTGGCATGTTTCCACTCACTGTTCAGTTCTCTGGCCACTTAATCCCTAATCACTCCAGTTACAGATCCCTTATCGATGAGAACGATGAGCTCGTGCCCATGTGTCTCACTGAGAAAGGTCAGAGAGGCCCCGGGGAAGCAGAAATCAGCACATCAGACAAGATCGATCAACCGCTTAAAGTCCCAAATCTTACCAATTTAGATTCTTTTCGGTGCGAGCAGCGTCGAGGCAGCAACTCGTTTGTATTTGAGAACAGAGCTTGTTTCAGGCTCTGGCAGCAGTCGAATGGTCAATTGGCCAGATTTTCTCTTTTCACAGGCGAGGATGGTGTAATCCAGTTGGCTGGGTCTGAGGAATTCATTGTTCCCTGTATCTAGAGCCGGTGATGGCTTTGGTGGCATTTTCAGAGCTGCCGGGGACTGTGGAGTTGCGCTTTCAATGAATTTTGCCATGGGCAGTGGCGGACCGAATGCTGCCGCCTTCCTGCTTGTTGAGGGTTCCTGATCACTACCACACATTGAACCTTCCGGTCTCTCTTCCTCAATGCCCGCCTGCTTGTCCACACTCCTGGTCATATCATCCATCCTGGATCTTTTCTCATTTTCAAAGGCATGTCCTCTGTGCATTGATGCAGCAGCTGGAATTTTTCTGTCTCTTCTTCGTCTAAATGCAGGTCTCTTATCTTCTCCATTTGACTTTCCTCCTCATCTTCTGCACTGCTTCCCCCTTGCCCCTCATCTAACTCTTTATCCTTGTCGCTCAATCCCTCGATATGGTCTCTAGCACCATCACACTTGCCTGATTTCACACCTGGACACTTACCGGTGTTGCACCCATTGATGTGCAACAGCTTTCATGCCATCCCTTGCCGTAAGTCAGTTACTTGATCAGTGGCCCTCTCTACCAGCTGAGATCTTCGAACATGGTGCAGCTCCGGTGGTTGTACTGCTGCCATGTCTGTTACACTACTGCCCTGCTGCCGTTGTTGAGTGGTTTCCCTCGCATTCACTCACATTAACCAACCCTTCCTCGCCAGTTGATGCCAGGATATCACTCCTCCATTTCTGCCTCTTTTTCTTGCGGTCAGTCTTCTCAATTCATTGAGATGGAAAATACACTGATCTGGATCGGTGGGTACATTGGGACAGAAGGTGTGGACGTGTCGTGGCTTATGACAATAGACTCAGGATCTTAATCGGTCCAGTGGATACTGATGATAATTGAGTACCGGTTAGTATTAAGTGAGTGCCATGGATGCATTCAGAGGTACGATGTTCCTTCATGGGTGTGGAGGTGGATATTCAGCTTCGATGGCATACAACCTCGCTCTCAGGTAGCCTCCATATCGGTGCTCCTTTGCTTTGCGCATCTGGCAGGTCTAGGCTGTGATGGCCTTCATGACTTTTTCTCTCTTCATGTCAATTGTATTTTCGGCTTTAGCAATGCAACATTCCTCGGTGGCTTGGGCTGGCGCCAGGCTGTCTTTCCTACGATTAGTTAGACGGTTCACTATTCCTGGCATTTGGGGGAGTGGCACTGCAGCTGGGATTCCAGAAGGAGAAACTCCCAGCACCATGCATGCTTCTTCCTAGTCCAGGGGGGCAAGGGCATTGGCAGTCACACATGTGTTGCGGTCAATCTTTCAGAATTCATCATATGCGAATGTTGAGTGGTCTCTGTGATCTAGTTCATGTTCCATAACAGCTTTTTGCGCTCAAATGTCGTGAGAGGGCTCCTACCAACATATACACCCCGGAGTACTCGGCCACGGCTTCCTTGTCAATCATAATGTGGCTGATGATGTCATAGGTGAGGATACAGAATTTCAGGGTGACATTCCCATGTTCCAGCTGGTCGTTGCATAGTTGCTCGAATTATGTTCTCATAACCATCTAAATTCGCCTCTCCACAGCATGGAAGGTGGCATTCAGTTCCTCCATCGACTGCTCCCAGACTTACTTTACAAATCTGTTCATCATCTTAATTGTCTCGTGGATGGCTTCTGAGCGGTTGTACAAGACAGTTGCCATGATGTCATGGCTCCTGGGTCAGACCCAGTGCAAAAGGAGAGGCTTTCCAATTCTTTGATGAACATGTTAGCATCTCCTCCTCCGAAGACTACAGTGCTCACGGTTGCTGGGAGTTCAATTGGTACCTTTACTTTGGTGATAGCATAGGCCAAGGACTGGATAAACTGCGTTTGCTGGTGGAGGTAGTTGAACGAGGTGTTGGTGGAAGTTCTGGTGCCGGCAGATCATCTGGCCTGGCTCGATTGTCCAGCACTGGAGAAACCGGCAAGGCCGCATGACCCAGCAGCTGAAGTAGATCAAGTTTGTTTCATTGAGATTTTGATCGGTACTGTTGAAGCGGATTGGACATAGCATGTCAGTTTAGGCGGTGAATTGGCTGTAATTGGTCAACTAAGGTCAATTGCTGGTTTGTAAGATCTTTGGAAGGGGAGTTGAGTCAATTGGCGCTCGGTTTGAGGTGACCTCATTGTGTCATTCTTCTCGTAGTCCAGTGTCATCAGGGCTTGACTGGTATCTGTCTACGATTCCGGCTACATCATCTATCTCATGTGTTCTATTCCCTGCGACTTCCGCAGACGACTAGTACTATCCTCATTAGCCCACTTTATAATCTTACCAGCATCATTCAGTCCAGTTGTTAGTCTTCCAGCAGATCAATATCTTCCTACTGGAGGCGTGTCAACTGTTTGTTCACTTGCGCTTTTTTGACCCAGTAAATGGTCAGTGCCTGTGCTAGGAGTTGGTCCTTTCTACATGATTTGTGCTGGAGGTCTGGTGTTAGGTCGGTGCCTTCTTCTTGCTGTGTGTCCTGGTATGAGATTAGTTCCTTTCAACCTGGCAATATGTTTGTGCCATTTTCTCTGTGTTATTCCTGGTATGAGGACGGTACCTGTTATTGTGGTATTCCGTTGGTGCCTTTTTCTTGATGCTTGTCCCGGTATAAGGTCAGTGCCTTTCATACAATGTCAGGTCTGTGGCTTGTTGGGAGCAACATTGATATACCTGGCTGACCGCATCCGGCATTCCAATGTGACATTGTCAGCAAAGTCGCTGGGAATATTGTTACTGCTTGAGCATTCGCTCCGCTTGCAGGGTTGGTACTGTTCATAGGTTGCATCTCTCCATATTTCCCCGTACAAGCTTGTTGGGGTGTTTCCCACAATTCAGTACTCCGGTTTCAGAACCACCATCGACCTTTGGGCTCTATTTGTAGTGAAGTGACCAAACAAGATAGCAGTGGACCCATGATCAATACTCGGCAGTACCTCTTGCAGCATCGCGATAGACTTCCTCACAATGAGCCGTACTGGCTTGTCTAGTGTAGGAAGAGGATGAGAGGCTGTGATACTATATGGCTGTGAGGAACCACGCAATTGCATGAATCAAAGAAATCTCGGAAAGTGCTGTGAGACCTTAGGCGGAGAATGATAGAGTGTGTGTTTTTGTTGTATGATGATAAGATGAGATGATGTCAATCTAACCATGGCTATCACAAATATTTACTCCCTGTCATTCATCCCGTCTCCGGTACCGCTGTAAAAACATATCCCCTCCACACCATGACTCAGCCCATCTGCATAATCCCTGTATCACTGTTCACCTGCCATTGCTCAGTTCATCTGCATCATACCTTCATCTCCTTAGGCCCCATGCCAGCTTTCCTCAGCCAGACAGAGTGGCAGTGGTGGTGATAAATGGATGCTTCCACGGTGCAGGTTGACCTGATTATCATCTGAACTAACCCTGCATCGCTGCGAAGCTCTCCATAGTCATCCCGAATGTATTGTACAGACCTGTCATCTAGTTGCTGCATATCAGATATTGCAGTAGTGCTCAAAACTGGGGCCACCACAGACATTGCAGCTCGCTAAGTGGTTGAGCGTAAGATCTTGTCAGCAGGAAACAATGAGTGCAGTGTTGAAATATCGGCCAGAGTCTGGAGGGTGATCTGATCCTGAACATGTTCACAACTCATCTGGAAACCTGCAGTATCGCTTGAAAAAAGGTTCATGATTCAAGTGTTATCGTTTGCTAGTTGTCGAAAATGGTGTTCAGATTGTTGTCTTACAAGGGCACTTAACCTGTTTTGATGAACCTGTCAAGACAATTGATTGATTGAGTTTCAGCTCATGATGACAGGTAGGCTATATACTAGCAGCAAGCCTAAATGCAACACCACATTATGAGGCACTCTTAGAAGACTTCATCTACCAGATGTGGTCAATCTGGATCTGGTCAATCGGAATGTGGTCAATCTGGAAGTAGTTGATCTGGACCTGGTTGAACTAGAGGTGGTTGATCTGGACGTGTTTGACAAGGTGGTGGTGGACCTGGAAGTGGCGGATATGGAGGTGGTTGATCAGGAGGAGGTCTATATGGAGATGGTGGATCTGGCGGTAGTTGAACAGGTGGTGGTCCATCTGCAGGTAGTCAAATTTGAGGTGGTCAGTTAGTTGGTGGTTGATTCAAACGGAGGGGTGCAGAGAACTGAGACTCTATTCATTAGTTATCTTGTCATTATGGGAATGTAGAGAGTAGAGGATACTAATGTCCACCATGGGATGAGAGATCAGTGATGAGAGATGAGTGATGAGTGATGAGTGATTGGAAATGAGAGATGAGAGACTGGCTTGGAGCAGGAGACTGTCAATCTTTGGTTCATGCTGACTAGCTGTCAACTCATGATCATGCCATAGAGAAATAGGGAGGGATCAGTGAACTTTGTATGCTCAGATGCCAGAAGAGTGGAGAATGAGAAATACAGATGCAAGCTGAAAAGGCGGAACTCATTATGGGAACCTGGGTCTTTGGAAAGTTCTGTGTCCAACTCAATTTTCCATTCCCAGTATCGTAGAAACAACATAGAATCCAGTAAGTGAGGATACCGATCTGAGTTCTTGAGAACCCTATCAGACAGGTCCAGTCCTTCATTTCCCTTTCCATATTGTTTCTATCTTCATCCCCATCTTCTCTCTTCATTCTACACCACTCAAACATCATCACAGAACACAAAGTTCGGTGATTGTTTTCTTTATCTCCATGCCATAATTATGAGTTAATATAGAGTACAGTATGTGCCAAGTACAGCATCCACCCAAGATTGATTGTCCCACAGGCAGCCTCCCTGAATTTTCACAATTGAGAGTTGACTCATCAAGATAGCTGAAGCTTCAGACATGCCTCCACAACAAACAACTGCTGCCAACCTGGTCTTCATGAGGGTTCAACAGTAGAGTCAACTTGTCCCATTCCCATATTTGGAAGTTAACTAACCAATGAATACAGTGTCACGACCCATCCCGTCTTCCTCCATACAGAATGCCTTCAGGTCAAAACCCTCAAGATTGACCACCTCCAGTTCCATTACCTTCAGATTGACCACCTCCAGATTGCCCACATCCTGATCAACAACCTCCTGATTCAACACCTCCAGATCTACCACCTCCAGATCAACTACCTCCAGATCCACCACCTCCAGTCTGATTACCTGCATATATACTACCTCCCAATCCACCACCTCCAAATTAACCACCTCCAGATCAACCACCTGCAAACTGATCCCCTATTGATCTACTACCTCCCGATCCACCACCTCCAGATAGGCCACCTCCAGATAGGCCACCTCCAGATCAATCACTTCCAGATCAACCAACTGCAAGTATGCGTTCAATTTTGCTGAATTGCCGCCTCCACATGCATCTCAGAGATCACTATATCTTAGCCTCCAAGTGTTTCTTTGAATTTGCTCTATTGTGGCTGCTCCTTTCGCATAATCCAGTCATTCAAGTGCATCTCCAAATCACACAATCAAGGCCTCCAAGTGGATCTTTCAGTATAGATGATAATTGACGCCAAATGCATCCCTCACTTCACACAGTTGGGCTTCCAGTCGATTGCCGAATGTGGTTGCTCACAGTGTGCAGTGAATCTCTGTGTTCAGTCGATGGGAACCTCTGAGAGCATCTCTGAACTCACTTCCTCACGGCTTCGATGCTTGCTCGACCATGTCCTCCCTGTGCATCTTCAACGTCTCCTCAACATGGCCTCTAAGTGACCCTCTAACAATGCACTACAGTGGTCTGCAATGTGCATCTCTCACTTCCCTTAATCTTGGGCTCCTAGTGTATCTCTCCATGCAATTGATTATGGCCTCCAACTTCAGCTCCAAGTGCACTTGATATTGATCTCCATGGGGATCTCAGAGTACACTCCAGATCGAACTACAAGTGCATATCCCTGTTTGGTCAATTCTGGCCCTCAGGTGAATCTCTGTGTTAACTTCATTGCTATCTTTATGCTTGCCTCGAAGTGTGCACTCAAGCACTACATTTAGCCAGTCCAGCCATACTGTGTGAAGATGGATACCAATATAGATATATAGATAAATACATAGATACTTCGATGAGAACACAACTATATTCATGAAGTTTGAAAATCATTTCACAATGCTACAAATGTTCTGGCACACCAGGAGCATTTCGAAAGAAGATGTGGTATATTCCAGACAGTTCTACGGCAATTGAAGAACCTTTCAGACATGTACCCTGTTTTCCGACCTGCTCTGCTGGTTGTCACCAATCCTTATATCTCCTTACAGATTGTTTCCCTCTGTTCCCAGGTGCACCTGTTGGCCTCTGTATCAGTCTGGTCAACTCTGCAATTTTACCTCCCTGGCATTCTGGTCTGACAATGTCCAAATGATACCAGAGGTTCCCCATGACAAAAATACATTCTGCTGATGATCAACTGGAGGTACTGATTGTTCCAATGATGACAAATGACCTTGTATTAGAATAACCTTAGTTAAAGACCAACTAGTAGGAAATAAATTTGGCTACCGGTCAATTACCATTCTGATGCACTTCAAGTTGCCATACTGATGCAGGCAGATCAGGCATGATGGTGTAGTGCTAAGATGGTCTGGATCACAAAATGACTAATGAATAGCTGCAAGATATTAGTGGGACCATAGCAGAAATCAGCTCGCCATGAGTCATTCATATCAATTGAGATACAGCACATAGTGAACATAGAGGGGACAGTAATACAACAGATATTGAAATTCTTGGAGCAACTGAAGTCAACAATCATGTAGCAAGAAACAAGTTCATCAAGACATTCCCCGCACAAATGAGGCAATGCTGCGGAATGCTTAGACTTAATGTGGAGGTCATCACTTTGGAAGATTGAGATGGGATTAGCACTATCAACTCAAGCTCTGGACAACTGAATATGGAGCAGAGGCAGTAGTTGCAGCAGCAGAGTGTTCGCGGATACTTGAATGTTTCCTACAAGATACGGATATTACAATATGATGTTGTTCGACTAGCAGGATTGGCCAATGTCTTGGGCATTTGTCTTGATTCCAAATTCCACAGGTTACTCTCAGCATCATTCCAAATTCGAGGTCGGATGTTAACAATATTGCGCAAATACTTGAATATGTATTGTACCCATTGATGATGGAGTGCCAATTCCCATGAGGTAACACAACTCTGTGGACATCTTCGGCAAAGATACGGCAGAGACAATGGCACTGCATTGGCCAATCAACGAAACAATTGATCTGGATCCCTGGTTCAATTTACCATCTGGTTGAATATGCATTCATTCAAAGTTGAGTTGAAGACTCTCAAAACCTACATCAAAACAAACGAAGTCAAAGAATTTATGCAGTGATTATCATCACCTGCGTCAGTACCCATCATACTTGTGATGAAGATGGACAGCAGTTGGCAGCGATCTGTCAACTATGGAGCTTCAGAACCGGCTACAGTGAATAACTGATACCTCCCCCTGACTGATCAATCAGATTCATGATCAGTTCCAAGGGGCTCACATCTTCATTAGTGTTAGCAACGGTTTGGGACGGTCACTTAAGGTCCGGGTCCAGGTCCAAACCAAACCGTTGCCAAATTGGCGGTCCTGGTCATCAATAAACCCGCACTGCCCACTTGGGTATGGTTCGATGGAAAACTCCCAACCCGTCTGAATTGGGCGGGTTGTCAGCGGGTCGCCCAGCGGGTCCATCTATAGATTCATATAAGGCTCTTGAATTTGCAGTGTGTTAATAGTATCTTATCAAAATCGCGTTTTCAGCAACCAACAATGTGCTTTTGCTTGTTGAGCGGTTTGCAATATCGAGTAATTTGGTATCTGTATTTCACCTTCAATATATGGTATTTTTGCCTAGCAAGGCGGTGGATAATACAGTTATACACGGGAAGATCCGCGCGATGCCTTGATTACGAAATATGCAAGTCTTAAAACTGTTGACGCTCTGTTGACGCTCATTTTCAGGATGCCGCAGGGAACATGTCGCTGATGTATTTGCTTGTACAGGCTGCCAATATCTCATAAATGGATATCCACAACCAATCGGAACATAACTTACTCCAGATGCAAAGGTACAAATAGTTAACGCTCCATTGACGCTCATGCTAAGAATGGGGCAATGACTGTGTAGCTATCTTCGTTGCCAATAAAAGCGGCCAATACATCCGTTATGGATAACAACAACCAAGTCACTGGTGAATTACCGTACTTACAAGACCACAAATCGTTGACGCTCCGTTGACGCTCATGTTCAGAATGGGGCAGTGACCGTGTTGCTATCTCTTTTGCCAATAAAAGCTGCCAATACGTCCGTTATGCACAACAATGACAAAGTCACTTGTGAAATACCGTACTTACAAGACCACAAATCGTGGACGCTCCGTTGACTCTCATGCTAAGAATGGGGCGGTGACCGTGTTGCTATCTCATTTGCCAACAAAAGCGGCCAATACGTCTGTTATGCATACCAGTGACCAAGTCACTTGTGAATTACCGTACTTACAAGACCACACATCGTTGACGCTCCTTTGACGCTCATGCTAAGAATGGGGCGGTGACCGTGATGCTATCTCTTTTGCCAATAAAAACTGCCAGTACGTCCGTTATGCATAACAACAACCAAGTCACTGGTGAATTACCGTACTTACAAGACCACAAATCGTTGACGCTCTGTTGACGCTCATTTTAATGTATTGTCCATTCAACATCCGCTGCCGTCGATAATTGTTTTCATCCTGATTTGACTTTATCGGTTGTCTTTCTGCATGATTGAGACTCGGCCCTGTGGCAAAGCCGAGCGGCGTAACTATGTTGCACTGTTGACTCTCACACGACTAAAAATGATGCAACGTGGCTAAAGATTCATTGCGCCTGCTATACATCTATTTATGAAGCGATATTCACAAGCTACTTCTGACCATTCGCCCATAATATATCTCTAACTGAAACTCTCGGTCAAGCTACATAAAGCTGGTGAACCATTGACACATTCTGTCCTACTTTTCCTTCCATCCTTTATTTCTCCGCATTTCTACTGCATTGACCATCACCAACACCTTTTCAGCCTGTCTCTTTGACTTCCGTCTTGGCCGAACCAATCCGGGCACATTTGGCGCCGTGCTCACATCCTGCTGCTCTGGGTATTCCGAATTCTCGATGCCAATGTTTCGCTCTATATCGGATTCATCGTCTGCTGCGCAATTATCTTCACTGTCATTTGGATTATCCAAGTCGCCATTCCAGTTAAGCCAATCATCGTTGTCCGAAATGCTTTCTGGTGCGCTATGCCCGTCGCTTTCCACCGGATGACGGTTGATTCTCCGGATTCGGCGAACATTCAAGATCTGAGTTCTTCCTCCAGGGAGGTCCTTTGCAGACGAAGCTGGTGGCAAAGGTGATCTTTCTGACGATTTGAATGCAGCGGCACCGTCATGTTGAAAGAGTGACCAGGATACTTTGACGATCTCTTCGGTGTCCGAAATGAATCCTACTGTGGTCATCTGCTCGTTTTGAGCGCGGGATTCCTTCTGCGTAGCACATAGGTTTTCGCTGCCCTGCCACATCTCCAAAATGTCGTGAACCTTGGTCATTCTGTGCAATGTCCTTTCCTCCGCCTCTTTCTTCATTTCCGAGTTGTTTTCTGTGTTTGCGGTATCCAATTCTGGGTCAGCGCCTGCCAAAATACCGTTATTGGCTCGGGCAAACTGCCTTACGACGACTTCTTCGCGAAGGGTCTCACCTGTGGTTTTTGACTGCCTCCAGCCAATAACATCTCGGCGAAGGGAAAAACTGGCCTCCACTCCGACACCATGTGGTATGATAGAGGATATGTCGCGCGCCACATTCGAGAGATCGGCGTACTTTGAGTTCGTTTCCTCCTGTTGGTGCCACCAATCGGTTATGTCCGGTATCCAAAATGTACTGCTAATTTCCATTGGATCGGAGTGGTAATCATTGAAATTTGGATTAATTTGTCCCCAGTTCTTTGGTGCTTCAGGGGGCGAATTCAAATAGAGCCTGGCGGCAGTCAATAAGCGGGCTGCGCGATCGCGTCATCCGGGGGTCGTCTCAGCCACATTGTTAGGCATTAAGTATTCCTCATCATCGCTGGACAAATCATATGCATCAAATGATGATTGATAGGACCCTGAAGCCGTGGCGGAGGGGACGAGATTGCTGCTCGGTACAGTTTCGAGTTTATTGACCCGCACACATCGATGTTTGGCGCAGTATTCATTCTCCAAATACTTCAGAAAGGCCTCCTGGTATTGTGTTGTGTAGGATGTCTCGTCCTCAGGATTGATATCCATTCCCTTGTCCCACTTTCTAAACAATCACAACTTCCTGAAAGGATCCAGGATGTGTGGGGAAATAAGAAGTATGCCCGTCGTTGGAGTCACTTCGGCGTAGTATTTGGAAAGCTTCTGTCGAGCTAACATCACCACGAAGAACAAGTCTTCCTTCCTTTGAGTCTTCTTCTTGGCCAAAGCTTGCATCACGCCATCCATGTTATCAAACATGTCATTGTATACTGTGATAAGGTGATGCAATGTGACTGTATGCCTCTTCGACATCAAAAGGGTCCAATATCGAAATGGCCTCAATACATCCATGACATACTTGACAATCGTCCATTCATCCTGAGTTGTGAATAGCGGCCTGCATTCACTGTATTGTGGGTTTTGAAGCCACGTGCTTGTGAATTCCCATAAACGGCAGCCGCACTCGAGCAACTCCAGTGTAGAGTTCCAACGTGTCTTCAGATCCATAATCGGAAGCACTGAAATGCGGACTTTGGCTTTTTGACAGTCAATAAGCTCGTTTCGGCAACCAGGTGTTAGCGTAATTATTACAGCAAGCATTCTCTGCTATATGAAGGTCAGCTTCAGGACTTTCAATATATCATGAAATACGTACTTTCTCGATTATCTTTGCTAAACCTGGTCTCATGGCCGACACCTTATTGATTCTAGCATTGCCCTCTTTTCGAAGTCTTTGACTCTTCCCAACGTCTATGCTTTCATTCTCTCCACATTGCTGATCGCACTCATGGGCTTCCCAGGACCTGGTGCAGCCTTTCACACCGAAACTGCTCATGAATGCACCTAAAGCAAGTCGTATGACGTGCGCCATGCATGGTATGTGGTTCCCCAATGCCGGCCACTCGATTCCAGAGGCCTCAAGTGTTGATTGCTGCTCGTGTGTCATCGAGTAATTTGAGGAAGCATTATCAGTAGCAATACCAAGCAAACGGCCGTCGGTAAGCTCAAAACGATCCAGCACGTCTTTCAAATGTACGGCTAGCCTTGCTCCAGTATATTGGCCCTTGACCTATCATCCTTAATTAGTTTTCGAAATGGGAATAGAACAGGCAATCAACCTCATCGAAAGCCAGTTGAACTTTACGCATTGCCCAATTTCGATCCATTTAGTAAGCAATGACCGACGTTATAGCCAATTTGTTTGTTGATGTCCATCTGTCCAAAGCTAAACTCCCTTTATTTCGTACCGGCAATTGCTTCTTAATTGCATCCACTGTCAGTGGATATTCCCTCCGGCACATGTTACTAAGAGTCGTAGCAGACGGCAGCACTAGGTCATTGCGTAATGCCTTATATGACCACCGTAGCTCAAGATTCGATAGAGCGTTCCATGGATTATATGCCGAAACAAATCCTAACATGAGGTAGCAATTCCACATGTCTTGGTGAAATTGGGAAGTTTGAAAGTCCTTAGCTGCCAGTTTGGAACGTTTTGTCTGTCATTTCGGTCAATATGCATTGAACTGGACATCAAATCTGATTTTCCTCTGCAAACTTACTATTGTGATTCCTCGACTTCCTTGCCTCTTCAAAATGGCCAAAGCGGTTTCATCGACCGTCGAACTAGTAAATTCAGTGACCTCTGACTCTGTTAATTCGTTTAACTTTGTGATGTGAGCTTTGCCAGCAAGTGTTTCCCCATTGAGCTTGTCCCATGTTCTGATGGATGGCGAAGAACTTGATGTCGAACGATACATATGATGCCGGGGCTGCCGGACTCCTCAATTCCACAGTGTAAACCGAATCGCCATGAAGGTGCATGTCTAGACGCATTCCAAGCAATAGGCCGCTTCGAGCCTACATTCATTGAAGCCTACCATGCATCGAAGATGATTTGCAAAGTAAGGTCGCTCAATTCGCGAATAAAGACACATTCATTTTTGGAAGAGATCATAACCTCGAGCAATGGGGTGCTCAAAGATTTTGTATCCGACATGGCGCTAGATATTAGGAACATGGGTAATACGACTCGAAAGACTGCCGAAAATAACAAATCATTAAAGCAGACTGCGGGTTTATAAATATTGACTCTACAGCTACAAGGAAAATAATCAGATCAGTAAGAGATTGCATGCATATTTGTGAAGTTGAATACAAGAACTGATTGCAAGGACTGACCTCATAAAACTCCATTCAGGAACAGCATAATGCAGTTTATTGCTGTGTAGCGTTTGGAGCCTTGACGCACCAGGGGCACTCAATTCTAGGAGGCGGACACGATATCGTCACTTGCATTTTTGCCAATCAAGGCTGCCGATAGGTTCATTGTGGTTTGTCTGCGTTCCATTCCGGTGAGATTATCCAAGATGCCAGCGCAAGAATCATTGAGGCTCCGTTGACGCTCATTTTGGGACACGGTTACGATCTTGTCCTACGGGTATTCGCCAACAAAGGCGGCCAATAGTGCCATTATGGATCATTGTAGTCGCACAGCCCCTTGATTTTGCAAGATAGAAAGCCTCAAATCATTGACACTCCCTTGACGCTAATTTTTAGGGCATAGTGACGATGTCGTCAAAAGCATTTTTGCCTAGAAAGACGGCTGATAGTCCGATTATGTGTCAATGTTACCGCACTGCCCTCGGATTGTCCAAGATGCATGGCCAAAAGTCGTTGACGCTCCGTTGACGCTCCGTTGACGCTCCGTTGATGCTCCGTTGACGCTCATTTTTAGGACATAGTAGCGGTGTCGTCCCAACCGTTTTCGCCTAGAAAGGCAGCCGTGAATGTGATTATGGCACAATGTCGCCGGAAAGCCCTAGGATTCTCCATGATACCATGCTAAAAGTCGTTGATGCTCCGTTGATGCTCATTATTAGGACATAGTAGCGGTGTCGTCTCAACCGTTTGCGCCTAGAAAGGCAGCCGATGATCTGATTATGGCGCAATGTCGCCGGAAAGCCCTAGTATTCTCCATGATACAAGGCTAAAAGTCGTTGACGCTCTGTTGACGCTCATTTTTAGGACATAGTAGCGATGTTGTTGCAAGAGTTGTTGCCTAGAAAGGCGGCCGATAGCGCGATTATGGAGTAACGTCGCCGCACAGCCCATGCATATTCCAGGATGCAAGGCCAAAAGTAGTTGACACTCTGTTGACGCTCAATGTTAGGACATAGTAGAAATGTTGCTACGACCAGTTTTGTATTGAAAGGCGGCCGATAGTTCGATTATGATGTACTGTACCCGCACAGCCTACTGGATGTTTCATGACGCAATGCCAAACATTGTTGCCGCTCCGTTGACGCTCATTTTTAGGATGTGGCAACGAGCGAGTCATTTTCTTTTTTCACAATAACGCCGACTTATACATTCAGTTTGGACCGATATGACAATGCAGCCCATTGATTGCCGAATCTGTATGACCTAAAATCGTTGACACTCTGTTGACGCTCAGATTAATCACATCGAAACAGCCTTTGTACACTCAATAATTGTATGCAACCAATCAGATACGCATTTTTGACAGCCAGTATTACGTTTGTATGTATTATCGTTTGCATCCAGGAGTTTTGTTACCTCTCAATTTCTGATGAACTGATATCTACGCTATCTGAGTGAAAAATGACGTGGCCTATTACATTCTCGCGCTTTCGGCCGGCAATTGACGGCATGTAGATCATTTCACTAGTTTTTAGTAAATATAGCTCGACTTCCTCACCATTTCTCATCCAGCTCCTTCTCCTCAATTTCCATGACATACTACAAGCAATTTCAAATATATCAACCATGTGCACCAGGTCTGTGTGGCGAGTTATGCAGTTGGATATATGGATGAATTCAGCATTACGGTTGTTGTTCAGATCAATTCGTCGTGCGCACTGACTGCTCTTTCCATGACACGTATGACATCAGTCACTTAACTTTTGTTCGTATATTTCGTCACTAATATTGCTTTTGCTTTGTCACTTAACAGTCACATGCAAAATGAAACTAAACATTTGGGCCGTCTTACAGTGCGATTTGGATTTTAGAACATTCACATGGTACGTTCGACCCTTGCACATGCACAGACGAATTATCATGTCTCACAATTTGGTCACTGAAATCAAGAAATAGCTGACACGTAGCAAACTTGGTAAACACCTTGCGTTTCACCGCGATCATACGTCAAGAATTAAACTTTGCATATCTATGCTTCCGCAGACGGAGGAGCCGTCACCATTTCTTCGTCAGAATCCGATACCTATATGATAATTAGCGGGAGGCTATATGCAGGGGTAAAAGCTTACTGGTTCAACTGGCTTCGCTTTCAGTAACGTGGACTACTCAGGCTCCGCAGCTGGCTCACCACTTGGTATGCTTAATTTTGACTGCGTCTTCACTGAACCTAGCCTGATATGACTACTTCCTGGTCGAGAAGTCCCTTGCGGCCTTTGCAATATTCCGGGGACGATGTCAAGACTCTCCATAAGCTCTCCAAATGTTGTCGGCGGAGGTGCCGGAGCGTCATCATTTGTTTGGGGCTGAACGACTGCCGGAACCCTCAATTCGGATGTGCCGTACTTCTTATCTCGTTCACGAAAGTAGTCAGCTGCATCCTCCCATCTGGGTTGAGTCAGTTCGTCAAGCTTCATCTGCTTCTGCCGAAAGCTCTCCATGCGCTGCTGTACCGTTTTGGTGATTGTGCCCATCACCCAGCCGGGTTGGTCATCATCGCTCAGCTTGCCCTGCTCAGTCTCTTCATCATCCTCGTCTTTCCCATCTTCCCCATCGTTGGAACTTGCAAGATCACTTATACTGTCTCCGGTAGCAACGAGCATCTCCTCAAACGTCTTTTCAGGCTCTCTGGACGTCAATCCTGCGATGTCAGCATGTGTTATATCGTCCTGCTCTTGTTGAACCGCTGCCTCTGCGTCTTCAACTCGCTTGCTTGCCCCAGCGGTTTCTCTCTCGACATAATCCTCAATCCATTTCTCTGTCTCATCATTGCTTAAGAAGTGCGTTTCTCGTCACTTTTCCGCCACAAGCTTCTTTTTGGATCTCAAGCTGCGCAATGCCCCAAGGGCTCGGACTCTCTCCGCCTCCAACCCGCTCTTGCCTTCAATCGCTTGATGACATAGTTGGGTTGACCGCTTTGTCGATTTGCCGTATATGCCTGCTGGGAGTGGCGAAAAGTTCTTTTTCAGAGCATTGACCAGTGTACTTTGCGTGGACTTCATTGTTGGGCGAGATGTTGGATGTTGCAAGTTATGGACAATATGGAGGCAAGCTGCGTTATTTTTGTCAAGGTTGGTACATTTACTCATCTTGAACAAATCAAAATCTCCCTCTTGACTGTCAAGAAATCAGGAATAGAGACGCTAACCGTACGATATGACATGATTGTTAGTGTTATTCTCCTGTAATATCCCGGGGATGATTTGTGACAATAATCAGCAGACGTCCTTTCCCTCGAACTGCATCCTATTAATATCTCGCAATTGAGCGATTCCGGGGGTCTTACACCGTAATTTACCCTGTTAACAAACAAACAACATCAGACCGACTCTTTGCAAATTGCGGGGCGGTGGGAAACCCCTGCAACTTGCAGCTATACTCAGTAGGATTGATCTTGAGCATAACGATCATTACTTAATCCATTCTGACATGAAGCTAACTAAATAGTCCTCCGGGCTTCCCACTTCCTCTCGTTATCATCTTCCTCTCCTATTCCACACGAGCACATCATGGATACCCAACCACCTCCGCCAGGTGAGAGCGGATCGAATACCGGCAGATTGGCGGGCGCTACATCCAATACGGAAATTCTTGGCCCACAACAAATGCGCAGACACAAGTTAGTTCTCCGCGACGCTGCCAATGTAGCCACCAAACATATGACCCGGGATGCACATTTGAAAATTGTCTGTGAGACTGGAAGCAGGAAAAATAAGAAGCAGCATGCGGTGGGATGTGAGTGTATCCTTATCGAGGCAATCAGCGATCAATTAACTGTATAACGTACAGCAGGTGTCCGTAGAGAGCTACGTAACGAATTTATTGTTGCCTGTAATGGGAAACCTCCCTGGTGGACAAAGGCATTTAGCTGCACAGTCCGCGAAATCGAACATCATGATGTTGTCAGCTCTGGGATTTTCGTAGATGAATTTCCTGATAAGCATACCCGAGAGTGGACGAAACAGGCATCGATCACGTTAGAGGAGGCTACGGAAGCGTATATGGTAGATGTAACAGCCGAATTTCATTGCTAGAAGCAGCAACTTATGGCTTGCAGGTTTTCAACATGTCTGCAACTATGGCAAGGCAAGGAGGTCGGGTACAGCTGGAACAGTCCGACATGCGCCTGGCGTTGAATATGGCCAAAATGGCCAAAGCAGGCTTTTCGCGCGCTGCAATCGAGGAAACGAAATATCTTATTAAGAAACCACGGGCCGAGGTCCGAGAAGAGTAGAAGCCGGGTGTTGAGTTTCCTGGGCATAACAAGGTCAAGGCTGCGATACAAAGACACCAGGCAATGCTTCGTCAAAACCAAACGTCTGGCTGCCTGCCTTTCTAGCCAAAATGGCACCGCAAAGAATCCGCAGACACGCTGGAGACACAAAGGTACAGGTGCACCTCCACCCGCCCGACGGAGAGTGCGGACTCCAGACCCGACTTCCCAACCGCCCGGCACGCCACCCCCCCCCCCGCCCCACCCGCCCCAACCGGCAACACTTCCGGAGCTCAACCTTCTGAAATTATCCATTTGCCGGCCAGATACACGTATTCGCATACAGCTCTTCCCTGTGCGGAATTTTTCGATAATGATGAGGATACCCAGCACGATACCGATTCTGATCCAGATATGCTGACTGATGAAGGTTAGTACACTATCTGTTGCGTGGTAATGTGGCTAACATTCATTTTGAAGACAAAAGCAGCGGATTGAGCGATCCTGCAACTGATGACGAGCAGTGACCGAAAGACACAGGATTTTGGAGATTATTATTATATATATCTATGTATTTTTAAAGCACAATGTAGTGATCAAGTAGAAAGTAAATGAAAACTCCAGAAAGGCAGCCAAAACAATGTGAATGATGGACTGTGCCAAATTAATTGATTGCATATTGTGGATACAGCCATGGCAAAATGAGCGTCAACGGAGCGTCAACAATATTTGGTCATGCGTCCTGGGAAATCACACCTCTGATAGGTTGTACTTAGTCATAAAGGAATTTTTGGCGTCCTTTCTAGGCAAAACAGAGTGCAATACCCTTCCTGCGCTATCATGGAAATGAGCGTCAACGGAGCGTCAATGATTGTTGGTCAGGTATCATGGGTAATCTGCGGGGCGACTGGTTGCACATTGTCATAAATTGATTATTGGCCGCCTTTATAGGCAAAAATGAAAATGAAATGCTTCCTGCCCCATCTTCAAAATGCGAGTCAACAGAGTGTCAACAATTGTTGGCCTTCCATCGTGGTTAATCACAGCGCGATGTGGCGGTTATTGTCTATATACATCGTTTTGACGGTTATTATATGCTAAACGGCTCAAGAATACTTAGTGGTAGCTCTGTAAATGAAATAATTTGTTACTGTCCCGGAGGATGTGGCTAGAATATACTGTACATATCTGCCTATAAAGGCTGCCATATCCTGCGTTATGGGTGCTTGTGATCAAGCACCACTCATATTACCGAAGATGCAAGACCAAATATCGTTGATGCTCTGTTGACACTCATTTTCAGGATGTGGTTGGGCGCGTGAGTATGCTTGTTTTGCACATCAAGGCGGCTAATATGTCGAAAATGACCCGTCATGTACCAATGTCGATATTTTACGATTCATAGTCACATAGCTGAAAGCGACCATAAATGTGAAACCCGAAACGCAGAACCGGAGATTGGAACCGACGGGTCTAGCCAAACCCGGTGAAAGCCGCGGGTTGATGGGTACGGGTGCAGGTTTGGCCTGCCAAGAGTCAGTCGGTCGGATTTTTGGCCGGGTCTGGAAGCAAACCGACCCGTTTTTGCCGTCCAAACCCCGACCGCTGGCGGGTTACCCGGCCCCGTTGCTAACACTAATCTTCATACAACTTGTCTGGAGAAGAGCCTATCAGCTTATGCAAATTGCCTGAGAAATCTAGTACAAAACCGCATTTCACTACTGAAATAATATGTCTAATTACAAAGTCAAGCCGTTTGGGTTAATGAACCCACCAACTACCCTGCATGCTCATATTCACAACTGCTTATATGCATACATCTACGCTGTCATAGTGTAGTATCTTGAAGATATACTAATCTGCGGCACTGTTGAAGAGGATTGTTAAAAGCCAGTACGAAATGTGCAATAGCAACTATGATAATTAGGGTTCCATAGTAAATGTAACATGTGCCATGGTGATGTTCGGGACATTTGATTTTGCGGCATTATATCAGCCCCAGTGAGATTTGCTTTAAGTAAGGCCATTTATCAAAGATTCAGAAATGGCCAACACAGAAGTGTCTCAAGACATGGAGTCAGTTTTTTGAAATGCAAGTTCCACTTAGTTGCATTATGAAGTATGCAAAGGTATCAACACCAATCTCAGACTTGGTGACAAAAGCAGAGAGTTCCAGGATGTGTAATATTATCTGATCGGAATTGACTTGGGATGCTGAACTTGCTATTTGGAAGTGGAATAGTCTCTTCACTTATCCACTCATGCTCAAGTATTTGCACCTGCAAAGCCAGGTATTTTGAAGAGTGATACATGCAGCTTTGCAATCGCCAGCATTGTCAACATTTAAACTTGACAATGGTCCTACAACTATCCAATTTACAACAAAGTTAATTCTGAGCGTTTGAGTATAGTAGTGACAACAGGGTAATTATGGCACTTAATTCGGAGAGTGAAGCTTGAGAACCTTATACAATGTGATGACATGAACTATGAGTTCTTTTGTACGTGAAATGTGCTCTCCTGGCAGTAGGTCAGATTGGCAAATATTCTCTCGTAGTGGATCTTCCTTAGTGAATATTTGGAAGATTAGGAGAACCAAGTTTATGGATAATCAAGAAGACCCAACCAAGAGATTAGCATAGAGAGGCTGATGGCATGGCTGCTGGCCACCTTAGCTAAGACCACCATCACTGAATTATATGTTAACTGGGTGCCAGATACCAAGGAAACCAAGGAAAATCACCATTTAGTCACGAGTATACAACCTACCTTGATTGATGCTTCGAATAGAGATGGAAATCAATTGAATTCAATCAACCAAACACTAACCTATGCGAGACAGGAACATATTCCCATCGTTATTCACGGTAGCACAACTTCCCATTTCCTGAATCTTGGGTGATCTGGCTACACTGTGTCCCTGAAGATGGCCGAATTCATATTATGGGATTGTAACAGCCTGCAATGGGGTCACTGATATGGAAGTACATTGCCCACCATGAGTTGCACAGCTGAAACAAAGCACTACGTTATGTACACTATGCACACTATATGACACTGCCATCAACCTCTCCTCCCGGAAGGGACCTACCATGGACTTAATTACCCACATGCCAGAGTCAACAGCAGTGGAATATCTCGAGATCTTGGTACTCAACAGCTATTTGACTGCACAGGTGACATCTCTCCCTACTGGAAGAACAAAGTCTCCACAATGCCAGCGGGAATAGTTTTTAACATGTGCTCAGCAATCATCGTCAACCTGATATTGTCACCACCAATTGTGGCAAGGAGCTTACAAGTCGATTATTGGATACAGTATGCTTCCTTGTCAGTATCAATCACTTACTGTCAATGACTTGCCAGCCACCTACAGAATGTCAGACCAAGTGGCAAAACCCAATGACAGATTCAACCCTCTGAGTCATTTGCACCCACAAGTATGATAAGTGGGCCAAACTGAGACCACAGGTGGAATTTTTTTACAATGACTCTGTTCACTACTCCATGCTGATGTCACAGTTCTGTGCTAACAACAACTACCACCCTATAATGCGAGTTAAGTTACCCTATCATCCCCATTTCAGCTAGCTGGTGCAGGCAAACTCGTGGATGGCAGACATGAAAGAGATTCACTGATATCTGCGGAAAACCATACTTCAGACATGTGCATGGCAATCCAACAATGCCAGCAAGAATGACATCACATTGGAAGTTGGGCACACAGTAAGGATTTGAACAAGGAATTTGTGAACATTCCAGTCTTCAGGGAAGATGGACTGTAACTGCTCCAGACCATATACAGTAAGTCAGATCATCAATAAGAATGCTTACAAACCAGACTTGATGAGTACAATCCACAGTCACAATATATTCCCTGTATCACTTCTTGATTATTTTTTGCTGCAAGTCATGGATCAGCCACCCCCATGAACCACATTCTGGGATACTCAAGAAACCAGAGGATTGGGAAGTTAACTGCATACTTGACTCAAGGTGGCGCTATCAAAAGCTGCATTACCTCATCTATTTGGCCAGCTACAATAATAATTGCACAAGCTAGGAAATGGTGGAATACCTTGAAGATGCAAGTGATCTGGGTGATGAGTTTTACTGAGAGCATCCTGATTGGGTATGGGAGTAAAGGTAGAGATTTCAGCAGTGGAGATATGGGGGATACGGATGTTGTTTGGGCATGATATTTGTGCTATTGTGGCTTCATTGCATTCTCATTTGACTCAATATCAACGATTAACAAATTGTATTGGCAAGGTTTTTACCACCTCCCGAACTCAACTCCTAATAGATTCAGTTACTCTGTGCACTGATTCAACAGATGGGCAACCTTATGGTTCAAATTGGTTGTAAGATATACAGGCTGGTATGATGACAAATGCTGGTCAATCTGGACCACTCTTGTACCAGCAGATGTAGCCCAACAATTCTGCACCAAGTAAGGGGAATAATGTATTGGTGAGAGCTAAGCCAATATATGGAAAATGGCACGTGAAAGAGACTGGCATAGCATGAATCACACGGTTCTTACCAACAGTATGGCACTTATATCTGTATCCAATGTTTTACCACTGACTTCTACATTTATCCTGTCGCTCTCTGGTTTGCAAATGTACTACTATACTATATGTCTACAGTCTAGTGTAGGTATATGTGTCTTTGCACTATTCCTCAATCACTTCATTCACACAGAGTAATTTTGCCACTTATTCATACTTATATAATCTGTTATATGAATATACAAGAAGATATGTTATAAAGTAGATTGTATTACTGGAAAAACAGCTATTAGAATATCCAATACAATTATTGAAATTCTTTACTTGTAGATTACAAAATATTTCATATCTAATTATCAGAACCTTATGTTCTTTCAGTATATACATAATTTCCTGGCTTTAGCATGATAATTCATTTCATATTCAGAGAGATACCAAAATTTCAAACTATCAAGTTGAATTATATTACTTGGTATAACAGAATAGCAGAAATTCTACTATATGAGAATTGAAAGATATATCATACTGTAATTCATTACTGTGAGAAGCAAAAAGTTCAATCTGCATTTGCAATATAATACCGAATCTTGCTAAACAAACAGTTATCCGTTGGCAGAGTGTGTTTTATATTAGAAAGGATAAATTACTACTCCAGAGTTCAAACGCATTATACTTACAAATATACAAGTACAGACTACAGTACTATTTATGTATCTGGACATACAGTCATATTTGAAAATGGATATCAATCTCAAATGAATTAAATGCAAATAGAAATATCAAACAGAGAGTGGACACTATTGAATAAAACAATATAACAAGTAAAAGATTGTGAGCAAAGTACAAATTAAAAACATTCCAAACTAGTTTGAATGATTTATATTAATATGAAAGATAGCAAGATAATACTATTGTATATGGATAGAATGAAATATAGAAGGTATATAAACACATTCCAGTTACTAGGTTGTGGAAGACTAATCTGTAAGGCACAATTGATTCACTGATCACCGGTAAGGGAGATATCCAATATTAATAACATCCACAATAAATAGTCCAATTAAAATTGCATGTATTAATGTACAACATATGTACTCATACTATGCAGTATCATATTGATATTATTGCCAATATTAGTACTATGATATTAGTGGTCCACAAAGCAATACTGATTATAAATCATTCAGTACAATAACATATGATATGATGAAAATATACTAACTGTTGAGCTGATTGGAAGTACGGATATCACTATGCCAAGGACTATGATTTAACTTGCTTCGTTTGTAGTTAGCACCATTAGTCATCGATCGACCTTATGTCGATGCGACATGTCTCGTTACACGATACAATAGACACACCTTCGCATACGCCCGGGCACACTCGACTACTCGAGCACACGCCACCGTACAACAGGTTATGAGCCCTTGCGTTTAAAACGGGAACTGACCATCAATAGTTCCATTTTCGTTTGTCGAGTGGACATCGTCACGGAGAAGCGTCTCCACAAGCTACGCAATTACCCCGCACCCCGCCGTATTTCTGACGGCGGCTGCTGGACGTCACCTGCACAGTCTGAGAGACTACGATAGCTGACGATTACGATATAACATCTCGTTACAAGATGAGTTCGACTACGATCACCATCACCAAGTTCAATGGCACGAACTATGCACAATGGGCAACCGAGATGGCCCTACT
>Ga0307515_10000427_pt1 | contig 101325 bp, 95 predicted proteins | sample 17_EM_MG_FD_194513 | JGI IMG/M metagenome (GOLD analysis project Ga0307515, IMG submission 194513) | Populus trichocarpa ectomycorrhiza microbial communities from riparian zone in the Pacific Northwest, United States - 17_EM | ecosystem: Host-associated > Plants > Roots > Unclassified | place...
GAAAACGTACTACGCCATCCGTTGTAGCTTTTATTGATAACGGCGAGCGTAAAGTTGGTGATCCGGCTAAACGTCAGGCAATCACTAACCCTACAAAAACCATTTCGTCTATCAAGCGCTTTATGGGTAACCAGTTTAACGAAGTTACCAACGAGGCTGCACGCGTACCTTACAAGGTAGTTAAAGGAGATAACAACACCCCGCGTGTTGAAATTGGCGACCGTAAATACACTCCGCAAGAGATTTCGGCCATGATTCTTCAGAAAATGAAGAAAACTGCCGAAGACTTTTTAGGAACTGAAGTTACTGAAGCCGTTATTACTGTACCTGCTTACTTTAACGATGCACAACGCCAGGCAACTAAAGAAGCCGGTGAAATTGCTGGTTTAAAAGTTCGCCGTATTATTAACGAACCTACTGCTGCTGCCTTAGCTTATGGCTTCGATAAAGCGCACAAGGATATGAAAATTGCGGTATTTGACTGCGGTGGTGGTACACATGACGTATCTATCCTTGAATTAGGTGACGGTGTATTTGAAGTAAAATCAACCGACGGTGATACGCACTTGGGTGGCGACGACTTTGACCAGGTAATTATTGACTGGTTAGCAGATGAATTTAAAAGCGACGAAGGTATTGATCTGCGTAAAGATCCAATGGCTTTACAACGTTTAAAAGAATCGGCCGAAAAAGCTAAAATTGAGTTGTCAAGTTCTGCACAGACAGAAATTAACTTGCCATACATTACCGCTGCCGATGGCATGCCTAAGCACCTGGTTAAAACTTTAACCCGTGCTAAATTTGAGCAACTGGCAGATAGCCTGATCAAACGTACTATTGAACCTTGCAAAACTGCGTTGAAAAATGCCGGTTACAGCACATCAGATATCGACGAAGTTATCCTGGTAGGTGGTTCAACCCGTATCCCTGCTATACAGGAAGCTGTTCAGAAATTCTTTGGCAAAACGCCTTCAAAAGGTGTTAACCCTGATGAAGTTGTTGCAATTGGTGCCGCTATTCAAGGTGGTGTATTAACTGGTGAAGTTAAGGATGTGTTGTTGTTAGATGTTACCCCGCTTTCATTAGGTATTGAAACTATGGGTGGTGTAATGACCAAATTAATCGAATCAAACACAACTATCCCTACTAAAAAATCTGAAACATTCTCAACTGCCAGCGATAGCCAGCCATCTGTTGAGATCCACATATTACAGGGTGAGCGCCCAATGGCTGCGGGTAACCGTACTATAGGCCGTTTCCACCTGGATGGTATTCCGCCAGCACCCCGGGGTGTGCCTCAGGTTGAAGTAACTTTTGATATTGATGCCAACGGTATATTGCACGTATCTGCTAAAGATAAAGCAACAGGTAAAGAGCAAAAAATCCGTATCGAAGCATCTTCAGGTTTAACTGATGCCGAAATCAAGAAGATGAAAGACGAAGCAGAAGCTAACGCTGATGCCGACAAAAAAGCACGCGAAGAAGTTGAAAAACTAAATGGTGCTGATGCGCTGATCTTCTCGACAGAAAAACAATTGAAGGAGTATGGTGATAAAATATCTGCCGACAAAAAAGCTCCGATTGAAGCTGGTTTGACTAAGCTTAAAGAAGCTTATGCCGCTAAAGACTTTGATGCAATTGATGCTGCTCAAACCGAACTGAATGCTGCATGGGCCACTGCATCTGAAGAGATGTACAAAGCTGCAGGCGACGCTCAGGGCGGCCAGCCAGGAGGTAACGCAGGCGCAGGTGCCCAGGATAATGCCGACACCGTAACCGATGTTGACTTTGAAGAAGTAAAAGACGAGAAATAATAATCAAGTTTCGTTGAATATATAGTAAAGCCCGGTTGGAGAAATTCAGCCGGGCTTTTTAGTGGGCTTTTTTCTGTCATTCTGAGGTACGAAGAATCTATTCTACACCATACATTACCGATAGAAAAGTTCGCAAATAGATTCTTCGTACCTCAGAATGACAAGGGTATTTTTCTTATTTTTACTCCATAACAAAAGGCAAATAAATTTCAATGTCAACAAAACCAATAGTAACAGGCCTGATGGCCTACGGTATGTCGGGCCGTATTTTTCACGCACCGTTTTTATCAACCAATCCTGGCTTTAAATTTAAAGCCGTTGTAGAACGTCATGAAAAAAAGGCGGGCAAGGTATACCCGGATGTAATTAGCTACAATAGTGTGGATGAATTGCTGAATGATGCCGAAATTGAGTTAATTGTTGTTAATACGCCAAATGATACCCATTTTGACTATGCCATGCGGGCACTTAATGCCGGTAAACATGTGCTGATAGAAAAACCGGCCGCAGTTACATCGGCAGAAGTAAAGGCGTTATTTGATTTGGGCGGACAGCTTGATTTGAAAGTAATGATCTACCACAACCGCCGGTATGATAGTGGTTTCATCTCTGTAAAAAAGGTGATTGAAAGTGGCCGCCTGGGCGAATTGATAGAGGTGCATTTCAGGCTCGACAGGTACCGTATGCAAATAGGTGTAAAACAATTTAAGGAAACTAAAGAAACGCCCGGCAATGGCTTAACGTACGATTTGGGGGCGCACCTGGTTGACAACGCCATTAGTATTTTTGGCCGGCCGTTAAGTTATGTGAAAACTACAGCCACACATCGTCCCGGCTCGCAGGTAGATGATTACTTTCATATTCACTTGAGTTATCCAAATCAATTGAATGTATACCTGACATCCGGCTTGCTTATTGCCGAGCATTTGCCTGGCTTTGTTGTACACGGTACCTTGGGCAGTTTTGTAAAGTTGCGCACCGATGTACAGGAGGCTCAGTTGGATACCGGAATGATGCCGGATGCAGCAGGTTTTGGTGTTGAGCCCGAAGGTAGCGAGGGTAAACTGGTGTTGATGGGACCTGATAATGAGAAAACAGTAGAGTGGGTTCCGTCAGACAAGGGTAATTATAACGGTTTATTTGACGCGGTGTATCATACAGTACGCGAAAATGCGTTATTCCCGATAACTGAGGAACATATAGCCTGGCAGATGGAATTGCTGGAAAGCTAAAAATATCGTAACTATGCTTTAATGAAATATTATATCAACATAATGAAAAGAATATGTTTGTTGCTTTGCCTTATTGTAGCCGCCGGCTGCAGCCAGGCTCAAACCATGCCTGCCAATAGCAAAATTGCTCCATACCATATATTAACTACCGACAGCGTTTATGTTACCCCTGCCGACCTGAAAAAGAATAAGCCTGTTATGGTGATCTATTTCGCGCCGGATTGCAGCCATTGTCAGCACCTGATGTACGACTTAAAACCCCAGTTGGACAAGCTGAAGGGCATACAAATTGTAATGATCACCTTTGTTAACCAGCTAAAAGCCATACAGGTTTTTCAACGCGATTTTGACCTGGCCAAGTATCATAACATAATTATTGGTACCGAAGGTTACACCTACGTTGTACAACGTTATTACCACGTACAAACCACGCCATACATTGCCATTTATGACAAAAACGGCAAACTTTCCCAGGCTTATGAAAAAGTGCCAAAAATTCCGGTACTGATGGATGCAATTAAGAAAGTGTAAAATTAGATGTGCAGATATGCAAATTTCAGATGTGCAGATGATTTTTTGATGCGAGAGATTTCTATATCGAAAAATCTGCTGCAAACAACAAAGCCTTACGGTTTAAACTCGTAAGGCTTTGTTATTGTTAATGGCATTTGTATAATAGCCATTTACAAATCAAAACATCTATCAAACGCGGCCAGCATCTGCACATTTGAAATTTGCATATCTGCACATCTATTGTTGTTGTTGTTGCTGTTGCTGTTGTTGCTGAATGATCTCCAAATGCCTTTGATAGCTGTTTTTGGGGGTACTATCTGTGGTACGATGCAGCAATTCGTTATCGTGATGGGCTTTATCGTCTATATTTGTAAAAGTATTCTCGTCGTCATCTACACTTACGGCTACCTCCAGTTTATGGCCGGATGTGCCTTTATAAACGCCCTTTACTGGCGAGCAATCCGAAAAGTTACGGCCAACTGCCAACCGCACATGGGTTTCGTTAGCGATGCAGTTATTGGTTGGGTCGATGCCCAGCCATCCATAATCTGGAATGTAAACTTCGGCCCAGGCGTGGGTAGCACCTTCGCCGCGCATGGTGCTGCTATTGGTGCAAATGTAACCGCTTACATAACGGGCCGGTATTTTTAGCAAACGCAGCATCACCATTAAAATGTGTGCAAAGTCCTGGCAAACACCGGCTTTCAGCTTCCAAACCTCATCAAGGGTGGTTTCAACGCTGGTTACTCCTTTAATGTATTCAAAATTTTGGTACACATAACCACAAAACCGTAATGCTATCTGGAATGGCGTATCATCAAATGCCCTTTCCTGCTCAACAATAACCTGTAGTTCGGGCAGGCCTTCAAAATATTCCTGTTTTAAAAAGTCGATGTAAGGCACCATGTATTGGATGTGTTTAAGATATTCCCACTGCTGATCGGGGAAAATATCTGTAACGGGCAATGGCCGCTGCCTGGTAGTAACACTTAATTTTGAATTGATAACCATTACCGAGTGCGGTTCGCTGTAGGTAAAGCTGCCAATCTCGTTACCGTAATAATCAATATGAGTATCCACAACCGGATGGCCGGTTATCTGAAGTTCATGATATGTTACATCCTGGTACTCGTCCTTTATGGGGTATAATACAATTTGGTTGGCACTGTCGCGTACCATCCCTTCGTAACTGTATTTGGTAATATGTTGTATCTTAAAATCGGGCATGTTTTTTTGAATTAGTTAATTTGAGAACTGAAAAAATTTAAAAATTTGAAGATTTGAAAATGACTTTAATATAAATCATAATTTGTAATCTTTTAAACAAGCAATTTTCAAATTCTCAAATCTTCAAATTCTCAAATTAAAATTAAGAGTTTGCAAAGTAATATTCATTTAATGAGTTACCTATTCCATAAAGTTCTTTCCTGGTTTGTGTCAAAAACAAATGCAGCCCCTCATCACGGATGCTTTTTACCGAACTGTATTTGATCCGGCTTTGCAGCCTGCCTATCTGGAACGACATTTCGCGGAAGGTATCTACATTGCTGTCATTTTTCAACCTGTCAAAATAACGGTGTATGTTATTTACCGAGTAGATAACCGAGCGCGGGAAGTCATTATTCAATGCAACCTGTTCCAAAACATTCTCTGCCTCAAAACCTTCGCGATAGGTTTTTATATACAATTCATATCCACCTAATGACAGTAAAAGATGTTTCCAATAGGTGGTATCCGTCAGCAAGTCGGGATTGTCACTTACCGAGCTGAATTTGGTATCCAAAATATCTACTGACTGTATGGCCCGCTCGAGGTATTTGCCAATATTCATAAAGCTGCGGCCTTCGCCACGCTCCATGGTAATCTCGGCTGTGCCGTAGTAAAGCATTACTTGTTTTATCAGTATATCAAGCACGCCAATGGGATCTTCGCGTTGCAGGGAGCGCTCCAGGCGCGAATCTTTTACCGTGTGGTAATACTCGTTAAGACATTGCCAAAGGTCCTTAGGGATGTGTTCCTGTACCCCACGGGCGTTTTCCCTGGCCAGGGTAATAATGTTCAGTATCGAGTTAGGGTTGTTTTTACCCGTAACCATGTATTTTAGAACTGACCGGCTGTCATTTTCCAGTTTATCAATCTCTGCCTCTTTAATCCCGGCAAAAATCCTGATCACCGGTTCCCAGGTAAACTCCTGTACGGTATCCTGCGATGAGGCGTAATTAATTTTGAGCATCCGTAGCATACCATCGCTGCGCTCAATGTAACGGCTTAACCAATAAAAACTTGCTGCAACCCTGCTTAACATATTAGCCCTTTAAGCCCCCTAACCCCCTAAAGGGGGAATGATAAGGGGATGTTTATTAAAAATTTAACTATACTTTTTCACTCCCCCTTTAGGGGGCCGGGGGGCTTTACGCCAGCACCCAGGTATCCTTGCTGCCGCCACCCTGCGAGCTGTTAACCACCAGTGAGCCTTCTTTAAGGGCTACGCGGGTTAATCCGCCGGGTACAATCTCGATGCCATCCGGGCCATACAATGCATATGGCCTTAAATCGATGCGGCGTGGCTTTAACGAACCTTGCATATAACACGGCGCTGCCGAAAGGCTGATTGTTGGCTGTGCTATAAAATTACGCGGATCTTTCAGTATTTCTTTCTTGTATTCTTCAATTTCCTCTTCCGATGCCGCGTGCCCCATCAGCATGCCGTAACCACCACTGCCATTGGTTTTTTTAACCACCATTTTGTTCAGGTTTTTAAACACATGCTCACGCTCATCGGGATTGCCCAGTTGGTGGGTGGGTACGTTTTTTAGTATCGGTTCTTCGTTTAGGTAATACCTGATCATATCGGGCACATATACGTAAACCGCTTTGTCATCGGCTACACCGGTACCAACGGCATTTACAATAGCTACGTTGCCTTTGCGATAAGCCCCCATAATGCCTGCCACACCCAGCATGCTTGCAGGATTAAATACCAGCGGATCTAAATACTCATCATCCACCCGGCGATAAATCACATCCACCTGCTGTAAGCCTGTGGTGGTTTTCATATAAACCTTGTGGTTGTTTACCACCAGGTCGCGCCCTTCTACCAGTTCAACGCCCATCAGGCGGGCCAGTGTGGTATGTTCAAAATAAGCCGAGTTATAGATACCCGGGCTTAAAAGCACAATAGTAGGGTTGGAGATTTGTCTTGGAGATAGTGCCAGCAAGTTTTTATACAGTATCGTTGGATACTCCGTAACACTCCGCACGCCGCATTGGGGCAGCAAATCGGGGAATAAACGTTTAGTTATCTCTCGGTTCTCCAGCATATAGCTCACACCCGATGGAGTGCGCAGGTTATCTTCCAGCACATAGAAAGTACCATCTTCATCGCGGATCAGGTCGATGCCCGAAATATGCACATAAATATCATAAGGTACCTTCAGTTGGTACATCTCGCGCAAAAAGTGCGGGCAGGAATAAATGATATCGATGGGCACAATGCCGTCTTTTACAATAAACTGGTTATTGTATATATCCTTCAAAAAATGGTTTAACGCGGTAAGCCGCTGCTTAATGCCTTTTTCAACAAAAGCCCATTCGCTTGCGGTAATAATGCGCGGGATAATGTCAAATGGAAAAATCTTTTCAATGCCTTCGCCGCTGTTGTACACGGTAAAGGTGATACCCTGGCTCATAAAAAGACGCTTGGCCAGTTCCTCTTTTTTGTTTAGGTCGTCGGCCGATTCCTGCGAAATATATTCTATTACCTTGCGATAATGCTCACGAACATTACTGTCCAGGCCATACATTTCGTCCCAAACACCACTTATTGGGTTGTATTTATCAAAATAAGCTGATTCCTGCATATGAAATTGTGAAGATTTGAAGATTACTAACCAGTTATTTTTAAAAAATGTAATTTATGAAGTGTTTTTGATAAAAAAGCAAATTATTTTGAATTTTTTGCGATTATTTTAATTGATTTTTCATTTTTAACAAAGTTTATGTATTGATATGGTAATTTTATGCTATCATAACTCATTTTAAAGCCTAAATATATTTATGTAAAACAATGCCTGTTAAGCATATATCTTTGCTTAAACCTATTACAATTATGCTACAACTAATAAAAAAAATTAGTTTGTTATACGTGTCGGTATTACTGCTACTTACTGCGTGTGGTAATGATAAACAGACAAGAGTATTGATACCTGCCAAAGCGTTGGCAAAGTTTAAAACAGCCGATACTGTACCTGAGCGTTTTGCTGTGTTTTTCAAAAGGTTTAATTCCGATTCAGTGTTTCAAATATCAAGGATCGAGTTCCCGTTAAAGTTAACGATAATTGGCGGCGAAGGTGAAGGCGATACCACAAAATTTCTCCAAAAAAAAGATTGGTGGTTTGCCCATGCGCAGCCAGAAAAAAATGTAATTGCCAAGCCGGAACAAACGGGCAAAGCCACAGCCAATATTCACTTTTTTATTGACGACACAGGGTTTTCGGTCTATTACTACTTTGTTGTCAAGAAAGGAAAATGGTGGATGACTTCAATTAGGGATGAATCTGATTGAAACTTTATAGCGTTTCACCCAAGTCCCCACAGGCCTTTGCTCACATAGTTCTCCGCGCTCCCGATATTTTTATACTAACATTTAAGTTGTTGATTCCGAGGTTATCTCCCTGCTTTGTTAAATAATATTCCAATTTCGGGTATATCAAAAATATTCTGCTTAATTTGGTAGTAAGCTTACAATAAGGCCTGCCATATTTAAACCGTCCTGTTTCAAGTTTTTCGGGTTTTTGAACATGAAAACTATTTTAGGTATTATTCTTTTCCTGGCAAGTTATTGCGCTGCATCGGCACAAACTTCTGTTTTGGCCGATAATGCCGACTATGGCTGTAAAATAAAGTTTGAAAAGATTAAATCAAAAATTGATGCCAGGCGAAAGAAATACGAATTCAATGTACAGGAATACAAGGATGGCCTGTTTTGCAGCGAATGCGGCCGTACCAAAAGCGAAATTGAAGAACGCGCCCATCTGAGTTTTAGCCAACACATCCGGGATGGCGCTACCCATAACCGCCGGGCGCTGGTTGCTACAAAACAGCTGTATCACGATCTTTATAACGATTACCTTATCGATTTTAATGATCTTAAAAAGGAATATGACGAGAAGTATAACGATTGCGGGGGCGATAATTCATCGCTGGCTTTACAAACGATAACCGATCAGCAGTTTCAATTATATACACTTGAACTTAGCGGTGACATAATTCAGTATAATACGCAGACGGAATTGATCTGGATTGAGTATAATTTTTATTATGCCTGGGTAATGCGAATCGACATTATCAGGTGGCAAACGGTTACAATTAAAACCACCTCATTTGCCGGGAGCAATTATAAGGTTAAACCCGGCAATGCTATTTCGCAGGCAGGTAATATGTTAAATAATTATATACAAACACTGGTTGATAAACAACGTGCTGTTTTCCTGGGACAAGGCGCCCGGTTTTCTTTAGCTCAGGGTAATGTGTTTGCGATTAAACAGGAGAAATAAGGGGCTTGTCCGCTTGCAACTTTGTAAACTAAAAACAATATATCTCAATTTTTTTCAGGACAAGTCAAAGTGTTGCGTTGCGCAACAGGTGAAACAGTAAAATATGGCATCTATCTAACAATCAGTGCGTTATCAATTGTCATTATTTGCAAATCGAAACAAAACCGCAACACCTGGGCGAACCGGCCTTAAAATCAGCTCAAAAAAAGGCCCGGCAGAAATCTACCAGGCCCTTACTATATTCAAGCAAACAGCTTAGTGTTTTATTTCATTTACTTCTTCTTCCCTGAATAATTTAGCGCTGAAGAAATCATTGTTCATACGGGCAATATTGGTCAGCTTAATTTCTTTAGGGCATTCTGCTTCGCAGGCGCCGGTGTTGGTACAGCTGCCAAATCCTTCTTCGTCCATTTGTGCTACCATTGATTGTACACGGCTGTAACGCTCTGGCTGGCCCTGGGGTAATAAACCCAATTGGGTTATTTTGGCAGACACAAACAGCATAGCTGAGGCATTTTTACATGCCGCAACGCAGGCGCCGCAACCAATGCAGGTGGCCGAGTTAAACGCCTCATCGGCGATAACTTTAGGGATTAGTAGTGCATTACCATCGGTAGTTACGCCGGTATTTACCGAAACATAACCGCCGGCCTGCTGGATCCTGTCGAATGCTGAACGATCAACAGCCAAATCCTTCACAACCGGGAATGCCGAAGCGCGCCATGGTTCAATGGTGATGGTTTCGCCATCATGAAATGTACGCATGTGCAGCTGGCAGGTGGTAACGCCCCGCTTTGGCCCGTGCGGGTGTCCGTTGATATATAACGAGCACATGCCGCAAATACCTTCACGGCAATCGTGGTCAAAGTTAATCGGCTCGTCGCCTTTATGGGTCAAACTTTCGTTAACAACGTCAAGCATTTCCAAAAATGACATATCAGGCGAAATATTTTCAGCCTTGTAAGTCACAAATTTGCCCGATGTCTGAGCGTTTTTTTGACGCCATACTTTCAGCGTCAGGTTCATATTTCCGTTCATTCTATTTAGATTTGAGATATGAGATTTCGTTGTTAGTATCAAGTCGCAAGTATCAAGTATCAAGATTTTTTTCTGTCTTGATACTTGATACTAACTACTTGCTACTAAGCATAATTTCGTTGCGATAAATGAACTGCTTCAAATACCAGTTGTTCTTTGTGTAATTCTTCCGGTTGGTTTTCGCCTTTAAATTCCCAGGCGGCTACAAACGCGAAGTTTTCATCGTCGCGCAATGCCTCGCCATCTGGTGTTTGCGACTCAACCCTGAAGTGGCCGCCGCATGATTCGTTGCGCATTAACGCGTCGTCAACCATCAGTTCGCCAAGTTCGATAAAGTCGGCAATCCGGCCGGCCCTTTCCAATGAAGCATTTACCTCTTCGTTTTCGCCCGTTACAATGGCGTTAACCCAGAAATCGGCTTTCAATGCCTTAATTAAACCTTTGGCTTTTGTCAAACCTTCGGCTGTACGCGCCATACCGCAATATTCCCACATGATGTGGCCAAGCTCGCGGTGATACTCGTTTACAGTTTTGTTGCCTTTTAGGGCCAGTAGCTTGTTGATATAAGTAACTACATCCTTTTTAGTAGCTTCAAAAGCAGGGTGGGTTGTATCAACCTTTTTAGGGCCAATTTTAGCCAGGTAATCGCCAAGGGTATAAGGGATCACAAAATAGCCGTCAGATAAACCCTGCATCAAAGCAGAAGCACCCAGGCGGTTGGCGCCGTGATCGCTGAAGTTACATTCGCCCAAGGCATATAAGCCAGGTACGGTTGTGCTCAGGTTATAATCAACCCAAAGGCCACCCATGGTGTAGTGCACCGCGGGGTAAATACGCATGGGCTGTTTGTACGGGTTCTCGTCCGTAATCTGGATGTACATATCAAACAGGTTACCATATTTGGCCCTAACGGTGTCTTCACCCAAACGTTTGATGGCATCGGCAAAGTCAAGGAATACAGCGAAGCCTGAGCCACCTACACCTTTACCTTCTGCAACCATTTCTTTGGCGTTGCGTGAGGCCACGTCGCGTGGTACCAGGTTACCAAAGGCAGGATACTTACGTTCCAGGAAGTAATCGCGGTCGTCCTCTTTTACCTGGTCGGCTTTGATGCTTCCTTTGCGCAATTGCTCGGCAATTTCAACAGTTTTTGGCGCCCAAACCCTGCCATCGTTACGCAACGATTCAGACATCAGCGTAAGCTTTGACTGGTGATCGCCGGTTACCGGGATACAGGTTGGGTGGATTTGGGTATAACAAGGATTACCAAAGAAAGCGCCACGTTTGTGGGCCCTCCAGGCAGCCGTTACGTTTGAACCAATAGCATTGGTTGACAGGTAGAATACGTTGCTGTATCCGCCTGTACATAACAATACCGCGTGACCGGCATGGGTATCAATAGAGCCTGTGATCATGTTACGGGTAACAATACCTTTGGCATGCCCATCAATAGTAACCACATCAAGCATTTCGGTACGGGTGTACATTTTTACTTTCCCGGCGTGTATCTGGCGGTTTAATGCCGAGTATGCGCCTAATAGTAATTGTTGCCCGGTTTGGCCACGTGCATAAAACGTACGTGATACCTGCGAACCACCGAATGAACGGTTATCCAGCAAGCCGCCGTACTCGCGCGCAAAAGGAACACCCTGTGCAACGCACTGGTCGATGATATTTACCGATACTTCGGCAAGACGGTATACGTTACCTTCGCGGGCACGGTAATCGCCACCTTTTATAGTGTCATAAAACAAACGGAACACACTGTCGCCATCGTTTTGATAGTTTTTTGCAGCATTGATACCACCCTGTGCCGCAATTGAATGCGCCCGGCGTGGACTATCCTGGAAACAAAAAGCCTTTACGTTATAACCAAGCTCGGCCAATGAGGCTGCTGCTGCCGCGCCTGCCAAACCGGTACCTACAACAATAATATCGTATTTACGCTTGTTGGCCGGGTTAACCAGCTTCAGGTCAAATTTATGCTTGCTCCATTTTTGGGCTAATGGGCCTTCTGGAATTTTAGCATCTAAACTCATTTCTTTTATATTTTATATTAGTGAGTGGCTGTAGCGAGTTGTGAGTGGCGAGTAGTGAGTAGTGAGTAATGAGTTTGAAAGGGTATTTTGCCTTTTTTACTTAATTCGTCAACTAACTTAATCAACCATTCAATTTAGTTCAACCTAATCAACCATTTAACTTAATCAACTAACTATTTAATCACGTATATGTAATAGTACCATACCGGCATGGCGGCAAAGCCCAGCGGGATAATTACCGCGAAGAACCAGGTGCCAATGGCATATACTATAGGTGTGTATTTACGATGTACCCAGCCCAGCGTGCGGAAAGCACTCTGGAAACCATGTAACAGGTGGAATGATAAAGCACCCATGGCTATAACGTAAAGGACAACATACCACCACTGGCTAAAGCTGTATACTACGCGTGCATGCAAATCTTTTACCCTTACAACTTCTACATTGTTTTCTACTGATACCGAATGATTGAAATCTTCTGAAACCGGTGTGTAAGCAGATTCGGTTGTTTTACCTGTTGCAAGATCAGTACGGTACTCCTTAAAAGCAATATCGTTGGTGTATTTATACTTGAACCAAAAATCGCTCATGTGGATAACGATAAATAACAACAGGATAGAACCCAAAAGCCCCATGTTTTTTGACGACCAGGTAGCATCGGATTTTGGTTGGATAGCATAACCTACCGGGCGTGATTTGCGGTTTTTAACCGTAATAATTAATGCGTAAAGCGCGTGTACCACTATAGATAGGTATAGGATATACGCAATTACTTCAATTGGTGCAAAATGTGTAAGAAAGTTGGCATACACATTAAAACCAAAACCATTATCGCCGCTAAATAGCAACAGGTTGCCCCCAAGGTGTACAATAATAAAAGTACACAAAAACAAGCCTGTTAAAGCCATGATCAGCTTTTTGCCCAGCGATGAGTTAAAGGTTTGTTTAATTTCGCTCATTATGAATTAGATTTATTTTGGCAAAAGTATCTATTATATGCCAAAAGATATAAATGCATCCGGCTTATTAACCGCTAAAAAGTTATTTAGAATCAATCTAAGAAATTGTAATATAATTACACAAAATCTGTGCTTTAAATGAAGGGCAAGGAGCAGGATATCAGGCTATCGCTACTACTTTATCTTTCAATACCGCGAAAATTTTATCGGCCTGCCCGCTGCGGATGGCTATTTTGCCTGTGAATTTACCAAACGACGGAAAGATTGCCTGCCTTTTACCAAACGCAAAACATGGCAGGGTAATGCTTTGCCTGCCTTTGCCGCTCAGGTTTACCCCAGGGTGGATATGCCCGCAAAAAACGTAACCCGCCGCAGTTTGCAACTTATCATCGGGCAGGGGATGGTGCAGCATCAGGAAGGGGCCAAGCAGGAATTCGTCATGCAGTTCGATATTGAGTTTTTGGTAGTTACTATCGGCTATTATATCGTGGTTGCCTTTTATCAGGATGATTTGCAGGCCGGGGAACTGGCTGCGCCAAAGGATAAACCAATCCCAATCGTTATTCATATCACTGTGAAACAGATCGCCAAGGAAAAGAAGTTTTTCGGGTTTGTATTCGTGTACCAGGTCTGATAAGGTGGCCAAATCACTTTGTTCCATATCGCGGGGTATGGCAATGCCGGCCTTGCGGAAATGCCCCACTTTACCAAAATGTACATCGGCTATAATTAAAGCCTTTTGCTGTCGCCAGTAAATAGCTTTTTGAGGCAGTAATAAAAGATCCTGGTTGAGTAAATTAAAGGGGGTAGCCACACTCATCATCATAACAGGAACAAAGTTAAAATTTATTTTTCGAGATGTAGGTGGTAAGTGTTCAGGAGGTACCCGCGCAAAAACACTAAGCATTGGCTTATTTTAGCATAAGATCGTTTTATGGTTTTCTTTGCCTTAGTATATCCTATGATAAAATTTGTTTAACACACTGTAACACAATAGTCACGGTTGTCGTAATTGTATAAAATCGATATTATGAAATCTTATAACCTCGTTGCCTTATTATTTTTTGCCGTAATGGTAAGCAATTGTTCAAAGGATAAAACTAACCTTGTAACCGAGCAAAAGTTATGGGGCAATTATACAGGCTGGGTTGTTAGCGATGGTATAGAAACAACCACCATTATCGGCAATGTTAGCGTTCAAATATCGGGCGGCAATTACCAATCGGCCTTTACAAGCTCGCCATTCCCGACGGGCAGCAGCAAGGGAAGCTTTACGGTAAATAATAACCAGGTTATTTTTGTTGATAGTTTGGCGCATACGGCAAATTTTGACTGGGGTGTTTTACTGAACGGAACTTACGCAGCTCAATTTAAAGGCGATAGCTTGATATTGATTAAAGGCGACAAGCTTCACTCTTATGCTTACAGGCTAAAAAAGCAATAGCCTGATATAGCCCATATCTTCCGGTCTTTAATTTAAGCTATCTTATTGTATGTTAAGCAATGTTAACAGATGGCATTGGTTGATGGCAGCGTAATTAGTTTTACCTTCATCAATCAAATTAACATGAAAAGAAAACTTAAGGTCGTATTATTTTTAATTGCACTGTCACTTACCGGGATCATTATTTTTCAGGGGTACTGGAGTTTTAATGCGTACAAGGAAAACAAAAAACTATTTGAAAACAAAATAGATGCGGCGATGCAACGGGCGCTGGATAGCTGCAAACGGGATTACTTTGATTCGCTAAGAACGGTATTGGTAAAAAGACTTTCTGAAAGCGCCACAGCAATAAAAATTGATAGCCCATCACAAATAAATACTGCTGCTGCCGGCGGTCGTTCTACTTTCAGTACCGGCCCGTTAGTTACACCGTATGCTATCTGGATATCTGTTCATGGCTCAAGAAGCAGCGCCTCTTTTCAAACAAGTTCTAATATATATAATTACTACAAATCGAAAATAAAACATACTAATCCAACCGTGCCGGAGGTACTTACAGAAATGTCTTTCTATGTTCCGCCTTTGATGAGTGAGCTGATTCAAGATTTTTTTTTGTACGACGGCATGAACCCACCGCCGGCTGTAAGGGCATATATAAACGCCAATCACAATAAGCCAGGTTTTAAATACCCGATTGCCCAAAATGGCATCTTTGAACAGCCACGCAATTATAAACAGGCAGATAGCTTAAAGATAGGCAACTACTTACGCGGAGAATTGGACAAAATGCATATCAGCGCTCGTTTTGAAATAAACCTAAGCAGCAAGCCCACGACACCAAAATCAGATAATGTTTTTCTTAGCGAAACTAACGAGTACAAATACCAATACCATGGGTTCACGTTTTTATTAACTAACTATACCCTGCAGTATCGATATACTTTGTATGCCAGGGCCGCTTTTCGTAATCCACAGTATGTAATTATAAAAAGCATGCTGGTAACACTTGGTTTATCGGGTTTGCTAATATTGTTTACCATCTTCTGTTTTTATTATATCATAAAAACACTAAACCAGCAAAAAGTATTGGGCGAACTTAAAGACGATTTTATAAATAACATGACCCATGAGTTGAAAACACCAATAGCTACCATTACTGTGGCTATTGAGGGGATGCAGAAGTATAATGTATTAAACGATCCTGAAAAAACAAGACGTTACCTGGAAACCTCGCGCAATGAATTGAGCCGTTTAAACGAACTGGTAAGCAAAGTGCTTGATGTGGCCGCTTTTGAGAATAAGGAGGTGAAACTCATCAAAGAAAAAATTAAGATTGATGAGCTTGTAAATGAGTTGATAACGGCAGAAAAATCAAAAACGGATAAAGCTATAACCATTATGTATAAAAATGAAGCCGGTATAACTGAGATTACTGCCGATAAGCTGCATTTTAAAAATGTATTGATCAATATTTTGGATAATGCGGTGAAGTATAGCACCGAACCTGCCGTTATCAACATAACCCTAACCAAAAGTAATAACATGGCGGTATTTACTATTCAGGATAATGGTATAGGTATACCAGCCGCCCATCTTAACAGGATTTTTGAAAAATTTTACCGTGTACCTACAGGTAACATACACAATGTAAAAGGCACAGGCCTTGGTTTAAACTACGTTAAATATATTGCAGAGGCACATGGCGGCGGCGTAACCGTAAAAAGTGAAGTAAATGTAGGCAGCGAATTTATAGTATCGATACCTTTATAAAATGGATAAAACACGCATCCTGTTTGCAGAAGATGAACTGGCATTGGCGCATATTGTGCGCGAAAGCCTGCAGGAGAATGGTTTTGATGTTACTTTATGCGCCAACGGTGAGCAAGCCCTGGCGAATTATAAAAACCGTAGGCCCGATATTTTGGTGCTTGATATTATGATGCCTAAAATGGATGGCTTTGAGGTGGCTAAACGGGTGCGCGAGACGGATAAAATTACACCTATCATTTTTTTAACTGCCCGGTCGCAGCCTAAAGATGTGGTGGCTGGTTTTGAGTCGGGAGCCAACGATTATTTAAAAAAACCTTTTAGTGTGGAAGAACTTGTTGTGCGGATAAAGGTACTGCTAAGTGATAACCGTTTGCTACGACCCGCCCGGCAGGCAAGGCCTTTAAACGATAGTTACCAAATTGGCAATATTACTTTTATTCCGTTTAAAAACACTGTTCAACAGGGTATCAACAACTGGCAACTAACCAACCGCGAAAGTGACATCCTGAACCTGCTCTGCAAAAATCAACACGAAGTGATCTCGCGTAAAATGCTGCTGGAAACAATTTGGGGAGATGACAGCTTTTTTAACGCCCGCAGCCTTGATGTATTTATCAGCAAGCTGCGCAGCCATTTAAAAATTGACCCGAATGTGCAGATCATTACCGTGAGGGGTTTGGGGTATAAGCTGGTTTGGTGAAGATTCCAATACGTAGAGACGCAAAATTTTGCGTCTCCGGCCAAACAGGTAAACGATTTGCCGGCCTGATTTGATCGTCTAATGAGGTATGTGTGGGATTTGAATGCCGAATAAGCATGGTTTGTATGGCCGGATTTGCATGCGGGAGACGCAAAATTTTGCGTCTCTACATTTCGTATTGAACATATTGCCGTTATATATAGGAATTACCATATTTATGTTCTTTATGGACGAAAGATTCAACAGCAAATATCGTATACCGTCAACGCGTTTGCCGGGTTGGGATTATGGATCAAACGGGTTGTATTATATTACAATATGTACAAAAAACAGGGTTCATTACTTTGGTAATATCGTCAATGAACCAAATTTGGAAACGAAAGCAGCCTTAAAAATGACCCCGATTGGCAATGTGGCTTTTGAAAACTGGATGGCTATTCCACTTCATCATCCTTATATTGAATTAGATGAATTTGTGCTTATGCCGAATCATTTGCATGGCATCATTTTTATTAACAGGCCAGACAAACCCGATTGGCAAATCAATCAATTTGGTCCACAGAGTCAAAATTTGGCATCTGCAATGCGCGGGTATAAAGCATCTGTAAAAACATATGCAACAATTAATGAAATAGAATTTTCATGGCAACCACGTTATTTTGACAGGGTGATCCGGAATGAAAACGAATATCGAAATGTAAGGGAATATATATTCAATAATCCCAGAGATTGGTTAGCCAAAGGAGATAACGAAGATAATTATTTCCCCATGTAGAGACGCAAAATTTTGCGTCTCCCGCGTTTAGGTTTGAATTTGTATTGATGGATTTGTGTTGTTGAATTTGTGTTGATGGATTTGCAAGGCTGGATTTGCATGCGGGAGACGCAAAATTTTGCGTTTCTACATCGGGAAAGAAATGAAAAATTTTGCGTCACGTATTGCCCCTTCCTATATCAAAATTCATTATTCGATATTATACTTCCTTCTTATTACTTTTACAATGTATGAGTAATGCCTTTAACCGACCCATCCGAGTTCTTGTTGCCAAGGTAGGACTTGACGGCCACGACCGTGGTGCACGCATCATCGCTACTTCGCTGCGCGATGCCGGCATGGAAGTAATTTATACCGGCCTGCGCCAAACGCCCGAAATGGTGGTGAACACCGCCCTGCAGGAAGATGTTGATGCTATAGGTATTTCCATACTATCCGGAGCGCACATGACGGTTTTTCCTAAAATTCTGAAACTGATTAAAGAGAAGCAGATGGATGATGTATTGGTTACCGGAGGTGGCATTATCCCTAACGACGATATGATTGCGCTTAAAGAGCAGGGGGTAGGCGAGCTTTTTCCGCCCGGGACAAGTACGCAGGACATTGTAAAATATATTACCGATTGGGTGCACCAGCACCGCAATTTTTAAATAGTTGTATCAATGGGATTTGAAAACATATTGACAGAAACGAAAGATAGGATACAGTATATTACTATAAATCGTGAAAGTAAGCTTAATGCCCTTAATAAGGTTACCCTGGCCGAACTGCATACCGCGTTTTTTGATGCATTTAACGACCCTGCTGTCGGCGGCATTATTATGACCGGTGCCGGGGCGAAAGCTTTTGTGGCCGGGGCTGATATCAGCGAATTTGCAAACCTGGATGTTGCCGATGGTACAGCCCTTGCCCGCGATAATCAAAGCCTGGTATTTGATTTGATAGCTAACGGCAACAAACCCGTTATTGCCGCTATAAACGGTTTCGCCTTGGGTGGCGGATTGGAACTGGCTATGGCTTGTCATATCCGTATAGCCGCCGAAACTGCCAAAATGGGTTTGCCCGAAGTAACGCTTGGCCTTATACCCGGCTACGGTGGTACGCAGCGCCTTACTCAATTAATAGGCAAAGGCAAGGCGTTGGAGATGATATTAACCGCCGATATGATCACCGCTGCTGATGCATTGCAATATGGCCTGGTTACACATGTAGTTAGCCCCGAAGCTTTATTGGTAAAAGCCGAAGAGTTGATGTTAAAAATGATATCAAGGGCCCCGCTGGCACTATCAGCCGCCATCCGCTCGGTAAATGCCGGATTAACTGATGGAATAAACGGATATGAAATTGAGATAGATGAATTTGGAAAATGTTTTGGCACCGAGGATTTTAAAGAAGGAGTTGCCGCATTTTTACAGAAACGTAAAGCGGAGTTTAAGGGAAGGTAATTATTGAATTATTGAATTATTGAATTATTGAATTATTGAATTATTGAATTATTGAATTATTGAATTATTGAATTATTGAATTATCAGGATCTTAAAATCAAAATCCAAAAAATCTGATAAATCTGACGAATCCCGGTTCAGACAAGCGCATTAGGGATAGGAGCGGATACCTGCCTGCGCGTAATGCCTGCAGGCGTATGAGCGCATAGCCCGGGCCGCAGGCAATGCCGGAAAAAGAGTCAAGATATTAGAGTCAGGAATCAAGAAGTTAAAACGCCGGGAAAAAGAGTCAAGAGGTTAGAGTCAAGAGTTAAGACTTAAGACTTTTGACTTTTTGCCGTCATTACTGCGTTTCACGCAGAAAACCCCTTTCTGTCATCCCAAATCCTATGTTAGGCCAGTGTTAATTCTGACAATAAAAAAGCAATTGATGTGGTATTTTACAGTGTCCTGACCATTGTACTGTATTGGTCAAAAAATAAATTATTGTCAGTCAAACGGTTAAATACTCATGACTTTAGGATGAAAAATCATATATGTTTTGGTGCTTTAATTTGCCTTGTGTTTAAAACTAAACAAAATCAAAACACAACAATTGTTATGAAAAATTCATTCAAAATTTCAGCTTTAATTTTAGCTTTTGCCGGTTTAGGCCTTGGCGCATCAGCTCAAACAACACCTACCACAACAACTTCTACTACTACAACCCCAGGGGGTATTCGTTACAGCATTGGCGTTGATGCGGGTGTTCCTGTAGGTAGCTTTAAAGATAACTACAAATGGAATTTAGGCGGTTCGGTGCAGGCAGATATCCCGGTTTACAAGCAACAGTTATTTGTAACTATTAACGCAGGGTATAACAATGTTTTTGGTAAAAAAGATAATGGCGGCGTTCCAAATCTTGATGCTACTGATTTTCATTTAATACCTGTAAAAGCCGGTTTAAAATTCTTCCCTATCGAAAACTTTTACGTACAGGGTGAAGCAGGTGCCGCGTTTTTGTTAAACAAATCTGATCTTGGCGCCAACAAATCAACAGCGTTTGTTTATGCACCGCAAATTGGTGTTCAGTTCCCGGTAAGCGCAAGCAGCTTTATTGATGCTGGTGTGCGTTACGAAGCAACCACCAAATATGCAACCGGTGTTGATGCAAGTAAAGTAAACTTTATAGGTGTACGTGTAGCCTACGGTTTTTAATATCGATCCTACTTTTACCTACAAAACAACAAAAGGGACGGCCGTTATGGCCGTCCCTTTTGTTGTTTTTGGATATTTTTTTTAACTATGGTGACAACTATAATTCAATAAAAATCGTACAATAGCTACATTGTTTGTAATTTAACACCTTTATACATTTTACCACCTGTAGTAACCGATATGAAAAAAATCCTCATCATTGATGATGAAGTTAATGTAGCCTTACTGCTATCTAAATTTTTAACGCGCAATGGCTTTGACGTAAGCACAGCATCAAGCGGTACCGGAGGGATGGAAGCGCTTAAAGTTGGTGATTATAACCTGGTACTGTGCGATTTCAGGCTGGAAGATACCGATGGGCGCGAAATGCTTCGCAATATTAAAACACAGTACCCTAAAACCGGGGTTATTATTATAACCGGCTACTCGGATATAAAAATGGCTGTCGAGCTTATTAAAATGGGCGCGTACGATTATATCACCAAGCCACTATATCCTGATGAAATATTAAATACCATCAATAAAGCATTTGAAACACACTACGCTTTAGTTGAGGCCGCCGAAACTACCACAGGAACTGTAAACGCCGATAAATCAAAAAGTAAGGATGCTAAAAAACAGGTATTTGCCAGCGAATTTGTGGCCGGTACCAGTAAAGCGTCAAAGGAATTGCTGAGGCAGATTGAGCTGGTAGCGCCCACTAATTACAGCGTAATTATTTTAGGCGAAAGCGGTACCGGTAAAGAATCGGTTGCTAAAAGTATCCACCTGAACAGTCCGCGCCACAATCAGCCTTTTATTGCTATGGATTGCGGCTCGTTAACCAAAGAACTGGCAGCGAGCGAATTTTTTGGGCACGAAAAGGGCTCGTTCACCGGTGCTTTGTATACCAAGATAGGCCACTTTGAAATGGCCAACGGCGGTACTTTATTTTTGGATGAGGTGGGCAACCTTTCATACGAGATACAGGCGGCCCTGCTACGTACCGTACAGGAGCGTAAGGTGAAAAGGATTGGCAGCACAAAGGAGATTGATCTTGATGTGCGCATCATTATAGCCACTAACGAGAACCTGCAGGATGGTATAAGCAAGGGCAAATTCAGGGAAGATTTATATCACCGCTTTAACGAGTTTACCATTTACATGCCGCCACTGCGAGACCGTGGTGGTGATATCATGTTGCTGGCCGAACATTTTTTGAGGATAGCCGCCAACGAGTTGGGCCGCAATGTGGATTCATTTGCCCCTGAAGTTATTGATTGCTTTATGAATTACCGCTGGCCAGGTAACATCCGTGAGCTTAAAAACGTGATCAGGCGGGCCGCATTACTGGCCGAAGACAACGAGATTACCATGAAGGCCCTGCCGCTGGAGATCTCGAACTTTAAGACACCGTCATTTGATCATTCAAATCATTCGTCGCAATCATCTTTTGATGCCCCCGAGGTTAAGGAAAATCGCCATGATTTGAAAAATGCTGCGCTCGAGGCTGAGTATGAAACAATCATCCGTGTTTTACGGGAAGTAAATTTTAATAAAACCAGGGCAGCCGAGATATTAAAGATTGACAGGAAAACCTTGTATAATAAAATGAAGGCCATCAACTTAAAGTAATACGATGGATTTACATGAACAAGAAAAAGATGGGGAAGATGACCAGCTGCGCAAGCTGAAGCACGATATAAGAAACCAGCTTTCAAACGTGCACCTGGCATTGGAACAATTGAAGTACGAGCTGCCGCATTTAAACGAGGAGGGCTTGTTTTATATAGAAATGATTGACACAAGTGCCAAAAAGATAAACGACTTGTTAAATGATGCAGAGTAAGCAGGTTACAGCCAAAATACTTTTTCAAAACGCTGAAACTTTTTAGCGCTTTTTTTGTCTCAATTTTAAGAATAGAATCAAGAACCAAGAGTCAGGAATCAAGACAACAGTTTGCGATTTTCCTTTCTTGATTCTGATATCTTGATTCTTATCACCAATGTCAATTTTTAACTACAAACAACGCAACAACATTATTTTGGCCGGTATAATAGTGCTGGGATGTTTTTTGCTGTATGCGCTAAGTGATTTATTCAGCAGTATACTTGGCGCCGTTGTATTGTACGTTATTTTCAGGCCGCTTTATGTTAACCTGGCCGAGAAGCGCGGATGGCCAAAATCGGTGGTGGCCCTTATTATTATTTTTACGTCGTTAGTAATCATCGTTATCCCTTTCCTTATCCTAAGCATTATGGTGGTAGGGAAAATATCCAGCATTAATATTAAAGATCTGCCTATTGATCAATGGACCACAAAAATTGACGCTTTTGCAGCTGCCAACCTCAATCAACCTCATTTTGCCGAAGATACGCTGCAAAAATTAGGCGATTTTGGCACAAGTCTGTTCCCATCTATATTAAGCAGCGCGGCAAGCATTATAATTACCCTGCTTGTTTTGTACTTTATTTTGTATTTTATGCTTACGCAAATGCGTGAGTTTGAAGCAGGTTTGCTAAAATACGCACCTTTCAGGGAGCAGCATGCATTAAAATTTGCAGCTGCCCTACGCGATTCTACCTATTCCAACGTTTTAGGACAAGGGATAATAGCCATCACGCAGGGAGTGTTGCTGGCCAACGGGTTTTTAATATTCGGCATTCCCGACCCGGTTTTTTGGGGGGTTATAGCCATTTTTATTTCGTTTTTACCGGTAGTAGGTGCACCTACGTTATGCATACCGGCCAGTATTTTATTATTTGCGCAGGGGCATAACTGGCAAGGGGTTGCGTTGCTTGCCTACGGGTTATTATTTATTGGTAACGTTGATAATTTTTTACGGATGATTATCAACAAACGGGTGGCCAATACACATCCAATTATATCCATTATCGGCGTGTTTATAGGTTTGCCGCTTTTTGGAATTTTAGGCCTGGTTTTTGGTCCGCTTTTGTTATCTTACTTTTTATTATTGCTGGAGATATATGAAACTAACCGTATGGCCGCCGACAGGCTGGAACGTATTAACACAGCAGCAGAAAACTGACAGGCATTGAATAGTTTTGTAAACACATAGCCAAAAAATAACTGACAAAAAGACTATTTATACACAATTAGCGTACAAATAATACAATTGATGATATTTGGCAAGGTATTAGTATTAATGAATCAAATGTTCAACTTTAAATTTATATTACAATGAATGATAACACAAAAGTAGTTGTTGCATTGCTTGCGGGCTTGGCAGCAGGGGCGGCTTTAGGCATTTTATTTGCACCCGACAAAGGTGGAGAAACTCGCGACAAGCTTACAGAATCATTAAAAAATCTTGGCGATTCGATTAAAGAAACAGCCGCGGCCGAAATTGACAACCTGGTTGGCCTAAAAGACAAAGTGGTTGAAAACATTAAATCAAAAATCCGCGGTGCCGAAGAAGAGTACCAGGACGATTTGGAACACGCATAATTTTAAACCGCCCGGATAATTCATACTGATGCGTTATCCGGGTTTATAAAATTATAAAACAAACAACCTATGGAAGCCGAAAAAGAGACCCCACCACCATTACCACCAATTATTGACCAGTTAAGAGAATACGCCGAAACACGGTTTAAACTTTTAAAATACGAGGCCATTGAAAATGGTACCTCCATTTTGGCAAGTGTTATTACCGATGTTGTTGTGGTGATAGGTATGGTGCTGTTCTTTATATTCGCCAGCCTTACGTTGGCATTTTACCTGGCCGAATTATGGAACTCCAACTGGATGGGCTTTGGATGCGTTGCCCTTATTTATTTAATTATCGCCATCATTATTAAGTTGAATAAAGGCCGCATAGAAAAGCCACTGGCTAATATTTTTATTCAAAAAATATTTAAAAGGTAAACATCATGAGCTACCAGATAAGAAGTATAAACGATTTACAGGACGAGATTTTCAGGCTCAAAACATTGGAGAGCCAGCAAAGCGTGGCTTTAAAAGCGAGGGTGAGCAGCCCTTCGGCCATATTTTCATCTGTTATGTCGTTGTTTCCGCGTTCTGTTGATAGCGATGGCATTCGTAATCCAGGCCTTTTTCATCCTGATATTATAAACCTGGTATCACGGTTTGTAATCCCGCTTGCCTTAAACAAAACGTTGTTTAAAAAATCTAATTTTTTGGTTAAAGCCTTGGTGGGCCTGGTATCGCAAAAGGCGTCGAATTACGTTAATGAAGATTCTGTTTCGGGCATTTGGGGTACAGTAAAAGGCCTTTTTGAAAAGTTTACCAAAAAGAAAAGTAAGGACGATTATAAACCCGAGCCTTATAAAAAGCCTGCTGCCGGCGCTGTAGTGTAAAGCTATTTTAAACACCATCCCGCTCAATTAACAGAAAAACCTATTTTTGCACTTTATTTTATAGAGTGGGAAAAGACAAGTTAAAACGATTTGCAGAGATTGATACCTTTAGCAATGTATTACAGCTGGATGCCGGCAAGCCTTTTAAAGGCGAATGGAGCAATGGCTTTTTTAAGAACAATAACCCGGTAGTTTTGGAGCTGGCCTGCGGTAAAGGCGAATACACGGTAAACCTGGCACAGCTTTTTCCCGATAAAAATTTTATTGGTATTGATTATAAAGGCAATCGTATTTGGCGTGGCGCCAAAACCGCTATTGAAGATGGCGTGCCCAACGTAGCCTTTTTGCGCATCCAGATAGAAAACCTGCTGGATTACTTTGCCCATGGCGAGGTAGACGAGATCTGGATCACTTTTCCTGACCCTCAGCCGCAGTTAAGCCGCGAAAAAAAGCGATTAACCTCTCCACGCTTTTTAAATAAATATATCGAAATTCTTAAGCCCTCCGGATGTGTAAATCTTAAAACCGATAATGATGGCCTGCATGCCTACACGGTCGAGAAGATTGAAGAGCTAAAATTAAAATTACACATCCGTACAGAAGATCTTTATCATTCACCCCATGCCGATGAAGTGCTATCAATAAAAACCTACTACGAAAAAAAATATTTGAAGAATAACAAGAACATTAATTACCTTAAGTTTTCGTTTGAATAGTGTTTGAAAGCTAAAAGCTTAAAGCCGAAGGCCTAAAGCTTTGAAAGCCAAAACGTGTCGATAATAACATCAGGTGACTTAAAGCTTTTAGCCTTAAGCATTTGGTCCTAAGCTTTTTTAAAATGGACGATATTAACTTTTTTGATAAAGTATACCAGGTTGCCCGGCTAATACCCAGGGGCAGGGTAACGTCATATGGCGCCATTGCATCTTATTTGGGTACCAAAGGTTCATCGCGGATGGTGGGTTATGCTATGCAGGCTGCAGGCAGGGCCAATCCGCCTGTACCGGCACACAGGGTTGTGAACAGACAGGGCTTACTTACAGCCAAGTTTCATTTTGGAGGCAACACCATGCAGGAGATGCTGGAAAGCGAAGGTGTAAAAGTGGCTAACGACCAGGTGCAGGATTTTAAAACTGTGTATTGGGACCCAAATGTTGAATTGGCTTTATAGATTAATGGTTTGAATTATGATGTAATAGATCCACAGTATGGCAAAAAGCTCTATAACAGGAATTATAATTGCCATTACAGGATTGTTTTTACCCTTCAACCATTTGTAAGTTAACCAGCAAATTCCGACTGGAATAATGATGCTAAATATAAAGGCAAACAGGATTAGTGTGAAATCGAATTTGGCTTGTCTGAAACTGTGGTTCATAATAATATTATTTAACCATCTCCAATAATTCTATCCTGTTCCCAAATGGGTCTATAAAAGAAAATCGTTCCCTGCCGGGGATAACGGGTTCTTCCATAAATTCTACGCTGTGACTTTCTAAATGCGTACGTGCCGCAGCAATATCGGTCACCTCGAAAGCGTTGTGCCTTGATGTGCGGGGCATGGCCTCTTCGGTACTTAAATGCAGCTGAATATTGGCAATGTTAAACCAATATCCTTTCGATCTGAACCTTGGCCGCTCAATGGACTCAAGACCAATAACATCGGTATAAAAAATTCTCGCCTCCTCCAGCCTTTCGGGCGGAACAACAATCTGGAAATGGTCGGCACGTTTAAAATTAATCATTGAATATTCAGAAAGGGTATCATTTGGCGTAGGCTAATTGCTCTTATTATTCGGCCTGGCTGCATGGCAATCGCTTACAACCAAAAATCGGCTAAAAATTGTAAACAGCCAACTCCTTGTTAAAATTGGCCTTTATTTTGCTTTTGTTAAAATATCTATCTAAAAGTAAATGTTATGGCAAAGTATTCAGAAAAAGCAGGTGAAAAAGTGGAGAAAACCATGCACGAAATGAAAGAGGGTAAACTTAAAAGTGGCAGCGGCAAAAAAGTGACCAGCAAAAAGCAAGCTGTAGCCATTGGTTTATCAGAAGCACGTAAAGAGGGCCGCAAAGGTGCCTAAAAAGAAAAGTTAATAGGTAAAAGCAACAAAGCCATCAACTGCAAACAGCGATGGCTTTGTTTTTATAATAGTTTAAAATAGCTACTTAAAATCGGTTGCTATCCAGCTGGCCAGGTTGCCTTCTTTATTGATCTCTATCAGTTTTTCTACATCATCATCTTTTTTGCGCGATTCTTCAATGCTATATTTGGATAGCATTGCCCTTAACGCTACCAGGTTGGCCGCGTTTTTATCAAAATCGGTTTTATGCTGTAATGCAAACTTGGCGTATTGCGAAGTGTAGGTAAATAACAGTTCGGGATTAAGATCGCTAAGGCTATTTACAGCTTTATTGATAGATACCGAAACGCTATGGCTGCCTTGTACCCAGGCCAAAATAAATAAGCGGGCGGCCTGCCTTTTTTCGCGTTTGTCTTTCCAGCCGGTTTGTTGCAGCCAGTCGGCCGTGTTTATTACCTGTTGCTCGTACATGTCAAAGTCGGCATCGGTTTGTAGTTCGTAATGCATGGGCACATCAAATTTTTGCGCCCTTGCCGTAAGTGTAAAAGCTGTAATAATGATAACCAGAGACAGAATTTGTTTCATATTTTAATTGCAGTGTTAAATAAATGAACATAGTACTTATGCTCAAACTTCCTTATAAAGGATTTATTGCTCATTTAGTTTTAGTGAATGAATCCATTATATCCATTAAAGTAACAGCCTCGTTAATAGGGCAGGGGTTAGGGCCTTCGTTTTTGAAGTAAGCCACAACTTTTTCTATCATTGGCTGCTGAATGTGCTGCGGGTGCTTAAAAGTTAAGGTTTCATCTTCACTATCTGTTTTCCAGTTCACGTAATTGCCAAAAAATGGAAAAGTTATTTTTCCTTTTGTGCCGATGATCTCGCAGGTATCGGTGGTTAAACTCTCGGCTACGTTAAAGCACCAGGAGCCATTAACTACCACTTTATTTTTAAACTGAATTTGGCCGCAAACATGGTCATCAGCCGGGGTTGATGTCGATTGGTTGAGCGAGAACCCATGATATTTTTCAGGTTCGCCAAAATAATATAACATCAGGTCCAGCTGGTGCGGCGCCAGGTCATGAAAATATCCGCCGCCCGAAAGCTCCGGCAGCACTCTCCAATTAGTTTCGCTTTCGGCAATCAGTTTTGGTTTACGGCTTTGCCACATCCTGATTTGTACCGTGCGCACTTCGCCAATTTTTTGTTTGTCCAACAAATCCTTCACCATTAAAAACATGGGCACTGCCCTGCGGTAATGTGCTACAGTAAGTTTTGAATTGCTTTGTTTTACGGCAGCAGCCATAGCCCTTGCTTCATCGGCATTACGGGTAACAGGTTTCTCCACATATACATTAAAACCTTTTTCCAGGGCCGATAATGCATACTCCAGGTGCGACGACGGGGGAGTAGCAATGTAGATGGCGTTTGCACCCGCTTCGGCCATCATTTTATTAGCATCACTGTACCATTTGCCCACAAGGTGGCGGCTGGCATAGTCGGCCGCTTTTGCCGCATCGCGCCGCATAACGGCTATCAGATTGCTGTCGGCCACTTTTTTAAAAGCCGGCCCGCTTTTAAGTTCGGTTACGTCGCCGCAACCAATTATGCCCCAATTGATCATATTGCCCCCTCTGCCCCTCTAAATCTCCCCTAAAGGGGGGACTTTTAAGAGATTTGCATTTTTTTAATTAATTGATAATCTAACTATTATTCCCCCTTCAGGGGGTTAGGGGGCTAATATCGCCTCTATCTGCGCCAGTTCATCGGCCGAAAAAGCAATATTATCCAGCGCCTTTAATGAATCCGCCAGTTGTTCGGCGCGGCTTGCGCCTATCAGTACCGATGTAACGCGGTTATCTTTCAGTAACCAGGCCAATGCCATTTGGGCCAATGTTTGGCCGCGCTGCAGGGCAAGGTCGTTAAGGCGTTTTATCTGGCTCAGGCGCTCGTCAGTTAATTGCGAAGCCTGCAAAAAGCCGGTTGATTTTGCGGCCCTTGAATCTTCGGGGATGCCGTGTAAATATTTGTTGGTTAACATCCCCTGTGCCAATGGCGAAAACGGGATACAACCAACACCCTCGTTGCCCAGCACATCCATTAAACCACCCTCAACCCAACGCTCAAACATGGAGTATTTGGGCTGGTGGATAAGGCATGGCGTGCCCAGCTCTTTTAATATTTTAATGGCCTTTGAGGCCAGATCGGCAGGGTAGTTGGAAATACCTGCATATAAAGCCTTCCCCTGGCGAACGATGAGATCAAGCGCTGCCATAGTTTCTTCCAGCGGTGTTTCAGGATCGGGGCGGTGGTGGTAAAATATATCCACATACTCCAGGCCCATACGTTTAAGGCTTTGGTCAAGACTGGCTACTAAATATTTTTTTGAACCCCAATCGCCATAAGGGCCATCCCACATGGTGTAGCCCGCCTTACTGCTGATGATCATTTCATCGCGATAGCCGCGGAAATCTTCTTTTAAAATACGCCCAAAATTCTCTTCGGCTGAGCCCGGAGGTGGACCGTAGTTATTGGCCAGGTCGAAATGGGTAATGCCGCTATCAAAAGCCAGGTGCAAAATTTTGCGATAGTTTTCGGTAACATCAACATGCCCGAAATTGTGCCACAGGCCCAGCGAAATAGCCGGTAATTTAATTCCGCTATGGCCGCAGCGACGGTATTGCATTTTTTTGTATCTGTCTGCAGAGGGTAGGTACGTCATATTTACAAAAGGTATGTATTGAGATGGATTGTATCGGGAGTAAAAATAGAATTTTAATCAGAATATTTTGTCGGAATCAGAATTTACAGGATTTAAGAATTATCAGAATCATTTCTGTTTCAAGCTGTTGTGTTGCGCAACAAGTGAAACAGAAATAAATTGTATCTATCTAAAAATCAATAAATTACAAATTGTCATGTTTGAAAAACCGCAACAAAAACGCAACAGTCAGGCAAAATTTACCAGTCATCTTGAGTTGGAAAAAATCGTGAAATTCTGGAAGCGGGAATGATGGTGAAAAGAGGGATGCCATTATAAGCCCGTCGAACAATAGCGGGCAAAGGTCTTTCCGTGCTCGTCTTCGATAGACTACCCATGACAAGTTGAAAAACGGAAGTCATCCTTGTTTCAGGATCCCACAGGACAGGTGGCCAGCATGGAGTACACTTGGCATGTGGGGTGCCGAAACAAGTTCGGCATGACATTGGGGATTAAATCGTTATCATTTCCCCTTTCAGAATTTCGTGAAGTTTTACATTCTGCAAATTCTGATTCAGACAACCTCCGCCACTACAAAAGTGCTGCCGCCCACAAAAACCAGGTCGTTGCCGTCAGCCGAGTTTTGAGCTGCCTGTAAGGCCTGTTTAACCGAATTATATGTTGATCCCTGCAAGCCGATGCTTTCGGCCTTGAGTTTTAAGCTTTCAGCTTCCAATCCCCTTGGGATATCAGGCTTGCAAAAATAGTAGGTGGCATCTTTGGGCAGCATGCTTAGTACCTTGGTGATATCCTTATCATTCACCATACCAATCACAAAATGGAGGTGTTTGTAATTGACTGATGCAATGTTTTGTAACACTTCTTGTATGCCATCGGGATTGTGGCCGGTATCGCAAATGGTCAGTGGTTTTTCGATTAATGTTTCCCAGCGGCCATGTAAGCCCGTGAGGGTTTTTACCTGCGATAAGCCCGAGCGGATATCATCATCACTAATATCAAAATCCTTTAGTTTTAATTCATCAATAGCCGTTAATACAGTTTTTACATTTTTGAGCTGATATGAGCCGGTAAGATCGAGCTGGATGAGTTGTGAGTTGTGAGTTGTGAGTTGTGAGTTTTTTGTGGCCGTTAAATCGAGCAGGTTTTCTTTTTGACTTTTGACTTTTGACTTTTGAATTTCCCAAAGGTTCGATGCAAAGGTAATCCCTGATTGTCCTTCCCAAGCTTTGTCAATAAATATCTGTGCTACTTCCGGTTGATGCTCACCAACGATTACCGGAGTATTGGGTTTGATGATGCCTGCCTTTTCGGCGGCAATTAGCTGCAAGGTATCGCCCAGGATATTCATGTGGTCCCAGCCTATATTGGTGATGATGGAAAGCAGCGGATTGATAATATTGGTCGAATCCAACCGGCCTCCCAATCCAACTTCAATGATGGCAATATCTACCTTCTCTTTTGCAAAAACGTCAAATGCCAGGCCCACGGTCATTTCAAAAAAAGAAGGTCGGATATCGTCAAAATCGGGTTTATGGTCGGCCACAAAATCAATTACCGTTTGCTCACTTATCATTTGTCCGTTAATGCGGATGCGTTCGCGGAAATCTTTTAGGTGAGGGGATGTGTATAGACCTGTTTTATAACCCGCGGTTTGCAATACGGCAGCGAGCATGTGCGATGTAGACCCCTTACCATTGGTACCGCCAACATGAACGCTTTTGAATTTGTGCTGCGGATTGCCCAGCCTTTTGCAAAGCTCGACGGTATTATCAAGGTTGGCTTTATATGCCGAAGCCCCGTCGCGGGTAAACATGGGGAGCTGGGTATATAGGTATTGGATGGTTTCGTTGTAGTTCATGGTTCATGGTTCATGGTTCATGGTTCATGGTTCATGGGGATGAAGGTTGAACCACTAACTATGGCGCAAATGTAATATTGAACCGGTAAAATAAATGCCTGGTATTGTAAAAATTAAAGGATACGAAAACCAATAATACTCATCCAGGTCACTCTAATTTGAAATTGAAGGTATAAGTTCCTTGCTGCGTATCAGGAGCATTCTCAGCGGAATTTAGTTTGAGCTGCATTACTGTATTTTCACATTCCTTTATGGTCGCGTAATCGGCAACTGTTGTGCCTTTACCTGCTTGTGCAGATATAACATTCCCTTGTTTATCAGCTTGTAAATAAATTACGACCTTTCCAGAAACCCTATTGGTGTTTTTTACGTCGGGCCTTGTAATAAAACTACGCTGAGCCATTCTCAATCCACCATTACCAGACCCTGTTCCGTTATAATTATTGGCCAATGTCGAACCATCGGGTTTACCCTGGTTACCCGGTTTATTGCCTGTTCCGTCGCCTTCGCCGGTGCCGGTTGTGGCTTTGCCTTTATAAAGGGCATTTTGGTTTACTACGGGCTTGGCTACGGTTTTTGTTGGTTGTGGTGTGGCAACAGCGGTTGTTGGCTTTTTAGTTGGTGCAGCAACCTCGGGGGCATCCTCCGTATTTTGGGTAACTACAGTTTTTTCGCTGGCCTGCGGTGTTGGTTTGTCCTCTGATGGCGGGGCAGGGGTAACCTTATCCGGCTTGGTATGGTTGGCCTTTTCGGCGACCGAGGGCTCTTCGGTGCTCATATAGTCATTGCCCATGCCTTCATCAACAGTACCGTAATTTACCAATATACCGCCTGTGCCATCCTCTTGCTTAGGGGCTGGCGGCAAAATGATAATATAACATATCAGGAAAAACACGGCCAACAAAATGCCCGTTAGTAAAAATGCTTTAGGATAATTATTTTCTTCTTCCCTGTAGTCCATTTTAGTATCAAGTAGTTAGTATCAAGTAGTTAGTATCAAGTATCAAGACCGCTGCCGGGTAAAAAAAATCTTGATACTTGATACTAACTACTTGATACTATCCTTTAGGTTCCGTTGCTAAAACCAGTTTTATGTTTAATTTTTGTGCTATATCCAAAACCTGTACCACATCCTGTATAGCTACGGTTTTATCTACCGATAAAACAATGGTTAATTCCTTCGCCATTGATTTGTAGGTTGATAGTTCGTCCATCAGTTTATCTACCGGTACAACCTTTTTATCAACGGTGTATACCAAATCTTTGGTAATGGCTACGTTGATTGTTTTTTTGGAGATAGACTGCCCGCTCGACGATTTTGGCAAAACCAGCTTAACCACATTTGGGTTGGTAACCGTAGACGCTATGAGGAAAAACAAAAGCAGGAAGAACATGATATCGTTCATAGCCGAGGTGTGTACCTCGGCCGATGCGCTTTTATGTCTTTTTCTTAAATTCATTTGCTTGGCTCCTCTAACAGGTCAATAAATTCAATGGCATCAGTTTCCAGCTTCAGGATCACCTTATCAACCATCATATTTAAAATATGGTAGCACACATAGGCCACAATACCCACAAATAAACCGGCGGCAGATGTTACCATTTTTACATATAAACCACCAGATATAACACCCATACTGATGTTATCTGTTTTAGAAATATCGTAAAAAATTTTAATTACCCCGGCAATAGTACCCAGGAAACCAAACATCGGCGCTATACCCGCTACAATACCCAAAATACCAATGTTTTTTTCCAGTTTGGATACTTCCAGTTTGCCAATGTTTTCTATAGCGCCTTCAATGTCTTTTATAGGGCGGCCAATACGCAGCAGCCCTTTTTGCAGCATCCGGCCCAGGGGGGTGTTGCTGTTGCGACAAATGGCAATGGCCGATTCCAGGTTGCCCGAATGGATGCTCGACCGTACCTGTATCATCAGGTTCGATTCATTCCGGGATGCTTTGCGGATGGTGAAATAGCGTTCAAAAAATATAACAAGCCCCAGTACGGCCAGTATGCCTATAGGTATCATAACCCAGCCCCCTTTTATCAGCAGGTCGCCAAAACGTAAATCTTCTGCGGGCTGCGTTAATTGAGTGGCTGCGTGGTTAGCGGTATCTGCTAAGTGTTTTGCTGTATCTGTTACTGCCTGTATTAATAATAAAGTCATTTCTTAGGGTTGTATGGTTGTATTGTTATTTTATCGTCGCTTATTTTTCCGGTAGAAACAATTTTTTGTTTAGCATCAACGGCTTCGTCCCGTACAAAATAAGTACCTAAACTTAATTTAAAAAGCCTGCCCGGCACATTTTCAAGTATGTGGGCAGTAAATCCTAATTTTTTATATTGAATAATAGTCTTTTGAGCATCAGCCTTTTTTTTGAAGGCACCGGCCAAGAGTTCATATCGTACACGAGTAAGGGTATCATTAACCGGTGCTGCCGCTTTACTTAACGCCGAATCGGGTTTTAAAATTGCCTTCCCTGTAGTGTCGGCCGTTTGCGCCGTTTTTTTTACAGAATCGGTATTGCTTTTTACAACAGGTGTCGCTTTGGTTTCGGATGGCAATTGCATTTCCTGGCCTTTGTTCAGGTGCAGCCACTGTGGTTTAAATTTGTAAACGGTTAAAGCGGCGCTGGCCAAAATTATTACAACTATCAATATAATAGCCCAGGCGCTTATGCCGCGCCGTGGTTCCGGTTCATCATCAAAATATTCTTCGGGTTGATTAACAGTTTCCTCCGGTAGGATTTCACGGATTGGCCGCGGCAGTGGCATGGGTTCTGGCGGTAATGCCGAATCATCGGCAGGCACTTGTATTGGCGGCGTTGGCGGCACCAGAACAGGCTCGGGCGTTTGAACCGGAATTTCGGTTGCTTCGGGCTGGTTTATCTTTTTTATGCTGATAGGCCCGTACCCATAAAAAGAAGCGTTATCGGTGTTGCTTACTTTTGATTTAAAGGCTATTTTGCCTTTATCCATAAAAAACCAACCCAAATCGGCAAAAGGTACTTCCTGTAAAGCTGCCTCTTGTTTTAAAGAACTGATGTATTTATCGGTAAAGTATTTAGATGACGCCAGCGAAATTTTTTTCTTTTCGGCTATATACTTCGTTAAGGTATCATCACCATCGGCAACTTGCGGGTCAAACTGTATTTTATAACCAGGCGGGTAAAACTTACGCTCGGCATCGTTATACCAGGCACTTACACGTACATGCACAAAATGGCCAAGGCCAGGCACGCTTATTTCACCCTGCCGGCCTAATAGTTCGCTTAAGTAATTGGCTATATCCATTTGCTAAAATACGGTTTACTACAAGTTGATATCTTAAAACGAGAAACCAACGCCGCCAAAGATATTAAATCCGTAGTTAGGATAGTATATCCAGCTTTGATTACCTGAGTTTAAAATGTTATTTGCCTGTGCAAACACTGTAATAACGGGTGTAACCCGGTATTCAACACCGCCATTCAAATCGGCAAAAGAGGTAATTTCGCGGTTTTTTATTAACAGGGTTGTATTTGGTGTCGGGGTTCCCAACGGACCCGGTGTTACACCAAATGGCCTGTCATACGCTGTTCCCCTTATCAATAATGAGCCGGTAATGCTTACTTTGTTATTAATATGGATGGCGGTACCTGCCGTCAACAAAAACTTAGGCAAGTTCCAGGGTTGTTCTTCTGTCGCCATTTTATAGTCCTTAAACTCTACCCGGCCAAAAATGTTTACATCTTCGGTTGCCTTGAAATCAAGCTCGCCATTAAACCCGCTTACCCGCGACCGGCCTTTATCATATATCACATCAAATTTATAGCCTTGCGCGGTTTGGGTGCTTACAAATAAGGCCATATCTTTTACGCTGTTGCGAAATACGGCGGCTTTAAAGCTGAGCCCCGGCGCCAGAGTGCCTTTTAAGCCCGCGCTGATATCCAGCTGATCAACCGAGTTTTGAAGTTTTATGTTCTGGTTGATATATGGGTTCACATTTGCAAAATCGCGTAATGATGCGCGGTTTACATCACCCTTGGCTTCAACAAATAGACGTACATATTTGGGTATTACCTGGTATTCCAGTTTTGCGGCAGGGAATACAAAAAAGCGGTCAAAATCGCCAAATTCTTTAGCGATGGTTACGCCGGCGTCTATTTTATAATTGGTACCCTGGAATTTAATATAAGGGTTTAACCGCAGGATACTGTTGTTTAAGTTATAAGCACTATCTTTTGGATTGGCAACATCAATTGAAGCGCCAAGGCCGGTGTAAAACTGTTTAATGGTTTGGTTCACGAAGCCCGAAAGCACGATATTACTTTCGCGTGCTTTAAACGCGTTGCCAAACGAATAACCATTTAGCTTTACCGAGTAGGTAAAATCGTTTTCAACATCTTTAAAGTTTTTGGCCAGCTCCACTTCGCCGCTGATGTCATTAAAATATTGTTTTTGCGGTGTAAAAGTCAGCGGAATTGAATCCGGGTGACCATAAAAGTAAACGCCGCGGCGCTTATAATTAATACGGCCGCTAATGGTGTTTTCTGCATTGATGCTTTTGATAAAAACGCCAACTTCATCTTTACTTTCGGTTTGCTTATCCCATGAGCCCGATTGTGAAAAATGTTTCAGGAAACCGCCCACCTGCAGGGCCTGATCGCGGCCGTTGCCAAAATAGGCTTCGCCATATAGGGTTTTCATACTACCTACACCAGCTTTAACATAGTTGTTAAGTAATACGGAATCCTGCTCGGCGGGTCTTTTTTGGGCATCAAGGCGTTTAATTTCCGAATCCTGCTCCAGTTTTTTATCCAGCGGGGCATAGGCCAACGGCGCTTTAAAAGGTACTTTATCTTCCAGGTCGGGGTTACGGCGAATTTTTACCGCATCGGCCAAAACCGGTTTATAAGCCGTGGTTACCACAATCTCTTCTGATAAGCTGCCCCCGTTTGCAGGGTTATTAGTATTGGCGCCGCCCTTTTTGGTAGTATCCTGGCTGGTTTTGCTAACCACATTGCCCGGTTTTTTTGTTCCGGCATCTGTAGTTTTTTTAACTGTAGGTTTTGCGGTAGCTTTTTTTGCCGGCGTTTTAGCTTTGGCGGTTTTTACTGTTGCCTTTTTAGCTGGTTTCTTTGTTTGCGCTTGTGCAGGAACAAAGTATAATGCTATTATTAAGGTAAGCAGCGTATAGGTGTATCTTAAGTTCATTGCTTGTCTTCTTTTATATTACTCTTCGTTATCCTGTTAGTTTTGAGCTGGCGTTTTGGTGGTATCTGCCGGCGCTGCTTTATTGTCGTCGGTATCAGGTGCTGCTACAGGCGCTGTATTTTTGTTCGGCTTGCCGCCGTTTAGTACATCCAGTTTCTGTTTGGCGGTTGGCAATATATCATCATCGGCTTTGTAATTATCAATAACGCTCTGCAGTGTTGCCTTTGCCTGGAAGTTGTCTTTAAGCGCCTTGTAGTTATCGGCCAATAAAATATAGGTTTTAGCTACCCAGTAATCATAGTTGGGCATTTCCTTAGCCAGGTCAAAACACATTTTTTGCGATGTTTTGTACCTGCCTTTTAAATACTCAACCTGCGCCAGATTATATTTTGCTTCGGCGGCAGCAACGGTTTTGGTATTGGTTATGGTGTAGTTTAGCTCCTTAATGGCGGTGGTTGTATCGCCTCTTTGCAAATAAGCCTTACCTGCGTATAAACCTGTACGGAACTTATCTTCCTGGGCGGTCTTATCGTTTTCTCTAACCAGCTTTACATAGTTTAGCGCATCATCCGGCATTTTCATCTCGGCGTAGCATAACAGCAGGTTATTAATAGCGAAGGTGTAATCGGCTTTGTATTCCGAATTTGTTTCCAATCGTTTCAGGAACACTACCGCCTCATTGTATTTTTGCTGGCTGATGTAAAGTTTAGCCATCGCTATTAACGATTTCTCGCTATAGGCGCTTGTCCAGTCATTTAATATCAGGTTATAATCTACTACGGCTTCCTGTGTCCGGTTCAGGTTGGTTAAGCTTTGCGCCCTTATAAACCTTGCCTGTTTTTCGTAAATCTGCTTACCCGGAAACTTATCAAAATAAGCGTTTACGGCACCTAAGGCGCCTTGCCAATCACTTTTTAAGTAAAGGTTGTTGGCAGCGGTTATCATAATGCTTTCCTGATCGGCAGCGGTATAGTTACCTATTGGCGTGGTAGTCGCATAGCTAATAAATGTTTGGGCATCACCTTTATCAGTATAAATTTTTTCTATCTGCTTAAGCGCCTGTTTTGCTTCATCGGTTGATGAATAATCCTGGATCACTTTTTTAAATGACTCAACTGCCAGGTCATCATTACCGGCGTTGTAATCAATTAAGCCAATAGTAACCAGCGCCCGCGGAATGTAGCTGCTGCGTGGGTATTTTTGGATCATTGCCTGCAAATCTGTCTTCGCTTTATCCCCGTTTGTTTTCAGGAAATAGGTATAAGCTATCTCAAATGAAGCGTCATCGGCATAGTCGGAATTCGGGAATTTGTTCAGTACATCGTTCAGCGTGCTTATCTTGGTATCCAGCGAACCTTGTAAACCCTGGATCATCCCGCGCTGAAATAAGGCGTAATCCTCGCCCTGGTTATGCCTGGCAATAATGCGATTGTAGTAATCAAGCGCTTTGCCATAGCTTTTCAGTACAAAATAACTATCGCCTATACGGGTTACCGCATCGTTTTGGGTGCTTTCGTCTTTTACATCGCCTGCTAAAAACTTTTCAAAGTAGTTAGCGGCTTTTTTATATTGTTCGCCATAAAAAGCGGCATAACCAACGGCGTAGTTGGCGTAATTGGCTACTTCGGTTTCTTTGGCCTCGGGCATATCTAAAAACCGCTCAAAGGTTTCAACCGACTCGTCGTATTTGCGCACTTCGTACATAGCTTCGGCCATCCAATAAGTAGTAAGGGCGGCCGTTTTAGGATCGATAGGGTTTTTAAGCGACCGGAGGAAAATGCCAATAGCGTTTTCAAAAGCGCGTTCGTTATAAAATTCTAACCCACGGTAATAGGTTACTTTTTGATAAGCTATTTGCGCGCTTTGCGATTTATTAGGAATAGGTTCCAATATTTCGACTGCCTCTTTGTAGTTACGGGAGTTTAACAACTCTTCGCCCAATAAAACCTTCATTTCATCAATACGGCGCGAGCGGGGATAGTTTTTAAGGTACAAACGGGTAGCTGCCAATGCCTCGGTATTAAAATCAAGCTCGTACGATAGCTTGGCGTACTCGTACAAGGCATCTTCCTGTAGCTGCTTATCATAATTAAGCTTTGATGCATTAAGGAAAGCATTGCGCGCGCTTTGCTTGTTATTCATTTTCAGGAAAACATCGCCTAAGGTGTAGTTACCGCTTTGGCTGTATACATCCTTTTGCTCTACCAGTTTTTCAAGTTCGCTGGCGGCCTGACCATAGTTACCTACTTTATACAGGGTATAACCTATCTGGTAACTGTCTTGAGTGTTTTGGGTGCGGCCCTGGTCGCGGTCCTGGAAACGGCCGTAGTATTTAACGGCATTGTCAAAATCGGCCTTGGCAAAGTATGATGCGGCAATAATGCGCAGCATTTCAGTTTCGTTTTGCTGATGGGTGTTGTTAACAATTGGTACCGCGTAGCTAATTACATCATTATAGCGTTTATCTAAAAAGTAAACGGCCGATATGTAATAAGGGTAGCTGTTTTCGTACTTCTTTGAATTTTTTAACCGCTCAAAGTTTACCAATGCCAGGTGATAATCTTTATTAAGATAGGCTATGTAGGCAAAGTAATAAGTCGCGTCCTCGGTAAATTCGGTTTTTTTAGCTTTTACTTCGGCAAAAAGCAGTTGAGCTTCTTTATAATTACCTAACGAAAAGTAAGCATAACCTTTGCGGAATTTGTACTCGGTGTTATCATGACCGTTAAGGTCGCCGGCCTGTACTTTATCAAACCATTCGATGGATTTTTCGTAATTGCCCTGCTTAAAATATGATTTTCCTATCTGGAAATATGCCAGTTTAGTGAGCGGGTTTTCAGGATGCTCTTTAATGAAACGCTGAAACATGCTTTCGGCATCATCATTATTAAGGTTAAGGGCGCAAAAGGCTTCGTAATACTGGCTGTTTTCTTTTACCAGCGATAAATCCGACTCAAACTTAGGCTGATTGGTAGTTTTAAGCCGTGTAGTTTCTAACAGCCGGAATTGCTCGGCGGCAGATGCGTATTTTCCTTTACTCATCAGGTCGATGGCGGTATGGTAAGTGCGGTAAACCTGGGTAGATGGATTTTGCTGTGCCAGAGCGGTTGAAGCTATAAAAACAGGGATTAGCAGGGGGATGTATCTTTTTTTGATCATAAAGCGCATACTAACGATGGTGCTAAATTAGCGAAACGAAAATGGCTAATTAACACAAGTAGTTAACAAATGTGGAAAACACGTTTATAAAACGAAGGTAATACTAAAGATGATATGTGTGTGGAAAACTTTAAAATTGTTGATTGATCCACAGCCACGGATGTTGAACCCAAAATAACCAATTAGCGTAAGTAGCCGCAATTTTTTTAAATTTTAAACGTGTTGAATAATATGTTTGTGTGTGTATGTTGTTTGGTTTTGGTGCCGATTGGGATATATCGGTTTGTAAGTAAAAAGATTAACCTGTTAGCCATTTTGTTTTTTCCGTTGATTTGTAATGCACAAAAAATAAACGGGCCAATTGTTTTAAGCGGACAACAAATTTTGCTGCCCGCCAACGAGTTTTACATTGCAGGTGTGGTGGATGACCGGGAGGACCGCAGCGCCGTTGCCTGGCTTTTACCTGCTACACAACCAACGCCAAGTACCCCCAAATACACACTGGGTTTGGAAGGTGGCACGCCATCGGCGGTAAAGCAATACCTGGGCAAAAGTATGCCGCACGATAAATCATTGCGGCCTGTAATTATCCACATAAAAAAATTGAGGGTAGACGAAACCTTGCAACCCGGAGGTAAGGTTGAAGGTAAATTGGGTATTGTTTTATCGTTTTGGTTAAAAAAGGATGATGACGACCTGCGGCTGATAGATTACCGCGGAGGCACAAGCTATATTAGGGGTACAGGACAGCAAATGGATGTGGGCGGTTTGTTAGGTAATGCGTTACAGGCAGGGCTTGTTTATTTTAACAGTTGGGTAGTTAAGCAAGCGGGCGGCAATATTAAACTGGCCACAGGGGTGAAACTGATTTTTAGCGATTACACCGAGCAGCCCGAAGGTGATACCATTTATTACTCGGCTAAAAGGCCTTTAACATGGAACGATTTCAGGCAGAAGCCACCAGCAAGCAAATATGAAGCACAAGTTTTTCCGAGTATAGCGTATGGCGAGCATGTGGAGGTTGTTAACGGGATAATTTATGTGCGCATAAGCCTGAAACCGTATTTGCCCAAAAGTGCTTGCTGGGTAAAAAGTGGTGCCCGCACCCCTTATAATTTAAACCATGAGCAACGGCACTTTGATATTGTAAAGCTGGTGATGGAGCATTTTAAACAACACCTGCTGAAAGAAAAGCTTACAGTTGACAATTATGACGGCCCGATTAACGTTGACTATCTTGACTCGTTCAGGGAAATGAACGACCTGCAAAAACAATACGACGATGAAACCAACCACGGAATAAATGTGAGCGCTCAGGAGGAGTGGAACAGGAAAATTGATAAAGAACTTTCCTTTAGTATCAAGGAGTAATGCGGATCAAAGGTTGAAAAGTGTTGAATATTTTATGAGTTAAACGTCTGATTATGAGCTATTTGTTTGCGAACACACTCTATTTAAACCCTTGAAAGTCAGTATCTTGAAGAAGATTACCACGTCGAACTTTAAGAATGATTCCCAAGGCTAAAGCACTTAAACGGCAAAAAGGATACTGAGGGTTTAGGGAAGCAAATAATCGTTGCTGAGTAGGATTTTGGAAACAGAGGACAGTAATGTGCTTCGATTTGCGTAAGGCCTTCCTGCGCCCTGCCGAGGGACTATATTCATCCCAAACCGGTTAGGCAGGTTTGGTTTACCGGGGGCGGTTGGGGTAAAGTTTTATTAATATTGGTTGATATATCAACCAATATTAATACATTTGCTTTATGAATCGCAAAGTTGAACATCCTGCCCCACCTTCGCTGGTGGCACGAATAGGCGCCCTTTATCATAGGATATATAAAGAATGTGACAAAATTTTCAGCGGACACAACTTTCCGCTTCAGATGGACCAGGTACCGGTTTTGATGGTCCTTTATTACTCTGGCGGGGCATCTCAAAAAACGATCAGTACAGACCTGGGGCGCGATAAAGCATCAGTTAACAGAACGATATCAGTTTTACTAAAAAAAGATTTTGTGGAGGTAATCCCTGATACCGTTGATAAGCGCAAAACCTATGTAAAACTGACAGCAAGCGGCGATAGTGTGGCAAAACAGGCTGACGGTATTCTTGCAAGATTTGACGCGGTGCTATCTGCAGAACTAATAGAAGAGGAAAGAAAAGAATTTGACAAAACAATGCTGAAATTAATTGGTGTAGTTACCCCTTGCTAACGTAACTACCCTTTCATCCAACAAACATATCGACAAAAAATGAAAAGAAGCTTTTTTCTTATGGGCATGCTATTGCCTGTACTTAGCTATTGCCAAAGCGCCGATAGCAGCAGTGTGCACAAAAAATTAACTACTACAGCACCCCTGCTGGGCGGCATTACGGTAACCAATAGTGTAGCCCCGGTTGATGCCGGCGGAAATACCCTTACCATACAGCAACCTATTGTAGACGTCGGTTTCCCTGTGTATAAGGATTTTTCGGCACCTCATCCCATTTTGATAAAAACAGGCATCCGCTACCAGGGCCTTTTTCTTTCGGGCGGGCAAAATATAAGCAGCAACGAATTTCATTCCATCACCATTCCCTTGCTGGTAAATTATTCGCTTTCGCGCACCACCAGTATCAGTTTTGTGGGTTTGGCAAGTGTTGGCTCCAACTTTAAGCGAAGTATCGGCACAGAGGATATTCTTTATACTGCCGGTGTGCGGGTAGGTTTTCGTCAGGGCAAGTCTTTCAAATACGGCGTCACGCTCGTTTATACCAGCAACTACTCGGGTAAGTTCCTGCTGCCATTACCTGATATCGACTGGACGATCAGCAACAGGCTAAGCCTCACTGGCATTATACCTGCCAGGGCTTCTTTAAAGTATAAGCTATCAGCAATGCAATCACTGGGAATTACAGCGTCGCTCAACGGCAGCATGTACCGCCTGAACGGGGATGCGAAAGATCAATATATACATTTGCGGCAAAATAGTGCGGGACTCATTTATGACCTTAAACTTAGCAGGCGATGGAAGTTGAACCTGGTTGCCGGTCATACTTTTTCGCAAAGGCTGGAAACATTTAATATGGATCAAAAAGTACCATTCGACGGCTTCGGTAAATTAAATGACCGGGTAGCCAATGTCGCCTATCGTCAGAATTCATTTATATTCCAGGGTGGGCTTAGTTATGAGTTTTAAAAAATCTGATGATCCAGGGGTGTTTGATGTGACTTTTGGTTCCAAAGCTGTTCGGCAGAGAAATCGAACAGCGGGGGGAGGATGTTATCCCAAAAGCTGTTATCCTGAGTGGTAAAATTTGTGAAATTCCGAAGGAAGAATGATAACCAGGAGGAAGACTTAAGTTTTAAAAACTAAGTCTACTTTCTGGTTATCTGCGATGTAATGGTGCTATCTGTTATCTTATCATCATCGGCAAGCAGGAAAGCCTTGGATAAGATTACCGAAAGGCCCGCATCGCCTTCAAACGGAATAAACAAGCCTTCGGTGGGGCTTTTTTGACCCCTGTCTGGCACGATACATAAATATTGATCGTTGGGTTCCATAAGAATGTTGGTACTACCAATGTGTATTTTATAAGTCCGCAGTTTGCCTTTTACTACCAAAAATTTGTCCTGTATTTGTGCAACCTTGCTTATTTTTAAGCGGGGCACCAGGCCACCCAGTATTTCTTTGCGATTTTTGGCCAGCTCAGACAGGTCGCCAAATGAGTATGCCGCCCAATAGTTGTTTAAAGCAGGCACCCCACCCGAATCCTGCCAGGTAGGGTCGTTGCCAACGCTTGCCACGCCAACAAACAAGTCGACATCACGGAGCGCTTCAGAAAGCGCCAATACAGGAACATCTATCAGGTCGACAACGTTGTTGCTATCGGCTCGCACAAACCTTACCTGGTCTGTTGTTACGTAGTTCCATATGCCGGTATCGTTGAAAGCGTCTTCAGCGTTTACCTCGCTTATCCAATATTGCACTTTAAGGCCATGTTCCGGCAAAAGTAGTTCGGCCATGCCGTTTTCTATGCCATTATCGTAAGCGCCAAGCAGTGAATATTTCCAGCCCCTGGTTTTGGCCAGCATATTAAACTGATGCTGCTTTAACACGTGCGCAGCCATCCTGTTGCTGTATATGCGGGTATTTATTTCGGCTTCGGTAAGTAAATAAACCTCGCGGAACGCCTGTTTTAAAGGCTGCTGAATTTGATGCTGTGTTAAAAATTGCCGCCATTGTTGTACCTCGGCCAGCGGCACCAATGCCGGGTGCCATAGGGATACCTCGCCATTTTCATCGGGTGTAATTTCCTCGCTGTTGTTATTAAGCCATTTGCCATCTATCCATATTACCGATGCCGGTTTGCCGGCCTGCGTAACATTCCAGATGATTTGCCTGGCAAGGGAACACATCAGTCCATGATGTAAATAAAACTCGGTAAAAGCACTGAAACTTAATTTACGATCAGTGCGAAACATCCGGTCAATACGATCGCGCTGGGCACTGGTTGTTTGGTCGGTTTGCTTTTGGATACCTTTTATTTTTGTTAGCCTGGCAGCCTGTTTGTCTTTTATAGCCGTTGGTACCGCTTTCTGCTGCACACCGTCGGCTTTGTACCAGTTTAGCTCAGATTTGCCAACGCCTGTAATTTTAAGTATGCAGGTAAAGTTTTCAAACTGAAACTCCCGTGTGCCGTTTACAAGGCCAAGGTCGTCAACAGCCATATCCTCAATCTCGTGGGTAGATACACCTTGCTCCCGGGCAGCTTGCTGCATGTATTTTTCAATGATCTGTTGGGTATTGGTTTGTTTGATGCGAAGCTTGAGGCGCGATAGGTGGCCTATCCCATCCAACCCTTTTGATTTATAAAGCGCATAAAGGCAGGCGTTGCCTATACCAGCCGCTGCCGGCCCTACACCCGGCATTTTTTTATAACATCTTTCGGCCAGTTTGGCCAGATTATTAAGGGTGGCATTATCATGAAAATGCGCGCACATCCATACAAAACCCTTAATGGCTTCCATGTTAATGGCGCTTAAAAATGTTGTTGTTGAGTAAGTGTGGTCGCTGTTGTTGTAGGTATGTACTTTGGTTTCTTCCTTTAAATTAATAACAAAGAGGAACCAGTCGTTAACAACGATTTTAAATTTATCGGCACCTAATTGTTTAAACAGTTCCTTGCTCTCCAACAGGTATTTATTGGATGGTTTTGATCCTGTGGCTTTTGAAGCTTTGGTAATTAACTGGTACCAAAGTTGTTTATCAGCATCTGGCAATGCCTGGATAACCTGGTTGGCATAGGCAGAAAACGGATCATCACCTAAAAATAGTGTCGGTTTCACCGTCTCGGGCGATGCTGTTGATCCAAATATCAGCTGGTCTATTTTCTCTATCAGCTTTAGCCTCTCTTTTTCCCAATAAACCTGGTCTATTTGTTGTATTTTTAATTTGAAGTCATTTAACAATTCGATCATCTTTTCAGATACGCCCGATTTGCCGTATTGGCGTGCAAGCTGATTAATGAGTGCTGTTACTGGCCATTGGTAAAACACTGTATAATTCCAGTTTTTGTTTTGGGCAAACACCTGCAAAATCCTTTCCATGTCATGGTCGTCAATAGCAAGCTTGGTTTTAAACAGCTGGGCTGTATAAGCCAGCCTTACATCTTTTTCCTGCCCGGCTTTGTCGTTTGATGAGTAGCTGGTGTTTTTTTTATTGTACTTACTATTTTCATTTAGGCAGTAAATAATAAATTCAATTTTCTTTTTATCAGGCCAGTTAGCAACTTCCTGTGTGTAAACCGATAAGGTGTTTACTTTTAAACCATAAAAATAACTGCTTGTACGGGCGTGTTCCACGCGCGAATTGTGAACTATTTGGTCAAACTCACTTAGTTTGTGGGCCGTGGGGGTATTTTGCGCCGGCGCGGTTTTAAATAACGCGTCTTTAATTTTATCAAAAATGCTCATGATCAGCCACCTACCAATGGCGTTAATTTAATAAAACTGATGGTCGTATCTTTTCGCAAGGCAATTTGCTGGTCAAGGCTTTCCGACTGGATATTATCTATTAGTACAAAAAAACCGTTGTTTTGAAACGCATTTAAAGCAACATACACCTGCTTCTCGGCATCAATTACTTTTTTGGGTTTAAGCTTAAAGCCGTTAAGCGTTTTCTCCACATCCGATGGTTCAATCAAACCATTAAAATATTCGGGCAGTTTGTTGTTATAATTTTCTACCTCTTTAATTACCCTGCCGGTTATAATGTCCTGCACGGTAACCGTTTCGGTTTTAAATTCTATCTCCAGTTCATGCAATATTTTGCCGGCAAAAGTCTCGTCTTTGATGGTAACAATCATGCTTTGCTTGTATGGTAATTACTATAATTGTAATAAGGTAACAGATAAGCGTAAAGGTATAAAAGGTATTGATAGCTACCCCAACTACTTACTAATTATTTTTTGCCGGTGTAAATAAACCCAGGTAGTGCGTTTGGTCAATTACTTTCTCCAATGATTGTCTGAGAGACCCTGCGGGTACAGAAGCTTGCATTGTAGCATATTAATGCTGTGTAGCGATAGCCAAAACAGCACCCAACTTGGTATTGACAAGACAAGCCCATACCCTAAGGAATAAAGATAGACTGCTACTTCAACCTGAAAGCTGTTAATGAAGTCAGGCCTGGTTAAAGCATCATAAACCACATAAAGCAATGGGCCAAGCACCACGCTCGTCAACCATACTTTTAAGCTATATACAAGTGGTTGCTTTATCATTACTTAATATATCCAACAATTAACATCGCTACAAAGAGCAATGTTAATACCTGGCACCAATTAAAAACCGAGGGCTTTCTCATGAACAAAATCCCAACTATCGCCCCGGCTACAATTCCTATTAAGCCTTTAAGATATAAGGTGTGCGAACACATTGCCATGCCACCTAAAACCAAGAAGCTGCAGACCATTCCTGCTACTATCTTAAAGGCTATAATGTTTATTCTTATCCAGTTCATGATTTTGACATCGTTTAGTGCTACTAATATCGGATGCTGAGCAGTTAAACCGACATACTTTCTAATCTGTAAATATCATTAATATGGGAATTATAAGGATAACGGATTTACAGCTTAACTTATCGTTGTAATTTCAGTCATTAAACATAAGCCACGCCCGCCTTTATCGCCGTTCGCGCACGCGTGTGCGTGTGCTCCGCATGCAAATCACGATTTTGTTTGTAAACCCTAATTCACAATTTGGCCTCTGTTGTTCGATTCTCTGAGTTCGAACCCTTGTGCCTGTAGTTTGCAACTACGGTAGCCCGGTTAGGTCTGGTCTACCTGGCTATATTCAATCACATCTATAATTACGCGGGTATTGATTGTTTGTTTTAGGCATCCTGTAGTCTGGAGACTACAGGCATAGTAACTCGAAGTCAGAGCTACGCCACCTAAAGTTCCGTACCTATGGCACGGAACTGCATCTTTGCCTTTTTGCTACAAAGCTATTCCCCCTTTGGGGGAGAACACCCTTAACTTAATAGCATTGGAAAGACCCTGAGGGGACGGGAATTGCCGGTGCAAGCGCAACTCCAACGCCCAGGCCGTTCGCGGCTTAGCCTATGGCTTTTAAGCTTCCAGGCAAATTTATCCCGATGTTGTTAGCTAGCCTTTTTCGCGTTAAGGACTGAAATGGATACCGGCCAGAGAGACAGAGGCGTTGGCCGCGCCTAAGGCAGTGTGCGCGTATGAATATAAGGCCTGGCCCCAACTTCTACCGGTTGGGGAAACGCCCGGAATTTTACCTTATTCAGGTGCGAAAAAAAACAAAGGTGTCCGGGGAAAAGATTTGTGGATTACCTTACCTCCCCGGACACCCAATCATACACGCCTGCGCAGTGCATTTATTATTTAACCCGCTCGATGTATTCGCCGGTGCGGGTGTCTACTTTTACTTTATCGCCCTGGTTAATAAACAGAGGTACTTTTATTTCAACGCCGTTTTCGGTGGTGGCGGCCTTTAATGCACCTGATGACGTATCGCCTTTAACAGCCGGCTCGGAGTAGGTAATTTCAAGCTCCACAAAGTTGGGCGCCTGGGCCATAATAGGTTCTTCACTCTCGATGGAAACGATAACATTCATCCCTTCCTTTAAAAACCTGGCCGATGGGCCAAATAAAGATTTTGGGATGCTTAACTGATCGTAGGTGGTATTGTCCATGATCACCATGTAGTCGCCTTCTTCATAAAGGTACTGGTAGTCATTGGTTTCTACACGGCAAATTTCAACCTGCTCGTCGGTTGCTAAACGGGCCTCTACAATTTTTCCGGTTTTTATGTTGCGAAATTTATCTAAGTAGAAAGCTCCGCCCTTACCGGGTGTGCGATGCAGTACTTCGGTAACGGTTACCAATTCGCCGTTGTAGCGTAAAATGTTTCCTACTTTAATTTCAGATGCCTTTGCCATGAAAATATGATTATAAAATTTGTGCGCAAAGATATACGCTTTTTTGAGTATTTAACTACTTGGGCCCCCTCTAAATCTCCCCCGGTAGGGGAGAATACTTGTGGGCCTGATTATTTAACCACAATAGTTTTGCGTTGTGTTGTATGTGCGCTAAAGTAACCCAGCACAGTTGGCGTGATATTGCTGGGCGGGTCGGCCGGGGTAACGCCGCCGCCGGGGCCGTTGTCGCCTTGCTGCATCATGGTAAACCAGTAGGTATAAATAGGCTTATCTATGCATTGCATTTCAACGGTTACCGTATCGCCGGCGTAGATACCAAAATCAGGGTCGCTGTTGTTATCTGTCCGCAAATCGATACTTACAGTGCGGCCGTCGTTAAAATCATCATTGAAGGCGTAAATGGTTTTAACCTGTACATCATTTACAAACATGACAAACCTGTACTGGTTAACGGCGCCGGCAGGATCCTCGTAATGCACGGTTATGTTCTTTTTGTGTTTGCTGGTATTAAATTCATCATTTTTTGATGTTAATGAATCTAAGGCAATTGGTACAGGCATTGCCGAAGTAGCGGTATATGTTTCTGATCCGTTGGTTACTGTCATTTTATAGCTGCTGCCGGGTATGCCTGTAAGGGTGCTGGTTGTATAGGTGCCCGGCGTGCTTTCTGTAAATACATAGTTATTGCCCGCCTGGTCGGTTACGGTAACAGTGGCGCCGGTAACAGGGGGGTAGGTGTTGGTACTGGTAACCGGCACATTTTGGCTCAGCTTAATAATTTGGGGCCCGGCCGCGTTGGTAACGTTGGCCTCAATAACCAGTTTGCCGGTATTGTTGCCCAATTTAAGGTCGATAACTTTGGTACATGAGCAAATGAGCGGTAAAACAAATAAAAGTATGATATGGGATGTGAATTTTTTCATGAGGATTAGAATTTAAAGTTCCAGGTGATAGATGGGATCTGGGTTGCAAAAATACTGGTTGCCGCGGCCTCGGTGGTGTTTGGGTTGGTTTTGCTGTCGCGGAAGGTGATGCTGTACGGATCGCGGTGGGCGTATACGTTATAGATGCTGAAAGTCCAGCTGGAATGGTACCGTTTGTGTTGCTTGCCCTCTAATGTGGCGCCAATATCCAGCCTGTGATTGGCAGGCTTGCGATAACCATTACGCTCGGAATACGAATAAGTAGTTAACCCGCCAACATTATATTTGCCCGTTGGATAGGTAACTGCGCTGCCGGTTTGGTATATAAACGAACTTGAAAACGACCAGCGTTTGGTAAGCTGGTAAATACCAACAACCGAGAGGTCATGCGTGCGGTCCTGCCTCGACGGGTAGTATCGGCCATTGTTAATAGCGGCAAATTTATTTTCGGTACGCGATAGGGTATAACCTATCCAGCCGTTAAACCTGCCGTATTTTTTCTTCATAAACAACTCGACGCCATAGGCCCGGCCCGAGCCATAGGTAAGCAGCGACTCCACATCCTGGTTGGCTATCAGCTGTGCGCCGTCTTTATAGTCGATTTGGTTTTGCAGCCATTTGTAATACACTTCGGCCGAAAACTCAAACAGGTTATCTTTAAAATTACGGAACCAGCCGGCCGATACCTGGTCGGCAATTTCGGGTTTGATGTTATTGCTGCTCATCACATAAAGGTCGGTAGGCGAACTGGTGGTTGAGTTGGTAAGCAGGTGAATGTTTTGGGTATTGCGGTTATACGATACCTTGACCGAACTGGCATCATTTAACTGGTAACCGGCAGATAGCCGCGGCTCCAGGTTAAAATAGCTTTTAACAGTTGAGCCCGAGCCATATTTTGCAGAATCGATAGCCTTGCCGCCCGCATCGTACGATTTAAAGGTACCGGGGCCAATGAGGGAAAACGAACTTAGCCTCAGCCCATAAAGGATGCTTAGTTTATCGCTTACTTTCCAATCATCGCTTATATAGGCGGAGTTTTCGTACCCAAACCTTTTTTCGATGCTCTTGGCGTTGAAGCTGGATGAGGCATCTGTTGTAATGTCGCCGGGCGCTATGCTGTGGTGCAATATGTTGACGCCGAATTTGAGCCGGTGCTCGTTATTAACCGCGTATTGCAGGTCTTCTTTCAGGTTAAAGTCGGTAATTTGCGATGTAGCCTTAAAGCTGTTATCGCTCAAAAAACTCTGGATTGCGTAGTTATAATTACTAAAAACCACCGAGGTATTGGAAAATAGCTTGCTGGTAAAAATGTGGTTAAACCGTACGGTACCCGTAGCATTGCCCCAGTTGGTGCCAAAAAGATTTTTAAGCCCCAGCACGTCTTTACCAAAATAGCCCGATAAAAAAATGGTGTTATGATCGTCAAAATGGTAATTGGCCTTGGCATTAAGGTCATAAAAGTAAAGCTTGCTGCCTTTGATGGTCGAATCCTTGGATGCTTTTAAAAAGAAATCGATATAAGTACGCCTGGCGCTTATCATGAACGAGCCTTTGTCTTTAACCAGCGGGCCTTCAACTTTTAACCTGGAGGCAATTAGCCCCAGGCCGCCCTGCACGGTGAAATCTTTGTTATTTCCGTCGTTCATCTTAATATCCAGTACCGACGACAGGCGGCCGCCATATTCGGCAGGCATACCACCCTTGTACAGGCTCACATCTTTAATGGCATCGGAGTTAAAGGTGGAAAAAAAGCCAAACAGGTGCGATGCGTTGTACACCGTGGCTTCATCAAGCATGATCAGGTTTTGATCGGATGCGCCGCCGCGTACATAGAAGCCGGAATTGCCTTCGCCGCCCGATTTTACGCCCGGCATTAAGGTTATGGTTTTCAATATGTCTTTTTCGCCCAGTACTACCGGCACCTGGTTAATCTGGGTCATGTTTAACCGCTCAACCCCCATTTGCGGCGAGGCTATCTGGTCGTTATTAGGCCGGTTGGCATTGATAACCACTTCCTGCAGTTCGCTCTTTGGCGATAGGGAAACGTTGATAGGAAGATCATGCAGAAGCGAAATTTGCTTAGCAGTAGTTTCATACCCTATGTAACTGAACAGCAAGGTATACGAGCCATCAGGTACTGACAGGGAGTAGAAGCCATAATTGTTGGTAGCGGTGCCCACCGACGAAAGATCCTTAACCCTGACAGATGCGCCGATAAGTGTTTCGCCGGTTGCAGCATCTTTGATGGTGCCGCTAATGATATGCCTTTTTTGAGCGAAGGCAGATAAGGCGCATAATGAAAGTAGAAAAACAAGTAGTGATTTGGTCATGTAAAATGTTTTAAACAGGATAATCTGATGCTGCTGATAGCCGGCCTTCCTTCGAATATTGGTCGACGGTAAGCATGGGGCATCTACTTCTTTAGACGATCGATGAGTAAAAACATTTCAAGATGACGCAAAAATATTTATGAAGTTGTTTATTAGCCCCGGGGCCAGGCAAGAACGTCGCCCTGCAAACTGCCCGCTGCCCACTGAAAGCCTCCCCAACTGCGTCATATTTACACAATAATAGTAGAAGTATTTCCACAGGTTAATAAAATTAAAGCGCTGTTTTATTTATTTTAATCGATATGTAACTATTGGTACCATAATTGAGTATAAATTAATATCCTTCTCAAAGGATTGTTTTTCATAGGTAGATGTAGGGCCGATCAAAAAACTGCGAGAGTTTTTCGGCCCTTTTTTATTTTAAACATATTTGCCGGTTATTGAGCGGACTCAATAATCTTAATCCCATCTTCCCCTGCAATTATGGCTTTGGTTGCCATTCCATAAAATAGTGAGTGCTCAACAACCCCCGGTATCATTTTTATCTTGATGTTTAACTCATCCAACGGTAATAGCTCCTCGAAAAATATATCAACCAACATGTTGCCATTATCTGATACAACAGCGCCATCTTTTTGAGTGCTCATGCGCTGATTAATTTTGGCGCCCGGAAAATCTGCGGCCAGGCGTTTTAATACAATTTGCAAGGCGGCGGGTAAAACTTCGATAACCAGGGGGTAGGTGGTATCCAGTTTATTCGTATATTTTCCCGCATCACCAATCAGGATAAATTCATGGGCCATGGATGCCAATATCTTTTCGGTAGTATGGATGCCGCCGCCACTTTTCAGCGCATTTAGTTGATGGTCAAACTGGTCGCAGCCATCAAAATAGATATCAAGGTTACTTAAAAGTGCAGGCGCTGTTACCCTAAGTCCGTTTTGGGCAAGCAGCCCGGTAGTTTTAAAAGACGATGATGTAAAAGTAACTGATGCCGCAAGTTCGTCGTCAGCAGCTACCAGGGTAACCAGGTGGGCAATGGTGCTGCCCGCCCCTAAGCCGATGGTTTGGTAAGGTTTAATGAATTTTAAAGCCGCTTTGGCCGCTTCAAGTTTTAAATCGTTCATAGCAAAAAAAGAAGAGTCAAGAATTAAGAGTCAGGAATCAAGATTGAAAACAATAATAGCATAATTTATACTTAATTTTAACAATTAAACGTCAAGTAAATCGCAAACTTTTGTTTTTATTTGATATTTTGCGCTTATCTTGACTCTTAATTCTTGACTCTTGTATCTTAATATATCCTTAAATTTAACTTAATATCATTGGCGTTACTTTACCCCTATAAAAAAAGCTTGTGAAACAATATTCGGATGCTCAACTTTTACTGGAACTTCAAAGCGGTAACCATCGGGCATTCCAGGAAATTTATGAGCGTTATGCCGATAAACTGATAGCCCTGGCCCTTAAAAAAACGCAAAGCGAAGAGGAGGCGATGGATATAGTGCAGGAGCTTTTCCTTTCGGTATGGAAAAACCGTTACACCATCCAGGTAACCGGCGTATTGGAGGCCTACCTGGTAGTATCGGTAAATTACATGGCCTTTAAGTGGTGCAAAAAACAAAGCAGGCAGCCCCAATCACTAAACGATTTTTTTGAAATTCCCGAATTGGCCGAGGATAGCACTGCTCAAAAATTATCCCTTGCCGAACTAAGCTTTCTAATAAACCGCGAAATTGCCGACATGCCCGAAAAAATGCGGCAAGTTTACCTGTGCAGTCGTGAGCAGGATATGAACGGTCAGCAAATAGCTACCGAATTGGGCATATCGCACCAAACAGTGCGTAACCAAATTAGCAGTGCCCTAAGCCGGCTAAAAAAAGCAGTTCATCAATATTATAACGTCATCCCGCCCGATAAGCTCAGCGAATTTTTGCTGCTGATAATTTTTTTACGTTTGCTATAGTACAAAGCCCTTCCTGCTGTCACTTGGTAAGTATAAAGGCTTATAAGTGAAAGAAAAGGAAATTAAAAAACTACTTGATAAATTTAACGAAGGCAAATGCACCGACGAAGAATTAGCGTATTTGCAAATGCTGATGCAGGATTTAAACCGCCAGCAGGATGCACCGCAACCTGTGGGGCAATTAAAACAGGCTCTTTGGGAAAAAATACAAGCGCAAACCGTTAACCAGCCTCGCATAACCCGTTTAAATACCGCCTGGCTAAAAGTAGCCGCCGTTGTTTTAGTTACTCTTTTTGCGGGCATTTTGGGTTACCGTATGTTTACAGGCCCTAAACCAGCAGAGGTAATTGCCTACCAGGTTATCACCGCGCCTAAAGGGCAGATGAAAAAGGTGCTGCTACCCGATAATACCCTTGTGCAACTAAACGCGGGCAGCGTCATCAGGTGCCCGGTTAAATTCAGCGCTACTGTAAGGGAGGTAACTTTGCTAAATGGCGAAGCCTTTTTTGATGTAAAGCACGATGCCACAAAGCCTTTCCTGGTTCACACAGCCGGTGTTACCACCCAGGTGTTGGGTACCTCGTTTAATGTTAAATTTTACCGCGAGCTGCCAACCATACAGGTATTTGTAAACAGCGGTAAGGTTGAAGTGCATGACAGGCAGCATACTTTGGGTATGTACACGCCGCAACAGCAGGTGACTTACAATAAACAAAATCAAGATTTTTCGCGACAAACCGTTACCGGCGATCACGCGCTAAGCTGGATGCATGACGACCTGATTTTAGATAACGTTGAATTTAAGGAGGTGGCCGTGTACCTGCAAAACAGGTACAACGTTAATTTTAAATATGCAGGTAAAAGGCAGAGCAGGCAACATTATTCGGTGCGGTTTTCAAACAAGCTAACCATTAACCAGGTGCTTGATATTTTGCAGTTTATTGACGGCCGTAAATACAGGCTTACGGGAGATGTAGTAAATATTAAATAAAATATATAAAAGAAAACCAGCGCCTGCTACTAACAAGCACTGGCTTATTAAGTGTAACTGCCGAAACTAAACTGAGACGGGCGGTTACTAATCACTTTTAAAAACAAATGTATGGAAAAATCTTTATCCCAGATTTCAAGAAAGTTAATGACCGCAATTTTATTGCTCTTAACAATTTTCGCAACGTTGGTGCCGGGCCAATCCCTGGCCGAGCGTAAAGCATCACTGATTGACCAGCCGGTAACCGTAAAGTTTGCCGATGAAACAATGGATGCATCGCTCGAAAAATTAAAAAAGGCGATGAACAATGTTGCCTTCAATTACAAATTAGATGATGTGGCCGCGGTTAAGGTAAAAGCAAGTACTTATGTAGGCAAACCTTTAAAAGATGTATTGAATGCTTTAACCAGCAATACCCAGCTGGAGTATCGCGAAAAATACAACACCATTATTATTTCGCGTAAAAAAGTGGTGAAAATTCCGGCAAAAATTGTGGTAACCGGTACCGTGAGCGATAAAGAAGGCCCCCTTGCAGGTGTTGCTATCCGCAGTAAAACATCGCAGGCAGGTACATCTACAGATGTTAACGGTAGCTTCAAAATTTCGGTTGAGCAGGGTGAGGTACTGGTTTTCACTTTTATTGGTTACAAAACCCAGGAAGTAGTTGCAGACCATTCGCCGCTTGATGTGGTTTTAAGTGCGGATGTAACCGGCCTATCGGCGGTAGTGGTGGTTGGTTACGGCACGCAAAAAAAATCAGATGTAACCGGTGCTATCGGTTCATTAAAAGTATCAAACGTAAAAGATCGTTCGGTGGGTTCGGTAACCGAAATGCTGCAGGGGCAAATTGCCGGTGTAACGGTTTTAAATGAAGGTGGCGACCCTACCTCCGGGCCAAGCATCAGGTTGCGGGGCCAAAGCTCTTTTAACAACGAGGGGCCTTTAACCGTGGTTGATGGTACCATTTACAATGGTGGCCCTATTGATCCTAATGATATTGAATCTATAGATGTATTGAAGGATTCATATGCAGCCATTTATGGCGCCAAAGCAGCGGGAGGTGTAATATTAATTACTACCAAACGCGGCAAGCAGGGAAAAACCAACCTGGATATCTCGGTAAAAGGCGGTAATGAAAACGCTTTAAAAATATTACAGGCTTTAAATGCTGCCGATTACGCGGATGCTATTAACACCGCATATGACAATGCCGGTAAAACCCGCCTGCCCGCTTTTGATGCCACTGTGAACCCCGATTCGCGCGTTACCCGCACCAACTGGACGGATGCCCTGTTCAGGACCGGGCATGTGCAGGATTATAGCCTTAACATCAATGGAGGAAACGACAAATCGACCTTTTATGTATCGGGCGGTTATCGTAAAAACGACGCTATCCTGTTAAATACCAACGCGCTGCGTTACAACTTCAGGGTAAATTCTGATCACCAGATAAAAGACTGGCTTAAAATGGGCGAAAGCATGTCGTTCTCCTACAACAACGGCCAGGGAGCCAATACCACAAGTGCTTATACAGGAGCTATCTTAACTGCAATATTTTATCCGCCCAACGCTTCAATCTATAATGCCGATGGTAGCTTTGGCGGTGTGCCGGCTGCTTATGCAGGTTCATACGGCGATGTTATAAACCCGGTTGCATATTTAAAGCGATTAGATAACAGCGATGCGGTTACCAGCTTTACCATAAACCCTTATATAGAAGTAAGCCTGTTTAAGGGGTTAAAGTTCCGGTCGAACCTGGCGGTTACTAAAAACCTGGAAACTATTAAAAATTTTAGTACAAGGATACTGGAACCCGGAAAAAAGTTTTTTGATAACTTCCTTTTCCAGGAGCAATTCAATTCAAGAACTATACTTGCCGAACAAACTTTAAACTTCGACCGTACATTTGGTCAGGATCATCATGTGAGCGCACTTGCAGGCTATACTTACCAGGACGATACCCAGGAGTTTTTTAGCGTTAATACTGATAATTACTTGAGCGAAGATCCGGCTTACCGCTATATTATCAATGGTACACTTAACCCAACTGGCGTACCATTACAGGGTAATAAAAACGAATCGGCTTTAATCTCGTACCTGGGTAGGGTTGGCTATGATTATAAAGGTAAATACTTTGTAAACGGTATCATAAGGCGCGATGCAACTTCCATGCTGAGCAGTAAAAATCGTACAGAAACCTATCCTGGTGTATCCGCAGGTTGGTTAATCAGTAAAGAGTCATTTTTTCCGGCTGATGGTTTGGTATCATTTGCCAAGTTAAGGGCAAGTTATGGGCAGTCAGGTAACCTTGCAGGTTTGCCAAACTTTCCTACGTCTGTTTCATTAACCAAAACCGCAGGTTACTTAGGTAGCCCGGCCACAACTATTACAGGTTCGGCAATAGCCGGTCTGGCAAATCAAAATCTGAGATGGGAAAAAGCCACACAAACAGATATTGGTTTTGACCTGGGCCTGCTGAACGGACAACTTAATGTTACCGGCGACGTGTTTGTAAAAAAGAATACCCGCTTCTTATTTCAACCCCCGGTAGCGGCTGTTTTTGGTGTATCTAACCCGCCATTTGTAAACGGTGGAGAAATTCAGAACAAAGGTATCGAACTATCAGTTAAATACCAGAATAGTATTGGCAAGCTGCATTATAACCTGGCTGCCAATGGATCATATATAAAGAACAAGATCCAGGACATTTTGCCCGGACAACAAACTATTTTATCTACACCAACTGTAAGGGATAATCTTGTGCCTGTGCAACTACGGCAGGGCTACTCCCTATATTCATTCTTTGGATATAAAACAGCTGGTTTATTTCAAACACAGGATCAAATAAATAGCTATACAGGCGCGGCAGGGGCGCTTATCCAACCAAATGCAAAACCTGGCGATATAAAATTTCTTGACCTTAATGGCGATGGCAAGCTTAGCGATGCCGATAAAACTTATATAGGTACCCCTTTCCCAAAATTCAACTATGGTTTTACCGCCAGTTTTAATTACGATAACTTTGATTTGAGCGTGTTTTTGCAGGGTATTGCCGGCAATAAAATTTTCAATGCGGTTAAATACACCGGTTTAAACGCATCCATCCAAAACTACAACCTGTTGTCGGATGCTAAAAACGCCTGGAGCCCTACGCATACCAATACCAGCATACCAAGGCTTTCGGCCAGTGATGCCAATGGCAACTTTGGTAATGTATCTGATTTTTATGTGGAAAACGGATCATACATGCGCATCAAAAACGTAACACTGGGTTATACCCTGCCAAAAACGTTGATGACCAAAATAGGCGTACGCAGCGCAAGAGTTTTTGCCAACGCGCAAAACCTGGCCACGTTCACTAAATATTCGGGGCTCGACCCGGAAGTGGGCATCAACCAAAACGGTGTCGACTTAGGTTTGTACCCACAATCAAGGATCATTTTAATAGGTATTAACGTAGGCTTATAATAACAAGGCATTTAGAATTAAGGAGACAATTAAGATGAAATTTAAAAATATAGTTAAAGGCTTGTTAGGTGTAATGGTAATTATACTTGCGCAAAGCTGTAAAAAAAGTACGTTAGATAATATTAAGCCAACCGGTACGCCAACCAGTACCAACTTTTGGAAAAATGCCAGCGATGCGCAGGCGGCAGCTAACGGCCTATACGAAAAGCAAAGTAATAGCGAGGATATGTACGGCCGCGGGTATTTTTGGCTTATCAACGCCAGCGACGATATGGTTGTTGGCCGAACATCTGCCGATAGGGAAAATATAAAAAACTTTGTTTGTACCGGTAACGAAAGCAGTATTTACAATCCCTGGTCGTTACATTTTGTGGTAATGAAAAGGGCGAATGATGTTATAGCCAATGTGCCGGGCATCACCATGGATCAGGCTACCAAAAACTTTATTTTGGGGCAGGCCTACCTTGTACACGCCGTAATGCACCTGGAAATTGCCGATTTATATGGAACCGACAAACAGGGCGCGCCACTGCAAAACCGTGCTAACCCAATCGCGTTTCCGGTACAATTAGCTTCAGTTAAAGATAATTACGCTTACATCGAGGCCGATTTAAAAAAGGCTGCATCGCTGTTACCTTATTTTGATAAGCTTGCTGCTACAGATAGGGGCAGGGCCCATAAAACAGCCGCCTGGGCATACCTGGCCAAAACATACCTGCATGCAAAAGATTATGCCAACGCCGAAAAATATGCCGATTCGGTTATTCTGAGTGGTAAGCACGCCTTGTTAGCCAATTATGCCGATGTATTTAAAATTGCAAATAATTACAGTTCAGAATATGTTTGGTCGGTAGCCAGCAGCTTAAACGGCCAAAGTATTTTGCCAGGTGCCATGCTTGAAAATAAGGGATGGGGTTTATATAATGGGTTCGGTTACTTTCAGCCTACCAAGGAGTTAGTTGATGAATTTGAAACCGGTGATAAAAGGCTGGCGACAACCATCCTTAAAAATGGCGATACGTTTCAATATTTCGGCCAAACTTATACCTACCCTATTGGTGGTAAAAGCAACAGCTTAACCGGTTACCAGTTTAATAAATACATGGAGCCATTTAGCTATGCCGGTGGCATGCACGTAAGTCCTAATGGCGATGAGCCGTCGACAGACTTAAATGTTCCGCTATTGCGCTACGCCGAAATTTTGCTGATTAAAGCCGAGGCGCAAATTATGCAGGGCAAAAATGGCGACGCCGCTTTAAACCAGGTACGCGTACGTGCGGGCCTGGCGCCAAAATCGGGTGCTACCATGGCCGATTTAAAACACGAGCGCCGTGTAGAACTGGCAGGTGAGTGGAGCGACCGCAACTTTGACCTGGTGCGCTGGGGCGATGCCCAGGCCACCTATGCAAAACCATTGCACGGGGCTAATGGTTCGGTGGTATGGAAAGCGCGCAACTTTGACCCGGCAAGGGACAATGTATGGCCTATCCCGCCAAAAGATATCCAGATAAGCCAGGGACAGCTGAAACAAAATGCAGGCTGGTAAATAAATTTATACCTTTAAAACCGGGCAACGCCCGGTTTTTTACATTGAAATAAAAATGAAAAACAGTACTACAATTACCTTGCTTGCAGCTTTATGGCTGAACATGGGCATGACTGCAAGCGCGCAGATTAAGGCGTATACCGTGGCCGATGCGCACTCCCACAATGATTATAAAAATAATATTCCATTTTATCGGGCATACGAAAAAGGGTTCGGATCGATAGAGGCCGATGTTTATGCTGTTAATGGCCAGTTAATGGTAGCACATGATAAAAAGGAGATCAGCGCCAAACGCTCGTTAAAAATCCTTTATATCGATCCGCTAATCGAGAAACTTAACCGCGATCCGCAAAGGCACTTGAGGCTGCTTATCGAAATAAAGGAAGATTATAAAGCCATACTGCCCTTGGTGATCAGCGAACTTAAACCGTTAGAAAAATATTTTGCATACGATGGGCACCCTGGCAGGTTATCTATCGTGATGACGGGGGCTGTGCCTCCTGCAGCTGTCATGCCAAACTACCCTGATTGGATATCATTTGATGCTGACCATTTAGACGGATTTACGGCTGCGCAATGGAAAAAAATTGGATTGGTGAGCTTCCCGTTAAGCAAATATGTACATTGGAATGGCAAGGGTGTATTTAATGCCGACGAAATTAAAAGAATAAAAGGTGGTATCGACAGCGTTCATAATGCCGGCAAAAAAGTACGTTTTTACGAAACTCCCGATACCAAGAGCAGCTGGCTGGCCATGTTGCGTTTGGGCGTTGATGTTATAGGCACCGATGACATAGAAGGGCTTGGCAATTTTTTAAACAGGAAAGAGACGTCGGAATACACAGTTCCCCAACCTTACGCTGTTTATCACCCAACCTACAAATCGGATGGTGAGGTAAAAAAGGTTAAAAACATCATTTTATGCATAGGCGACGGCATGGGCTTGTCGCATTTGTATGCTACTTATAGCGCCAACAGGGGGCAGCTGAATATCTTCCAGATGCTGAATATGGGCTTTTCCGTTACCTACTCGGCAGATGCCTACATAACCGATTCTGCCGCCGGGGCAACCGCCTTTGCATCCGGACAAAAAACAAATGACCGGGCCATAGGTGTTGATGCGGAGGGTAAACCTTTACGCTCACTGGCCGACTATAGCGCCGATGCCGGAAAAAAAACAGCCGATATTGCAGTATGCGAACTAACGGATGCTACCCCAGCCGCTTTTTATGCCCATGATACCGAACGGAGCCATGCAGGGGCTATTGCAAGCCAGATAATATCATCGCCGGTTGATATATTTTTAGGATCAGGATATAATGATTTCCTGATCCCTGTAAACGGTACCACGCCAATTGACAAAATGAAACAACGCGGGTATACCATCTTCCGTAACTTCGACGATTTTTTGAATACGCCTGCAACAAAAATCCTGGCATTAATGGATGATAGCGTAACCAGGCCCAAAATAGATGGCCGGGGAAACTACCTGCCGCTGGCATTAAAAAAAGTAACCCAAACGTTTAAAAACGCGCCAAACGGATTTTTTATGATGATTGAAGGATCGCAAATTGATCACGGTGGCCACAGCAATAATTTGAAACAGGTAATTACCGAAAACAGCGATTTTGACCGGATGGTTGGCGATGCCCTGCGCTTTGCCGACGAAGATGGCGAAACACTGGTTATTGTTACTGCCGATCATGAAACAGGCGGTTTAACGTTACTGGATGGCAATATCAGCAAAGGCTACGTTTGGGGCGATTTTAGTACTAATGACCACACCGGAACACCTGTACCCATATTTGCTTATGGCCCCCATTCGCTTGACTTTAGGGGTGTTTTTAACAATACCGAAATTTTTAACAAGCTGAAGGCTTTGATAAAATAGGGGGGCCTATGACGCTTAGTATGTTTTTTTTGATTTTAATTGGATTTTACACAATTCTTCCTAAGGGCCATCGGCCCGATACATATTGTAGCTACGGGTTTCAACCCGTGGATGATTGGCCAAAGGAAAACAGGAGTGCCATCGGCACGGCCCATATTGGAGGTAAATCCATGTATTTTCATGTTGTTCAAACGATAAATATCCATTGAAAATATGTCCCGAATCTACGGCCCTCAATCGTTTTCTTCATTTTTTCCCCGGGGTTAAAACCCGAGGCTACAAGATTGGCCGAGGCTACGCCTCTAAGACGTTTTGAAAAAGCCCTGTGTCAACAAAATATATCTTTAGAAACTGATCAGCAACAGCATCTGTGCTACCCATACAAAGCATTATAGAACCAATAAGGGATCGTCTACCGGCATTAAAAAAAGCCGCCACATGTGTAATTATGCGGCGGCTTTTTTTATGGTAGTACTCAGCAAATATTTAAACAGTGGCTGTTTGCGTCTGCGTATCACTTCCGTTAGCTGCCGCAACAGCGTTAACGGGTGGTACTTCGCAATTGAAGCCAAACAAGCAGCGGCCTTTTATCATGGCGGCTACCTCGTTAGGTACATATTCTTCCCATCCGGCAGAGCCTTGTTTTATCAGTTGGAGTACTTTATCGGTATCAACATGCAGGTTTCCTTCATTATAATGCCTTATATCCTCAATTTTGTTGTTGGCAATCAGGTAGCGGTATAAATCGATAAGATGCGGTGGCGGATAAAATTTAAGGCAGTTCCATATTACGCCGTCGCGCAGGGTAGGGTATATAAACAATTTTACTTTACGGCTAAACAGGGTAGCAAACGATTCAAGGATGCCGCCAGGAAGGTCTTGATAATGTTCTTCCGAAAAGATGTACTCCAAATTGGGAAAGCCCAGCACCATACCAATTTTTAACCTGGTGATTTTTGAGAGGTAAGCAACCAGTTTATAATACTCATGAAAATTACTGATCATAACCGTTTGCCCAAGTGAGCACAGAATATCTACCCGGTCCAAAAAATCTTTTTCATCAATATCGGCATTCAGGTCGGCGTTTCGTTCTTTTAAAGCCTGCAGGGTAAGTTCGGTAACTACCACTACTTTAGATTTATCTACATCGGGTTCCTGCAAAAATTGCTTTACGCCATTATTAAGCATGTCTAAATGCACATTGATAATAGGACGGAAACGACCACGAATAACCACAATGTGTTTTTTATACAGCGCTTCGGTAGGCTGCATGTTTTTACCATCGGGGCCAAATACCGCGGCGTCCGAAAATCCATATTTTACCAGGTGCAGGCTCATTAGCCGGTTGTCAACCTTGGTAAAGTCAGGCCCTTCAAAGCGGATCATGTCAATCTGTATCCTGTCCCTTGATAGGTTATCCATCAGCGACAGCAAAAACACCGGCGGGATTTCGTTGTAATAAAAGCAGGCATACATCAGGTTTACGCCCAAAATGCCTACGGCTTGTTGTTGTAGATTGGTATCGTTATCCAATAATTTTACGTGGATAACCACATCATTAAACCCGCCGTTTGGCTGCAGCTGAAAGCGTACCCCCATCCAGCCGTGCCCATCATTGGTTTTATTGTAATTTAAAGCTGATACGGTATCTGAAAAAGCGAAAAACGTGGTGGAATCACCGCGTTGTACGGCCAAACGTTCAATCAGCAGCCCGTATTCGTGGTCAAGCATCGATATTAAACGGGCTTCACTCACATAGCGCCTTGATTGTTGTACGCCGTAAATAGCGTCAGAGAAAACCATATCATATGCCGACATGGTTTTGGCTATAGTGCCCGATGACGCGCCGGCCTTAAAAAAGTTAGCCGCAACATCCTGTCCTGCACCAATTTCGGCAAATGAGCCGTATATTTTAGGATCAAGGTTAATGGCAAGTGCCTTTTGCTTGGTCCCTATATCCTTGTTGTGAATGGCATTCATACCCTTGTTCAATTATAGTTTATTGTTGCCAATATGATGATCTGAAAAGATGCCTAAAAATACGCTTTTTTAAATAAGTTAAGATCATGTATTAGTAAAAAGGCAAGGAAACAGGTTTTATTTTTTGATTTAGATAGTAAGGATGGCTTTTGGTTGAACAGATTGTTAACAATTGTTGAGTTTGTTCATAGGTAAGATCGTGATATGATTACCCGATGCTTTTTTCGTATTTTTGTTACATAAAACATATTCCTCTGTTTATAATCAGGTACAATCATGAAGCATAGCAGGAAAATAGCGTTGGTAGCTAATCATGTAAATGTTGGAGAAGAAGATGCTCTTGACGTTTTATTTTGGTTGGATAAGTCCCCTGCCGAAAGGTTGTCCGAAGTAAGCCGCTTGAGGAAAAACTATTTTACATTGGCTGATGGTGGTTTCCCGGAAAAGATTGAAAAAACTGTTCATTTCAGGAAGATATGATTTTTGAACAGGATTTATACCTTTGTATTGATAGACTGTGTGTACCGCTACGGGTGAACACAGTCTGAGACACCCTGGTACGGGGTGGTACACCAGGCAAAAACCTATAACCTGGCCCCAAATCCGGCAACTACTTTACAATAGGGCCTGTTTTAAAGCTAATCGGGCAATATGCAAACAATATCCCCACGTTTACCGTAAAGAGTACCCGGGAATTTGATGAAGGGATTAATGGCCCGGGTAACTGTTTTATTGCCCGATGTAAATTTTTCACGCTTATTTCGCTTGCTTTTTATAACTTACGGCTTTGAAATTAACCTTGATGCTTTATAGCGCAGTAAACAAACCTTATCTATTCCTTAGGCCGATAATAAAAGGCTTCTTTTGCGCTGTAATAGCCTTTTTGCTGCCGGTTGCCGGTTTATATGCAGAAGGCAGTAAGGAGCTGAACGCCAATGGAGGATACCGGGCGTACCTGTTTTCGAGCGCCACAATTACCAATACGTCCTTCCCGTTCCCAACTTCAGGTACCGTTAAGGTTTACGTAAAGGCCGGCGAAAGCATTTATGTAGGCTCAAGCGCCCAGGGGATTGCCGGTGGTACCATCAACCTGCGCGCGCCCGACGGTAACAGTTATACCAGCGGCACAGATGCAAATACAGGTAATATTCATAATCGCGGCCAGGAGGTTGCAGGGCCATTGCCCAATGCCGGTGGATTTACGCCGTTTATTAAAACAGCGGGGGCAGGGCAGGATGGAGTTTGGGAAATTGATTTTGTGGCCGAAAATCCCGGAACAGCATTAGGTGGGAATCCGCCTACCATTCCTTCCAATGCCAACTGGACGCAGCCCCAGGCCGAATATATTACCGCCTTTGATGTATCGGTACGCAATGCGGCAAACTCGGGTTTTATAAATGGCAGAGTGTATACCCAGGTGTTTTCTGGCATATTGGGTACGTTCAACGTGGGTTTTAACGCTATATTCCACATCCTTACTAAAGATGGATATCAATACATATTAAACAACAACGGCCAGGCCGGTAATGGCTTTACCTTTTTTGTAAATAACAAAGGTTTTAGGGGTGCGGATGGCAATGCATCGTACAAAAGCATCGATGGCCTTAGCGCCAATGTTAACGTGCAGGACCCGCGCGTGGCTGATACCCAAACCGATATCACCCAAAAAATATTTTTTAATATTCCGGCCACTGACATGCCCGCAGTAGCCAATACGCCGGGATCGGCCACAACCTGGCTTTTAAATACGCCCGTAGTGCCGGCCATAAGTAACGTTACTTTCACAGGCGCCGAAGGAACTGTAGGTAAAGCCGGAACCAATCCGTTGGGGGGCAATTTTAACTTTAACATAACCGGGAACGGTAATTATGTAATTGGTATTGACATAAATCACAACGGTTTGTATACTGATGCTATCGACCGTAAATTAACGGGGCAGGCAACCACCGGCGGTAACCAGGTATATTGGGATGGGTTTGATGGCCTGGGAGCCAAAGTAGCAGGCAACAGCGCCTTGTCATTGCAGGTAGATATTACTATAGCCACCACGGCGGGCGAAGTCCATTTTCCTTTTTTTGATGTAGAACGAAATGTTAACGGACTTTTGCTGACCCGCACAAACGGTACTTTTGCCCCCAACGATTCTTTGTACTGGGACGATACCCCCATCAGCATTATCGGCACACCATCCAAACCGGTAAAAAACCTTACTGGAATAAGCAGCGCCATAAACGGGCACAAATGGGGCACCACCACCAGCATTGCCACCAATGATGCCGATTTTGGTAACAATAAATCTATTGATACCTGGAGCTATATAAAAAGTAAGCCGGTAACTACTTCGGTAAGCTTTGTGATGCAGGAAGCCGATCTTTCTGTCGAAAGTATAACGGCTGTGGCGGCCTGTTCCGGCCAGCCGGTAATATATAAAGTGGTGGTAAAAAATAACGGCCCTAATGATGTTACGGGGGCCGGTTTCAGCTTTAGTTTTCCTAATGATATTAGCGGGGTGGTAGTAACAAGCGCTGCTACCACGGGCATTTCATCAGCTTCGGGCGGCGCAACTGCTGCAAATGTGTACCATGCTGATTTGGATATGGCAAATGGCGCTGTGCGTACATTTACCATTACAGGTAATATAGCGTTGGCTACAAGCGGCAACCTTACGGTTAAGGCTGCTGTGCTGAGGCCGGCAGATGTAACAGACCCGGATGCCACCAATCCCGATGCTGCCGTACCCACAGATCCGGATAGTGAATGCGATGCTTCTCCGTCTGGCGCGGGTTGCAATAACATTAAAACCAGCACGGTAAACATTGTACCCGGCCCAAATGCCGGTGCCGATCAAACCGTATTTGAATTTGCTCCGGCCACTATGGCGGCAACGGGTAGCGGTGTATTTACGCAAGTGGCCGGCGATCCGCTATCGGCAACTATTACCACCCCTGCAAGCAATTCAACTACAATAACCGGGCTGGATAAAGTTGGATTATATCATTTTGTTTTTACCAACGCCAATGGTTGTGCCGATACGGTGGTATTGAAAGTGATCTCTGCTGACTTGCAAATCCCCAACATAATAACACCCAACAATGATGGCAAAAATGACGTGTTTAAAATTGTTGGGTTAGAAAGCTATCCCGGTTCGCGACTCAGGGTGTTTAACCGCTGGGGCAACGAGGTTTACCGTTCTGATAATTACAAAAACGATTGGAATGGCAGCGGCCTGGCCGAGGCCACCTATTTTTATGTATTGAACCGGAAGGAGCATACCGGTGAACTTACCCCGGTTAAAGGTTGGGTGTTTTTAAAACTGAGTAAATGATGCGGGGCTTTAAACTATATATCCTAACAGCCGGCCTGGTTTTACTCACCGTAAAATTGCAGGCCCAGCAAAGCATACAGTTTAGCCAATATATGTTTAATGGCCTGGCGGTAAACCCCGCTTATGCAGGTTATAAGCAGGATTGGACGCTTAACTTAAGCAGTCGTATCCAGTGGGTGGGTATTAATGACGCGCCTAAAACAGGCACAGTATCTGTTGACGGCCTAACCAACAGCACCAGCCAGAACATGGGTTTAGGGCTGATAGCTACTTTTGACAAGCTTGGGCCCGAGAGTACATCTTCGGTATATGTAAACTATGCCTATAGGTTAAGGGTTGACGAGGACGACACCAAACGTTTGAGCTTTGGCCTTGGCTTTGGTGCCATACAATATCGCCTTGATGGCACTAAATTTAACGCAACTGATGGTTTGGACGCCAATATACCCGCCGGAACACAAAGCAACGTTACCCCCGATTTTCGTTTCGGGGTTTATTATTACTCGCCAACGGTATATGTTGGCGCATCAGTGTTTAACTTGCTTTCGGGTTTGGGCAACACTTTTAATCATTTGCAGCAGTATAAGCAGGCCCGTACGGTTTACTTAATAGGCGGTGCAATGGTACCGCTTAATGAAGGCATGGATATTAAACCATCGTTGCTGATAAAAGAGGACTTTAAAGGCCCAACGAACCTGGATGTAAGTAATTACATAGTATTCAACAAAACCATTTGGATAGGCGCATCATACCGCACCGGGGTAAACCTTTGGAAAAAAAGTAACCTGCAAAGCGGCCTTGATAAAACAGATGCCGTGGCGGCAATGGTACAATTTTATGTAAGCGAAAACCTTAGGATTGGTTATTCATATGATTTTACAACAAGCAAACTGGCAAGCTCGCAAAGTGGCTCGCATGAATTGTCGTTGAGCATTAGTTTTCCGGGCAAAAGCCCAAGAGTGGTCAGTCCGAGATATTTTTAGAAAGATGAAAAAGTTGATATTGATTGGTTTGTTGATGGCTTTGCTGGCAAAGGTTACTTTGGCGCAGGAACAGCTCTCGGTAAAACAACGGGCCGATAAGCTTTTCGATCAGTATGAATATTTCAAAAGCCTGAAATTTTACCTTAAACTGGTTGGCCATAAACCCGATGTTAAGCTTGCAGAGCGCATTGCTACCTGTTACCGCTACATTAACCAGTACCAGGAAGCCGAAGACTGGTATGCCAAAGCCCTGAATGATCCCAAAGCCGCCAAACTCGATCATTATTTTTACGCCGAAGTATTATTCCGCAACCAAAAGTTTGACCAGGCCAGGCAACAGTACCAACTGTATTTTACAGATGATGCAGGCGCGTTAGCCTTAAAGCTGGCCGATGTGGATTCTGCCATGGTGTGGATGAAGCAGCCATCACAGTATAAAGTGAATAATATTGGCGGCGTAAATACCCCGTCATCCGATTGGGGGGCTGCCTACGGTGGCCAGACAACCATTATATTCACATCTGACCGCGAAACAGGCGATGGCAAAAAAGATAACCGCACCGGCAACGGCTGGTTTAAACTGTACACCTACGATTTAAATACTAAAGAAACCAGGCAACTGTTTTTAGATCCCGGTACCAGCAACGAGTTTAAGGATGCTTACCATGTTGGGCCAATGGTATTGAACAATAAAGGAGATACAGCCTACATTACCCTCACTACCGAAGTTGCTGCAAAAAACTTACCGATAGACCAACGTAGCGGTAAAAATAGCAGCCGGCTTTATACGCGCCGTTTGCAACTGGTTACCGCAGTTAAAAAGGACGGCGGATGGGTTATTTCGGGAAGTTTCCCGTACAATAATGTACAGCAGTATTCTGTAGGTAACGCTGCATTGTCAAAAGATGGCAGGCTGATTTATTTCAGTTCGGATATGCAGGGCGGACAGGGAAAAACGGATATCTGGTATTGCGAAAAACAAAGTAACGGAAGCTGGGGCAAACCGGTAAATTGTGGTAAAGCCATCAACTCCAAAGAGGAAGAAAGCTTCCCTTTTGTTGATGAAAACGGTGTTTTATATTATGCATCCAAGGGGCTGCCCGGCATGGGCGGGTACGAAATTTATGTTGCCCATGGCCAAAAAAATAATTGGGATACACCAAAAAACCTTAAGTACCCTATAAACTCCACCAGCGATGATTTTAGCCTGATAACACGGGATGGGCAAAGCGGCTACCTGTCATCCAACCGCGATAACGGGCAGGGGAGCGATGATATTTATGCTTTTACCCGCACAAAAGATTCCATTTTTGTAAAACCAATAACCGGTAATCCGCAAACAATTGTTGCAACCGGAAAACCAGGGTCGCCCAATCCTCTTTCGGGCGCGTCCGGTCCCGATTTCAACATCAGGCCTATTTATTATGATCTTGATAAATCATTCATACGGCCAGATGCAGCTGTGGAACTGGATAGGCTGGCCGGCATTTTAAAACAATACCCCGCACTAAAAATAGCATTGGCATCCTATTGCGATTCGAGGGCATCCTATTTGTATAATCTTGCACTATCTCAACGGAGGGCCAAATCTGCCGTAACTTACCTGGTAAAAAAAGGTATTGCCCCAACCCGTATGACGGCCAAGGGTTATAGCGAAAGTAATCCCGTAAACCAATGCGCCGATAAGGTTAAATGTTCGGAAACCGATTACCAGCTAAACAGGAGAACGGAAATCAAAGTAGTTTCGGGCGGCAATTGATCAAAAGTTTATATAGTTATGGCTGATTATGAAAATGTATAATCAGCCACAAGTGTGTTTAAAAAGTGAGTTATGGCTGAGTATGTTATTGAGTGCTTGCCCCACCTATTACATGTAAAGCGCTATCTGCTCTAATTCACATTGTTTTTCATTTTGATATTACCACCCTTTCAAAATGATAGTTTTTTTTACAAACTCAATTGTGTACGCCTTTCAATTTTATCCATTTAAAGCGGTTTTAAATGCAATTACGCCTTTTAACCGATTATTGGCATGCTTATTAGGTGCAGGACTGTAATTGATAATACATTAAAAAATTAAGTCATGACATCATTTTATATCGTACTGGAAGTAATAGCCTTTATTGCAGTAATTGTAATACCAATGGCCGGCCCAAAAGCAAAGAAAAATTTACCTGTTGTAACTACCAGTAACCTGGCGGTTAACAACGAGGGTTACCTGGAACCAATCGCTGCAAACCAACATGATCATCATCCGGTGCACTAATTGTTAAGCTACTTATGTTGAAAATAAAAGCCTTTCATTTTGATAGGCTTTTTTTATGCAGGTATGCAGCTTTACTTATTACCATAAAATGTTTATCTCTTTTCCGTTTATGAAATTTATAGGATAATATTGCCGGTAAATACTAAACAAGATTTGTATTGACCGCTTATGATGAATTGGGAAACTTTACTGTCGGCCAAGCGCTGGGGATACGAGGATAAATATATTGCAAGCCAGGTTGATGCCCGGTCGGAGTTTCAGCGCGATTATGATCGTATTATATTTTCGTCGCCATTCAGGAGGCTGCAAAATAAAACCCAGGTGTTTCCCTTGCCCGGGAGTATTTTTGTTCATAACCGCCTTACACATAGCCTGGAGGTAGCCAGTGTTGGCAAATCATTGGGCCGTATTTATTATAATAAGCTAAAAGAAGAAGATCCTGGTTTGGACAGCCGTCTGCCGCTCATCAGCGAGATTGGTAACATCGTATCTGCCGCTTGCCTTGCCCATGACCTGGGGAACCCTGCATTTGGTCACTCAGGCGAAGCGGCCATATCTCATTACTTTATTGAGGGTGATGGCGCCAGGTATCAAAAAAGCGTTACCGGCGAGCAATGGGCAGACCTTATTAACTTTGAGGGAAATGCCAACGCCCTGCGCATTTTAACACACCCATATGCAGGTAAAGGCCATGGCAGTTTCGCACTAACATATAGCACCATTGCCGCTATTGCCAAATATCCCTGTGCCTCAGTTGCCGGTGGCAATAAAAAAAATATCTATACCAAAAAGTACGGTTTCTTTCAATCGGAACAGGCTGGTTTTGAAAAAATAGCTGCCGAGCTTCAAATGAGCCAGGTACAAAGCTTGCCGCTGATATATAAGCGGCATCCGCTGGTTTATTTGGTAGAGGCCGCTGATGACATTTGCTACAATATAATCGATTTGGAGGATGCCCATCGCCTTAAAATATTATCATACCAGGAAATAGAAGATTTGCTGCTGCCGCTATGTAACGATCCTAAAATGAAGGGCAGGCTGGATGATATTGACGATGATGACGCCAAGGTTGGTTACCTGCGAGCACGATCCATCAATACCCTCATCCACCAATGTTCCAGTCTGTTTTATAACGAGCAGCAAACCATCCTTAACGGCGATTTCAATAAATCGTTGATTGATTTGATAGATGAGCCATTCCGCTCTATCATGAAAAATATCGAAAGCCTGTCTGTACAAAAAATATACAATTATCCGTCGGTTGTGCAGATAGAAGTTGCCGGTTATAAGGTAATGGGCGGCATATTAGAGGAATTTATTCCGGCTTACCTGAAAAAAAGCTCAAAGTACCATGAAAAGCTGATAGCCCTTATCCCTAAACAGTTTTTAACCAAAAGCGACGATGACTATGCCAAAATACAATCGGTGCTGGACTTTGTTTCGGGGATGACAGACCTGTATGCTGTAGAATTATTCAGGAAGATCAAGGGTATTTCGTTCCCATCTTTGAGTTAGCCAATTTGAAAAAATATTTATCAATGTATTGAACAATGTTGTTATAATAATTGAAGCAAATAAATAATTCATAGTGGTTAATTATTGGAATTTCAGAACAATATCAGCCTGACAATGCCTGAGCACAGAAAATATCCGGGTAACAGTAAGCCTGTTGTTACTATGTTTTTATCAAATTACAATTGGTTAATCGATTTATTCTAATAATAAATCGATTAAATTTTTAGTGTTATAAATACAATTAATTATAATCCCCTATATTTGAAAATAAACAAATATAAGCGGGTGACGAAAAAATTATCTATAGTTGATATTGCCAATAAGTTTAACGTATCAAAAACTACCATATCGTTCATTTTAAACGGCCGTGCGCAGGAAAAACGCATCAGCGGCGACCTGATTAAAAATGTAATGAAATATGTGGCCGAGGTGGGTTACAAGCCAAACTCGCTGGCCAAAAGTTTGCGCACAGGTAAGTCAAATACCATCGGCCTGATGGTGGAGGATATCTCTAACCCCTTCTTCGCCAGTATAGCGCGTTTAATTGAAGACCGTGCCTATAAAAATGGGTATAAAATTATTTATTGCAGTACCGATAACAATACGGAAAAAACGCAGGACCTCATTAGCATGTTTCGCGACAGGCATGTAGATGGCTATATCATGGCCCCGCCGGAAGGGATTGAGAAAGATATTGAATCGCTTATAAATGATGGAATGCCGGTGGTTTTATTTGACAGACATTTGCCAAAGATTGATACGGATATTGTGGAGATAGACAATCTTTTCGGCTCATATAATGCTACCCGGCACCTGGCGGACCAGGGGTTTAAAAATATTGCTTTTATTACTTTTTTATCGCCCCAAACACAGATGATTGACCGTGTAAAAGGTTATCATGAGGCCATAAAAAACGGTAATCTTAATGGAATTGTTGAGGAGGTAGCGTTTAGCCAGGATGACGAACTGATTATGCAGCCGCTGCGCGATTTTTTAAAAGCACATCCCGGTGTAGATGCCATACTTTTTGGTAATAACCACATAGCTACCTGCGGATTAAAGGTAATGAAGGAGTTTGGTTTAAAATCGCCTGCTGATATTGCCATTGCGTCTTTTGATGATCATGACGTTTTTAAATTACACACTCCGCCGATAACGGCTATAGCCCAACCTGTAGAGGAGATTGCCGATAATGTGATCACCATTTTGTTAAAAAAATTGAACGGTGGGTTGTCAACTACCAAGCCACAATCCATCATTTTAAAAACTGATTTGAAGATCAGGGATTCGTCTATAAAAAACGCTGTCTGATTTCTGGTTTTCGGACGGGTTTCATCACGCAATCAGTCATACTGAGTAATGAAATTTCGCGAAACGCTGAAGGGGGATGACATTCAAAAATAAAAGACTGTCATGCTGAGGTACGAAGCATCTGTTCGCGAACTTTTCTATCGATTATGCACAGCTGATAGATCCTTCGTACCTCAGGATGACAGGGAAATTGGATATGTCATGGGTAGGAACGAAGCATCTATTCGCCAACTTTTCTATCGGTCATGCACAGCTGATAGATCCTTCGTACCTCAGGATGACAGGAAAATTAATTATGTCATCGGTAGGGGGCCTGCATAGCGGATACTGCCAGTTCTTCAACCATATCTTAACCCAAAATGAGGGGTAATTCATCTTTTTTTAACAAAAACAGATGAATGAGGCTAAAATCCGGCTAATGATTGCTAAATTGTTAGTTCAATAACTTACTATTCCACCGTACTTTTGATAAAAATAATAAACAATGATAACTTTTGACTGGAAAGGCGTATTCCCTGCGGTAACCACCAAGTTCACCGATAACGACGAATTAGATTTTGATGCTTTTGATGTAAACCTTGCTGCACAGCTTGAGGCTGGTGTTGATGGGTTTATTTTAGGCGGTTCATTAGGCGAGGCCAGCGTGCTTACCGATGATGAAAAGTTTGCGTTATTAAAGCATACTATTGATTATGTTGACGGCAAAGTACCTGTAATACTCAATATTGCCGAGCAAACCACCAAGGCAGCTGTAGCATGTGCTCAAAGAGCGTTTGATACCGGTGCTGATGGTTTAATGTTATTGCCGCCAATGCGTTACAATAGCGAAGAACGCGAAACCCTTGCATTTATAGGCGCGGTTGCCGAAAGCACCCAATTGCCTATTATGATTTACAACAACCCTGTTGATTATAAAATTGAAGTTACCCTGGATATGTTTGAAAAACTATCGGTTTATAAAAACATCCAGGCGGTAAAAGAATCAACCCGTAATGTATCAAACGTTACCAAAATGATCAATCGCTTTGGCAACCGTTTTGCTATACTTACCGGTGTTGACCCACTGGCTATGGAAAGCCTGGTTATGGGTGCCGACGGCTGGGTTGCAGGTTTGGTTGATGCCTTCCCTAAAGAAACTGTAGCTATTTTCCGTTTGGTAAAAGCAGGCAGAATTGCCGAAGCTTTAACCATATATCGTTGGTTCTTACCTGTATTAGAATTGGATATTCATCCAAAATTGGTTCAGTATATTAAGCTGGCCGAGGTTGCTACCGGCATTGGTACCGAAAATGTGCGCGCGCCACGTTTACCGTTAATTGGCGAAGAACGTACCAAAGTGTTAAAGATCATCAATGATGCATTAGCCATTCGCCCTGAGTTACCTGTTGGCAGCTGGGGTAAACTAACCGAGGTTGAAGCTTAATAATAATCATTTAGTAAAACTATAACCGAAGCTTAAGGCCGGCTTTATGCCTTCGGCCTTAAGCTTTATGCTTTCAAATGAGTAGTAAAACATTTTTTTGTATAGATGCGCATACCTGCGGTAACCCCGTTAGGGTAGTTGCAGGTGGCGGCCCAACGCTTAAAGGCGATAACATGAGCCAAAAGCGCCAGCACTTTTTAAAAGAGTACGACTGGATACGCACCGGGTTGATGTTTGAGCCAAGGGGACATGATATGATGTCGGGAAGTATATTGTTTCCGCCTCATGATCCTGCTAATGATGTGGCCGTTTTGTTTATTGAAACAAGTGGCTGCCTGCCCATGTGCGGGCATGGCACCATTGGTACCATAACCATTGCCATTGAAGAAGGCCTTATTCAGCCTAAAATCCCCGGCATAGTGCGCATGGAGGCGCCGGCCGGCCTGGTTTTGATAGAGTATAAGCAAGAGGGCAAAAAAGTTACCTCGGTTAAACTCAGAAACGTTGCCGCCTATCTTGCCGCCACCAACCTGGAAGTTGAATGCCCCGATTTGGGTATGCTTACCATCGACGTATCTTACGGCGGTAATTACTACGCCATTGTTGATCCGCAGCCAAATTTTGCAGGACTTGAGAATTATACCGCCGGGCAGCTGATAGCCTGGAGCCAGGTATTACGCAAGCGCATTAACGAAAAATATAAATTCATTCACCCGCAGGATCCTACCATAAATACGTGTACCCATATTCTTTGGGCAGGGGCAACATTAGATGATACTTCTACCGCCCGTAACGCGGTATTTTATGGCGATAAGGCGATAGATAGGTCGCCTTGCGGCACCGGTACATCGGCACGTATGGCACAGTGGTATGCCAAAGGCAAACTGAAAGTTGGCGAGCCTTTTATACACGAAAGCATCATCGGCAGTAAATTTATAGGCAAGGTTGAAGAGGTGGTAAAGATTGGCGAACTGGATGCCATTATTCCGAGTGTTGAAGGTTGGGCAAAAGTTTACGGTTACAACACCATCAAGATAGATGATGATGACCCGTATGCACATGGTTTCCAGGTGATATAATAAAAAAGACTGTCATCCTGAGGCACGAAGGATCTATTCGCGAACTTTTCTATCGGTGAGGCATATCTGATAGATCCTTCGTGCCTCGCAATGATGGTGTAAAAAAATAAAAAAATGGCAAAAGTGCTGATCATAGGTGGCGGGATTGTAGGTTTAAGTTCTGCATATTATTTACAAAAAGCCGGGCACCAGGTTACCGTGTTGGATAAAGGCGACCTGACTGATAGCTGCTCATTCGGTAATGCGGGTATGATAGTGCCAAGTCACTTTATCCCTTTGGCAACACCGGGTATGGTTTCGCAGGGCATCAAATGGATGTTTAACAGCAAGAGCCCGTTTTATGTAAAACCATCGTTTAACCCGCAACTTATTTCCTGGGGATTAAAATTCCTTAAAAAAGCAAACGCGGGGCATGTGGAACGGTCGGCAACACCATTAACCGAACTTTCTTTACTGAGCAAAAAGCTCTATGAAGACCTGAGTAAAGAGCCGGATTTTGATTTCGACCTGGTTGAAAAAGGTATCCTGATGTTTTACAAAACGGAAAAGGCCGGCGAAGAAGAAGCACACCTGGCCGAAAAGGGCCGTGAGTTGGGTTTGGATATGGCCGTGCTTAGCCCGGCTGATTGTGTTAAATTGCAACCGAACCTGGAAATAGATGTATTAGGCGCGGTGCACTACCGTTGCGATGCACACCTATCGCCAAATAAGCTGATGGCAGCGCTGGTAAAATACCTTAAGGGTGCCGGAGTAAACCTGATTACAAATAAAGAGGTTACCAAAATTGAAACCATTGCAGGTAAGGTAAGCCGGGTTTTATCGCACAATGAAGAATTTACAGCCGATGAATATATTGTTGCGGGTGGCTCCTGGTCGCCGGCGATAGGTAAATTGCTGGGTGTTAAAATATTATTGATGCCCGGTAAAGGTTATTCTTTTAATGTGAAGGAAGAAGTTCCATCCATGCAGATTCCGGCATTGCTGGCAGAGGCCCGCGTGGCCATTACCCCGATGAATGGCGGCCTGCGCTACGGTGGTACCATGGAGCTGGATAAAATTAACAGCCGCATCAACATGAACCGGGTAAAGGGTATTGTTGAATCGGTACCTAAGTATTTTCCTGGTTTGAAACCTGCTGTGCCTGCCGAAAAAGATATTTGGTTTGGTTTCCGGCCGTCATCTGCTGATGGCTTGCCCTATATCGGCAGGAACAACAAATTCAGCAATCTTGTTATAGCAACCGGGCATGGTATGATGGGCCTGAGTTTAGGAGCAGCTACAGGGTTATTAGTACAGGAGGTGATTTCGGGCACAAAAACCAGTATTGATATTGAGGCTTTTGCACCGGATAGAAGTTAGTATGTAACGGTCGCGAGGTTTTAACTCGTGACCATTCTGGTTTCAGCTTTCAGCTGAACTGAAGCCGAAGGCTTCAGCCAGTCGGCCCACGAGTTACGCTACGCTAACCTCGCGGGAGTTTTTCGATTTGTTTACTGTCGCGGGGTTTTAACCCGTGGCCGCCATGGTTTCAGCTTTCAGCTGAACTCCGTATTACAACGCCTCATCCACCAACTGTTTCAACGCGTAATACCTTTCATGCCTGCCATCGTTTTTAATGTAAAAACACATCATAAAAGCCGCATAATGTTTATCGTTATTTACCCAGGGGAAACTGCCAAATAAACCCGGACTACTTACAGCCGGTGTTGGATTTTGCGGGCCGGATGCTTTCAACACCCACTCGCCGAAACCATAACCGGCGTTGCCGGCTTCGTCGGGCGCATAGGCTATTTTTACGTCTTTGGCTATCCGGTCAACTTGCATTTCGTTAACACTTTTTTCGGTAAGTACATGTTTGCCGTTGATGGTGCCTTTGTTTAATATCATCACCAAAAAATTAAGGTAATCATTAGGGGTGCTCCAGGCGCCACCGGCGGGGAAGGCTACAGGGCCTTTACCAAAATCGGTATTAACCATGCCGCAAGGACCGGAAATGCGCTCGGTAAAAAGGGTTTCAAAATTTTTGCCGCTTATTTTTTCCAATACAGCCGCTGCCATTTGCAATCCTACGTTGCTGTACCGGAACAACGTACCAGGCTTGCCTTCCATGGGCATATCGGCAATGTCCTGGATGGCTTGATCCATACTGTGAATATCTTTCATATCCTGTAATGCTTCTTTTATCGGCGGCGCCTGGATGCCTGTAAGGTGCGACAGGCATTGGCTTATGGTAATGGAACCCTTGCCGCTTTTGGAGAGTACGGGCAGGTATTTACCTACGGTATCGGTCAGTTTTAGTTTGCCTTCGTCAACAAAAGTCATCACCAGGGCTGCGCTAAACCATTTACTACAGCTGGCAACCGGAATTTTTGTGGTTGTGGTAAAAGCATCCAGGTTGGGTGTTTTGCCCATTTTACGGGCAATCATTTTTGTGGCAAACTTTTGCTTCATGGTCATTTCGTCCTTGCTGCCGGTGTAAATGATTTTGCCATCTTTATAAACCATGAGCACCGTGCGGCCACCCATTTTTTCGGTATTATCGGTAAGCCATTGGTCAACCTTTTCAAAATGGTGCTGGGCTTTTGCCGTGGCGACGGCAAAAACAAAAAGGATTGCGGTTATAATCTTTTTCATGATATCAATATTAATTCAGTGTGTAATATGGTGACGGGTTTTAACCTGCAAAGTGTTGCGTTGCGCAACAGGTGAAACAGTAAAAAGCCTCATCTATCTAATAATCAATAGATTATGAATTGTCATAAAATAAATATCGCAACAAAACCGCAACAGCAGGCTAAAACATACCCAACCACAGATGCTGTACACTGAAATTACTGTTTCTCTTTAACCTTTTCCTTCAATTTCGCTTTCATCTCCTCCTCAAAATCCTTGTATTGCTTAAACTGTGCCGGGGTGAACACGTTTTTTAATTCCTGGTCTTTTCCTTCCTGTAAATTTTTTGCCTGTTTTATTTTACTGAAACGGCCGGCATCGCTCTTGATAACTGCCTGCATTTTTTTGGCGTAAGTTAAATTAATGGCCTGCACCTTACTTTCCTGCGCGGCGTCCAGTTTTAGCTTACTCTTCATCATGCCTGTTTGAAACTGTGCCCTTTGTTCGGGAGTAGAGTTTTTAAAATCAGGCATTGCGGTTTGCGCTGTTGTGGATTTGCTTAGTAACAATGTAAAAGCCATTACCGCTGCCATTAACCAAAGTACTTTTATCATTCCTTGTTTTTTCATCATTCATAATTTAGTTAAAAATACATTTTACCATTGAATTGCATAACTGGCGCCGCTATTTAAAAGGAGGGTAGCTTTATTATCGCCAAGGAAAGTAATAGTGCCCGCGAAGCTGAAAGACTTACCGGAAGATGACAAGCCTGAAACCTTAACCGCGGCGCTGCCCGATACTATTTTCAAAGTGGCTTTATCAACCAGTATGTTTGTCGATGTAATGCTTAAATTGCTTGTAAAGGTGTATTTACGGGCTATTTTCGAGGTTTCGGTGCCGGTACGAGTGTAAGTAGTGCTTAAGGTATAAGTTGATGCAGATGGCTGTAAATTAGTTAGTACAAAGCCGCCCGTGCTATTGCCGTTTGACGACATGCGCGTGCCATCAAAAGTGTGCGAACCGGTAAAATTGAAGGTAAGCTGGCTGGGCACAATACCGGCGCAGGTGAGCATGTAATTCCAGCTGAGGTTGTAGCTGTATGATGGTGTTGCGCCCGCCGCGCTTGTTTTGGCTAAGGTAGAGTCCTTTTTAACGCCGCAACTTAGCACAACCGTTTTATAGATGGTTACCGAGCTGTTTACCTGTAAGGCAAACCCGCCTGTTGTTGGTGTTACGGCATCTGTAGTAAGCTCTGCAGCATCGGCTTCGGTAACAGTAACATCGGTGGCTGCAGTGCCATCTTTTTTACAGGAGTTTAAACCTAAACCAAGGCTTGATGCCATTAGCAATATCACCATTGTTGTTTTTACGCTTTTCATAATATTAATTTTTAATGTTGTGTATATGTTATTCGGTTTGATTTTTGGTCGATCAGGAAATTGCCTGCTGGTAAGTTTGTTTGGTTGCTACAGGATTTTTTAACGCCATGGTACTTGCCTCGCCCTTTATTTCGGAAAGTTTTTTGCTTTTAAACAGATCTATAAAACCGCGGGCAACCAGCACAAACGGATTGTTGCTCACAAAGCCGGTGGTTAGGCCATAGCTTACCTTTTCGGTTTCGGGCTGATAGGTGCCGAATATTTTGTCCCAGATGATGAACACGCCACCAAAGTTTTTATCAATGTAGATAGGATTGCTTCCGTGATGTACCCGGTGCGATGATGGCGTATCCATTACATGTTCTACAATGCCCAGCTTACCAACAACCTCGGTGTGTAAAAAGAATTGATAAGCCAGGTTAAGCACATAGGATATCACAATAAAATCTGTTGGCATACCGAGCAGTGCCGCCGGTATAAAAAACAGCGGACTAACAATTGCCGAAAACCAGTTAAGGCGGTAAGCTGCCGTAAGGTTCATGTGCATGGCCGAGTGATGGATAAGATGGAAAGCCCAAAGCGGTTTCCAATGGTGAGAGATGCGGTGAAACCAGTAGTAAATAAAATCGGCAGTAAAAAAAGTGAGGAGGAAAACCCAGCCATTCCTGGGTAATGTAGAGGGCGCCAGTTTGGCAAAAAAGCCAAGTACGGCTAATTGATAGCCGGCGAAAAGATATTTGGAAAATTGGAAGCCGACAAAAACATAGAGGTTTGAAAAGGTTTCTTTAACGTCATACGCGTTTTTATCTTTCTTCCAGCTCCAGATAATTTCGGCGGTTACAAGCACTGCCAGGAATAATAATATGTATATGCGGTATGGGCCAATTTGATGCTTCATTTTCTGAGTCGGTTGAATTATTTTGTCGTTTTTGATTGACAATATAAAGTTGACCAGAAAACGCCGCTTAAGTTTTATGAAACCCGGTGAAGCTGAAAAACCAGGGGGCGAAGTGACGAGAGACGTTAAATACTTCTCCTTCAAATCCGAAATCGAACATCCGAAATCAAAAATCTTAACTATCTACCCATTTTTTAAACTCCGGCACCCTTGCTTTACTAATCAGGATTTTCTCCGGTGGTTCCGGTTTCATTTTCAGCGATAGGCGGCCGTTAAAATAAAAATCGACCTCGGTTAGGGCCTTGCGGTTGATGATGAATTGCCGGTTGGCGCGAAAAAACATGTCAGGCTCCAGTTGTTGCTCCAACTGCTCCATTGTAAACTCAATGTTATATTGTTGCCCATCTGTAGTTTGGGCATATACTATTTCATGGGCGGTATAAAACCAGGCAATTTTAACGGTTTCAACCGGGATCAGCTTGTCCCGGAAATGAACCAGGAATGATTTTTTATACGGTTTGGCCAGGGATTTCATTTGCGCTAATAACTGTGCAAATGGCTGGTTATCTTCGTTTTTTGGCGATTGGATTATCCAGCGTTTAAACTTGTTTACGGCCAGCTCAATTTCGGCTTCATCAAAGGGTTTAAGAATATAATCGATGCCATTATTTTTAAATGCCTGAATGGCATAGTCGTTATAAGCCGTTACAAATATTACCGGTTTCAGGATCTCGGCCTGTTTAAAAATATCAAAGGATACCCCATCGGCAAGGCGGATATCCATAAATACAAGATCGTAGTTATCCGGATTGGCGTTAAACCATTCCACAGCCTCTTTTACATCTGGCAGGGATATGGTAACAATTATATTTTCATCAACGTTTTGCAGCACATGTGCAAGGTTGCGTGCGGTAACAGGTTCGTCTTCAACTATAACAACACGTAGTTTATCCATGTTTCAAAGGGAGTTTAACTGTAAAATAGCCGGCAGTTTTTTCAATATCAATTTCCTGTTGCATCAATATTTTGTAACGCTGGTTAAGGTTGGCCAGGCCGGTGCCGGTGCCATCTGCATCTACGGGATTGAGGTTGTTGCTTACAGATAATTGATTGCCGCACATTTTAATGGTTACCTGTAATGGCGTTTTTAGTGTAGCCGCGTTGTGTTTGGCCGCATTCTCCAATAAAGGCTGTAACGATAAATGTGGCAGCTTATATTTCAGGAAAGCATCGCCCACGTCAATTGTTAGCTCAAAGGCATTTTCAAATCTCATTTTTAATAACTGAGCAAATGATTTTACCATCGTTAATTCTTCATTAACTGTAACCAGGTTGCTGGCGGGCTTAACTAATGCATACCTGAAAACCGCCGACAGATGTTTAATATATTGCTGCGCCAGGGCCGGGCTCTCGCGCACCAGGCCCGATAAACTGCTCAGCGAGTTAAATAAAAAGTGTGGATTGAGCTGCTCTTTTAATAATTCCAGTTCGGCAGTAGTGTATGCATTTTTAAGTTGTTCGTTTTCAATGGCCTGTTGTTTGTTTTGGCGTAGCAGCAGCACTATTTTTATAATAATGCCTATTAATAAAGCCGCTAAAGCGTACCGCATTAAATATCCAAGCCAAAAAGCCCCCCTGATTTGGTTGGGGTTAAAGCTAAATACCCGCTTTTGTATGCCACCTATTAGCACCATACCAACAAATGCGATTAAAAAATTGAACGATATGTAGCGCAGGTATTTGTTGCTGTCGCGATACCCGGCCAATTGCCCCCGGCCCAGATTGAGCGAAAACAGGAGGTAGCAAAAACCAAGCTGCGCCAATAATTGGTAGGCAAATTCGGCGGCGTTAAAGCGCCAGTAATGGGCTACAATGCCATTTTCACGCAGGGCAAGTAACCTCCCGCTGTTGAGCATTACGGCTATCAGCAGCGAACAGTAAAACCACAACTGTTTCCCGGTTTTTTCCATCAGGTAAATCTAATTAAAGATAGGTACAGGTAGCAGAAAATTTGGGTGAAGCTGAAAATTTGGAGGGCGAGGCCCACTAAAACAGTCTTGCTTAAACAGCCTCACCTAAAACAGCCTCATCTAAATCCTCTCCAAAGGAGAGGACTTTAAAGTAGTAAGCTACCAGAAACCACGCAAATCAAGAACCCTCTCCTTTGGAGAGGGCTGGGTGAGGCTTTTCTTATCTTTTTACAAAAGTCCCCTTAACTTATCGTAGCTTTTTAACATCTTTACGGTACACATATTTCAAGTACAAATGCAGCATTGGTTAGTAAAATCGGAACCCGTAAAATATAGCTGGGAAAAATTTAATAAAGATGGCCGCACCTTTTGGGATGGTGTGCGCAACTACCAGGCACGCAATAATTTAAGATTGATGCAGGAGGGCGACCTGGTGCTGTTTTACCACAGTAACGATGGCAAAGAGGTAGTAGGCATCGCCAAAGTAGTTAAAGAAGCCTACCAGGACCCCACAACCGAAGACCCAAACTGGGTGGTGGTTGATCTTTCGCCTGTAGAGACATTGAAAAAGCCCGTAACGTTAGAGACGATAAAAGCCGATGAACAATTGAAGGATGTTGGGCTGGTAAGGCAGGGCCGCCTTTCAGTAATGGCATTAAAACGCGAGGAGTTTGACCGTATTTTAGAATTGGGCAGCTAATGACCATGCAATTTCCAATCAGTCGCTGTATACAAACGGTGTTTCTTACAGCGGTGTTATTTTCCCCAAAAATAACTAAGGCACAATCGCCATTTGCCGGGTTGGAGAATTTGTTTGCAACACCCGAAAATTACGTGGTAAGGCATGTTGCAAATGCGCCGGTAATTGATGGCGATATTAATGATGCAGTTTGGCAGCGGGCAAAATGGACAAAGGATTTTGTTGATATTGAAGGCGACCTGAAACCCAGGCCACCTTACAAAACCAATGTAAAAATGCTTTGGGACGACAACTATTTATATATAGCCGCCCGCATGGAAGAGCCGCAGGTATGGGCTACCTTAAAAAATCACGACGATGTGGTATACCACGAAAATGATTTTGAATTATTTATTGACCCGGCCACAACAACGCATTCCTATTACGAAATTGAGGTAAACGCCCTGAATACCATTTTCGACCTGTTTTTAAACAAGCCATATAGAAACAGGGGCCAAGGGCTTATTGGATGGGAGGCCAATGGTTTACGCTCGGCAGTTAAGGTGCAGGGCACACTCAACAACACTTCGGATACTGATGAGGGCTGGATGGTAGAAATGGCCATTCCTTTTAAGGCCATTACCATGGGCTTTAGGTCCCGAACTCCTGAAAATGGTACCATTTACCGCATTAATTTTTCGCGGGTACAGTATGATACCAAAATTGTGGATGGCCATAATGTAAAATTAAAAGATTCGGCAGGGCGCAATCTTCCGGAACATAACTGGTCATGGTCGCCACAGGGCGAGATTGCCATGCATACCCCTGAGCATTGGGGATACCTGTTGTTTAGCACGCATGAGGCTGATGACGTAACATTTACCATGCCGTATGCCGAGGAGCAAAAGAAATATCTTTGGCTGGTTTATTACCGTCAAAAACAATGGTATGGGCAACATCATGAATATGCCTCATCGCTTGGTAAATTAGGTATTAAAAGCAAATATGATATTATCGGCATCAGCAATAAATTAAAGCTGCAAAGCACGCAAAACCAGTTTGAAGCTTTTATTACCGATGCAAAAACAAACACCACCTATACCATAAACCACGAAGGTTTTATAGAGCAATTTAACCCGATATTCGATGAATAAGCGCGAATTTTTAAAAGCCGGTTTATTGGCCGGTGTAGCTGCCCAGTTGCCGTTGTTAAGCACTGCTGCCCCGGCGAATGCTGTGGACATGAAAAAAAAGGCAAAAAAAAACTGGTTATGGATAAATCCCAATTTAAAGGATACCGACGACGATTTAAAAACCAATTATGCCGCCTATAAAGCCAAAGGGATAACCGGTATATTTTTTGAGAGTGACAGCGAGCGGCATTTTCGCGCGGCTAAAGCTGCCGGCATTGAGGCGCACCGCTGGATATGGACTTTTAACCGGGCCGAACTGCTAACCGAGCACCCGGAATGGTACAGCAAAAGCCGCAACGGCGATTCATGTGCCGATAAACCACCCTATGTAACTTATTACCGCTGGCTTTGCCCATCGCGCCCCGAAGTACAGGATTACCTGACTACCACGGTTGATAAGATATTGGCTTTGGATTATGTAGATGGTATTCACCTGGATTATGTGCGTTATTGCGACGTTGTACTACCGGTGAACCTTTGGGACTATTACAAAATTGAACAAACTAAAGAATTGCCCGAATATGATTTTTGCTATTGCGAAGTTTGCCAGGCCAAATTTAAAGAGCAGTACGGGCAGGATGTAAAAACGATACAATACCCGGATGCCAGCCTTTCGTGGCGGTTGTTCAGGTATGGTAATATTATCAGGGTGGTCAACAAAATTTCGGAGGTGGCCAAACAACATAAAAAGGCCATTACCGCCGCTGTGTTCCCAACGCCCGAGGTTGCACGTCGCAACGTGAGGCAGGACTGGACAAATTTTCACCTGGATGGTGTTTGCCCCATGATTTATCACGGCTTTTATAAAGAGGGTGTGAGCTGGATAGGTGATGCCGTGGCCGAGGGTGTACACTTTTTAGATGGAAAATTCCCGCTGTATGCAGGCTTGTATATATCCGATTTTAAAAGTGACGACGAAGTGCGCGCAGGGATACAATATGCGTTGAAGAATGGCGCTGCCGGGATTTCGTTCTTTGGTAGGGTGACGCCTGCTATATTGGATATTTTGCACGAGGAAACGGGGAGATAGATGTGCAGATTCCAGATGTGCAGATTCCAGATGTGCAGATTCCAGATGTGCAGATGATGTAAAGAGACTTAGTTTTCAAAACTTCGTAAGTTTGGCCTCCACTATAATTGGCGTTTACCATGAACTACAGAAATTTCAAAAATACCCCAATAGCCGAAGTTGGCCTGGGCACCTGGCAGTTAGGCAGCGCCGATTGGGGCAATGTAAATGACGAGGATGCCTTCGCCATATTAAAGGCATACACTGATGCCGGGGGTAATTTTATCGATACCGCCGATGTATATGGCATGGGCGTAAGTGAAACCGTTATTGGCAGGTTTTTAAAAACAACAGATAAGGAAGTATTTGTAGCTACCAAATTGGGTCGCCGTGGCGATGCGCCAAATGGCTGGCCGCAAAACTTTACCTACGATATTATGAAACGAAATGTGGAAGACTCGCTGAAGCATTTGGATGTGCCGCAACTATTTTTAGAGCAACTGCATTGTATCCCCACCCAAGAAATGAAATCGGGTAAAGTATTCGATCATTTACGTTCCCTGCAGCAGCAAGGCCTCATCAGGCACTTTGGCGCCAGTGTAGAAACATCCGAAGAAGCACTTATTTGCCTGGAGCAGGACGGCCTGGCATCGTTACAGATCATATTTAACCTGTTCAGGCAACATGTGGCCGATGAGGTTTTTGCCAAAGCAAGGGACAAAGACGTTGCCATTATTGTACGGGTTCCCTTAGCCAGCGGGCTATTATCTGGTAAATTTAATGGGCAAACCCAATTTGCCGCCAATGACCATCGTAATTATAACGCCAACGGCGAAGCCTTTAATACCGGCGAAACATTCTCGGGTATCGAGTTTAACGAAGGGGTAAAACTATCTCAAAAAATAAAACAAATATTACCCGGCGGGAATATGCCGCAATGGGCTATTCGCTGGATTTTGGATCACCCCGAGGTTACCACGGTTATCCCCGGAGCATCCAAAGTAGCGCAGGTTGATAGTAACGTAGGAGCATCTGCTTTGGGGCCCTTGCCTGCCAATATTCGTCAGCAATTGAGGAGTTTGTATGATGAGGAGATTATTGGGAAGATAAGAGGGCATTATTAAGAGGGTGGACTTCAACCCCCGTTATTGTTTTGCCTGTATTATAAACTACCTTTTGCCATCCTTCGCACCTATGACAAGTTGAAAAACGGAAGTCATCCCGAACTTGTTTCGGGATCCCATGGGACAGGTGACCAGCATGAAGTACACTTAGCATGTGGGGTGCCGAAACAAGTTCAGCATGACATGTTCGGTTTTATACAAACATTGGCTTTGAGCGCTGGCTACGACTCACCCCGGCTACGCTGCGCTGGCCGACCCTCTCTCCGGCTTACGCCGCAAAGAGGGTAACCACAATTTTTATTTTTTAGCCCCTCTATGCGCGAAGCGGAGAGAGGGGCAGACGGGCGGAGCCTCGTCGGGGTGAGTCGACTCGCCGACATGCGATATATGTCATTCTCACCTCCAGAATTTCCCGAAATTTTATAACTCAGCATGACATTGGGGATTAAATCGTTGTCATTTCCCCTTCAGAATCCGCGGATTTTACCATTCAGCAAGACAGGGGGCTATGATCCAAAAATCATGTGCACATCTGAAATCTGTAATCTGCACATTCGGAGCTTAATACTCAAACCCTGCCTCACTATCCGGGTTATCCAGCTTGGTGCTCTTGCGCTCGCCGCCTACGGTTACGTGTAGCATGTTTATTTGCTGGGGGTGTTCGGTAAAAAGCAAATCGTCGTGCACATCAACCTTTTTGGGTTTGCTGATGCCTTTGGCTTCAAAGTAAACCCAGGCGCCATCTTCCTGTATCTCGTAGCCCAGGTAGGTTAGGGGAAGGGCTTTGTTATCTGCTTTAATGGCCAGGTGCTTTTTGATGTAGTCGTTCAGCATCTCGTTCAGCTTCGCCTTGTCTTTGGGGTGCACAATATCAACCGGGGTTTTGTATTGCTTTTCAAGGGTGCGCTCCAGGTCGTCATAAAAAATGCGGCAGCTTACCTCAACGCTTTGGGTTTTGGCGTTGTGGGTAATTTCGGTAACGCTTACAAAAAAGGGGTGGAATAAGCTGAACAAGCTTATCATCATCAACTGTAACATCTCTTGCCTGGTTATTTTATTTTCGGCAAAAAACGTTATTTTTATTCGCAATTGCGAATTAGCTCAATGACTGACTTTTCATTATACTTCCAGTTAGGATGGCAACACATCTGTAACTGGGAGGGGTACGACCATATTTTATTCGTCGCCGTGCTTTGCGGTACCTACCTGCTGGCCGACTGGCGCAGGGTGTTGGTACTCGTTACTGCCTTCACTATCGGCCACTCTATCACACTGGCTTTAAGTGTGTTAAATGTTATTCATATCAACACTTCGCTTATTGAGTTTTTAATCCCGGTTACTATTGTATTTACCAGTTTGGTTAATGTGCTTAATAAAAAACGCACCACCAACACCATGCGGCTTAACTATGCGCTGGCCTTATTTTTCGGTCTCATCCATGGCATGGGCTTTTCAAACTACTTAAAAAGTTTGCTGGGTAGTAGTACCAATATCACCGGCGAACTGCTCGCTTTTAACCTCGGGCTGGAGTTTGGGCAGGTATTAATTGTAATATCTGCGTTACTTATCTCTTTTGTGCTCGTCAAATTTGCCAAAACTCCACAGCGCGACTGGACGATGTTCCTGTCGTCGGCCATATTTGGAATTGCTTTAATCATGTGTATCGAACGTTTTTTTCTAATTAAATTCAGATGAACAAATTTTACCCTGCCCTATTTTCGTGCCTGCTGATGGCCTCGGCATCATGGGCACAACACGACAACAACCCCGGCTCCAATCACGGTAACCGTTTTGAGCAGCTGGGTACCATGCTAAGTACCCCAAACAGCTATCGCTCGGCATCGGGTGCGCCCGGCCCAAAGTATTGGCAACAAAAAGCCGATTACGAAATAAACGCCACGCTTAACGATGACAAGCAACGTTTGGATGGATCGGAAACCATTACCTATACCAACAACTCGCCGGATGCGCTAACCTATTTATGGTTACAGCTTGATGAGAACCAGCACATGAAGGATGCCGAAAGCTTTACCACTGCCGAAAGCAAAATGCAGGGCAAAATGACCATGCGCCAGCTGCAAGGCATCATGGGCCACAACCTTGACCTGGGTAACCACATCGTGAGTGTAAAGGATGCCAATGGCGGTACCCTTACGTATACCATTAACGAAACCATGATGCGTATTGAACTGCCAGCCACTTTGGCGCCTGGCGCAAAATTTAAGTTTAAAATTAACTGGTGGTACAATATATCCGACAGGATGACCATCGGCGGCCGCGGCGGGTACGAGTACTTTGCCGAGGATAACAACTACCTGTACACCATGACGCAGTGGTACCCAAGAATGGCTGTTTACAGCGATTTCCAGGGATGGCAAAACAAACAGTTTTTGGGCAGCGGTGAGTTTGCCTTAACGTTTGGCGATTTTAAGGTGAACATCAATGTACCTGCCGATCATCTGGTAGGCGGTACCGGCCAATGCTCCAACTATGCCCAAAACCTTACCGGCGCGCAACTAAGTCGCTGGAACAAGGCGCAAACGGCAACCACGCCCGTGCAGATAGTTACCTTGGATGAAGTGAAAAACGCCATGAAAGGCCACGCAGCCGCACGCAAAACATGGAATTTCCATGCCGAAAACGTGCGCGATTTTGCATGGGTATCATCACGCCGGATAGTTTGGGATGCCATGAGCGCCCAGATTGAAGGCGGCCGCAAAGCGATGGCCATGTCATACTACGGCCCGGAGGCTTACCCGCTTTACAGCAAATACTCTACAAAAGTAGTTGCACATACCATCAAAACGTATTCAAAACATACTATCCCTTACCCTTACCCGGTTGCTATTTCGGTAGAAGCGGCAAACGGTATGGAGTACCCGATGATTTGCTTTAACTACGGCCGTGCCGAAAAGGATGGTACTTATAGCGAGGCTACCAAAAACGGAATGATTGGTGTAATTATCCACGAGGTCGGCCACAACTTTTTCCCGATGATCGTAAACTCCGACGAGCGCCAGTGGACCTGGATGGACGAAGGCCTGAACACATTTACACAGTACCTTACCGAGCAGGAATGGGACCCCAAATTCCCATCGTCACGCGGCCCGGCCTACAAAATTGTTGATTACATGAAAATGCCCAAGAACCAGCTGGAGCCTATCATGACCAACTCCGAAAATATTATCATGTTTGGCCCCAACGCTTACGCCAAACCGGCTACCGCGCTTAATGTACTGCGCGAAACTGTAATGGGTCGCGAGCTGTTTGATTACGCCTTTAAAACCTATGCCAAACGCTGGGCCTTTAAACACCCTACACCCGAAGACCTGTTCCGCACCATGGAAGATGCATCGGCTGTTGACCTGGATTGGTTTTGGCGCGGGTGGTTTTACGGAACCGAGCCTGTTGATGTATCGCTTGATAGCGTGAAATACTACAAATTAAACAGTAAAAACCCCGCCGTTGAAGGCGCTACCGACCGTGCCGCGTACGATCATAATATGGAAAACATCAGCACCACCCGCAACAAAGCGGCAGGTATGCAAACTACCGTAGAGGCTGATACTTCCCTGCAGGATTTTTACAGCAAATGGGACCGTTTTGCCCCAACACCTTTAACCGCTAAAGCCTACCAGGATATGTATGCCGGTTTAAGCCCCGATGAAAAGAAGTTTTACGACAGTAAAACCAATTTTTACGAGCTCACCTTTAGCAATAAAGGCGGCCTGGTAAGCCCCATCATCATTGAGTGGACTTACGCCGACGGCACCAAAGAAGTTGAAAAACTACCGGCCTACATCTGGCGCAAAAACGAGTTCAAAGTAAGTAAGGTATTTGCCAAAGCCAAAGAAGTAAAATCCATTAAGCTCGACCCATACCGCGAAACCGCCGACATCGACGAAGCCAACAACAGTTGGCCCCGCGAATACGCCCCAACGAGGTTCGAGCTGTTTAAACAACAGGTTTTGCCGAGAGGTGCCACATCAGGGAGTAACCCGATGCAGGATGCAAGGAAAACGAATTAATATTAGAAGCCCCCGATGTGATTGGGGGCTTTGTCATGGAGAGAGGGACTTCCTACAAAATTTAATATTTGAATCGACAATAATATTTAAGGTAGCTTTTCATTTAATTTTGCTATATCCAAGCATATTAACTCATATATCTTTTCTTGATTCATATTATCATTAAACTTCCAATTAAGTTTATGCTCTCCAAAAACATTTGAGCCGATAGTCATATTTATCATAATGACATCAAATCCTTGTATTAATTCAAATTTAGTATAAGCTCCTAAGCCCTGGACTCCCAAAGTTAAAGCGGTATTTGTTTCGTCGTAAATTTTTGCTCGCGCGTCGCCATCTAATAAAAGCTTTGATAAAACAGCGTATTTACGCCTCATTCCTCCAGCACTCTTAATATTATTTTTCAGTTTAAATACGTCTCTAGAAAAGTAAACAATAATGATTATAAGAGATGAAATTAAAATTGGCCACATAACAGTTATTTAGATTAAACCTTTGGTTAGCTGAGTTAAGTTATAATTTATGAAATAATTAAATCGTCAGTTAACTCATGATTTTCAGTTGATAAATTAATTAACGCCTTTTTAACTTCTCCTAAGTGAGGTTTTATAGCTTTTTCCAATCGATTCAAAAACTCAATCAAAAATATAATTATATCCTGCCATTCATCTGAATTATAATAGTTCACTCCAGTTTTATAATATGAAACTTTGGATATTTTGTTATCTTCCATTCGCTCCCATTTCAAAGGACTACTAAAAGATTTTTCGATTTCAGTTTTATGTAGTATTAAAGTATCGTAAATCAACTTGTTCTCTGCTTGTGAACCTCGTCCTGCTCTAAAAAGAATTGAAGCATCCGTTTTTGTTAATACTATTTGGTATACCACATTGCTTATTCCCGTACCGGCACTTAGCCAGTGATCCTTCACGGGATTTGAATTTTGGAATAATTCCGATTTGCCTTTAATCTCTTTTAAAAATTTCCCCCAAAACTCCAACCTCTGCTTATACCTGTTTTTTACTTCTCCTTCTGTAGATAACTCTTCCTGTACTTTGTTAGCCATTGAAATTACGTATTCCTGAGTGTCTTTCGTAGGTATGATTTGTTCTAAAGACAGAAAATGTTGGCTTCCTAATTCATGAACGGTTACTTTGAAACATTTTATTCTAATCTTAAAGTTCATCAACCAAAGCGCTGTCGAAGTAACCTCCTTTCTGAAATTGGCAGCAACCATAATTATTCGTTGCGTCAAATGTTGATTCAATACAAGGTCAGCATATTCAGTATCGTCAAAAAACTCTTCTAATTTCTCAATGGCGTTTTCGCCATTTGATCTGCTATCTAAATATGATTGATAAATTGTTCTTATATTATCATTTGTTAGAGTACTTGCATACGATGCGTATTTCATTGCTTGCCAAGTCACATCTCTTCCGGAATCGTCTAATTTATTTTCAATTATCACAATATTACCATCACCATCAAGAGCTAATAGATCAAGCCGTTCATTTGTGTCCGCAAAGCCATTGAACTCTTTTTGAATAACCAACAATTTTTCTCCGAGTGACTCGGGGTTTGCGGCCAGCCATTCTTGCAGATGACTTCTCTCCCGAAAGCCAAGCTCAGAAAAGGTCTTTTTTGTTAATGCTGTTATTGTATTTGTTTCTTTTGCTATCAGGTACATATGTGAGTGAAGTTTAGAATGGTCAAGTTAGCACAAATATTATAACCGATGTAAGGTTTCGAAGTTATAGGCGTAACATGTTTTTAATAGTTTTGAAATAAGTTTGGCTATTGTACTTTAGGAAATCTTTTGGTAATACAAGTTTTGGCATCAGCAATTTCTTTGGCTTTTTCCTGAAGCGACTTAGTGAACTCGTCACATTGACGCACGAAACTGATCACAGCTTTTGCCTGCATTGAGTTTGGTTCAAATCTGACGACTTTACTTTTCATGATACCCCAATTTACTGCAATTTAATTATTTAAACAATAGGTGGTGCTATGTCGATATTTCTGTAATATCTCACTTTTTAAATACAAATGACACAGTCTGCTCGTCAAAAAAAGCAGAACCCTTTAATGAAGTTTTCGTGGCATGTTCCAGGGCTTTGGTTGTTAAATAGGCTATAACAGTGTTATTGGTATCAACTTCGTTAAATTTAATTTCCCGTATATAAAGGTTTAAGCCGAGTGGTTGAATAGTATGTTCAAGCCAATATGTTGCGCCAAATAAAATGCCACTATACCATCTTGCATAATTTTCCGGTACGGATAAATTTACTTTTGAATGTTCAGAAGTAAATTCGAAAGTAAGTTCAATTTCACCGTAAATTCCATGGGGTACTACTTGTTTTGCTATTTTATAATTTGCGATGTTCATATTCTGACATTTGATGCTGGAGTATGCTACAACTCATACGACGATTCCCTACTCACCTCACTCACCAAATCCTTAATCAACTCCCGGCCGCTTTTCCAGCGTTTTAACCGGTTGGCCTGTTGAATGCCGGGCCTGTCTTTAATTTCGAGATCCGGGTGGTAGTAATCCTGCATAATGGCCTTCATTGCGTTGTGGACGTCATAGGTGCTTCCGGTTAACGCGAGTTCGGGGTTGTTTTTACCAGGTCGGCCAGGGCATTGGCCATGCTGGTGGCGTAGTAGGGGCAGTCCCAATCATGGCGATAAGGGTTATCGCCCTTAACATTTACCTTTTGTAGCGGGTGCGAAAGATCTTCTACGATCTCCGATATCGCCTCTCCAAATACATGCGAATATTCTGTAATAAAATGGTTCCACCAGCGCGGGTGATGGGGTAGTTCCTTAAGCAGGGTATCACAAACCATAACGCGCCGGGGGAAGTCGGGATTTGCCGGGTCCATAATCACCAGGGATGTTCCAAAATGCCCTTCTTCCGGCGAATGCCTGCTATAGATCACAAAGAATTGCGACTGTGTTTCACCCGCCTCATGCATGGCGGCTGTAAGCACTTTTACATCCTGTAAGCGCTCTTCCAAAAATCCACGTTTAAAAAGCACGTGTAGGTTGCCTGCTGATTTTGCCGTGCAGCGCTTACTGTTTTCGTCAAATACATTCCCGTTTGCCGGGCGACTGCTAAAGTGATTGCCGCTGTTATACCGGATTTGTCCTGAATCGGGGGGATAGGTGCTGATATCCGCGGTATCGCCCGCCTCAGTCTGCTTGTAAGGATGAACCGAGCGGAATGGAATATGCATCCGTTCGCTATCCATCCTGCGGGCAAGGTTGTAAATCCGCTGCTCCGTGGGGGCCAGTAAGGGATCTCCGCTTACCGGGTCAAAATAAACAGCCCGTGCACGCCGGCCCAGGTGGCAGGCGATGGGACGGTTTTTTAACAACCGCTGGATTGGATGCCGCGTATTCAAAAAGAAATCCCGCAAGGCATCATTGGTCAGGTATTCATCCAACGGCTGATCAAACTGGAGCAACGTTTTATCCTCGTGGTTATACACCCATGCACGCAAAAAATTGCGCACTTCCCACTCGAAGCTGCGGTTGGCAGCTTCTGCTATTTCTATAGTGCAGATGGGGTGTTTCATAAACTTCCTTGGGACAAGTAATATCGTAGTAAAAAACGTGATTAAGGTCAAACGATAATCATAATTAATACAAACGAGTAAATAGTTTTTATCTGAATAATGATGGCGTTGCCTGCGGCCGGGCCATCCGCTCATACGCGCACAAGGCATTAAGCGCGGCCTGTGCGCAGTGCCATCGCGCGGCGGGTATCCACTGCTGTCCCTAACGCTTTTGCTTGAACCGGAATTGCTTATGTATAAAGGAATTACAGCGCTCTTTTGTTTGAATCAGAATTAACAGAATTTAAAAATTAGCAGAATTTAAAAGCAAATTCGAGAAATTCTAAAAATTCGTTTAATTCCGGTTCAGACAAACGCATTAGCGATAGAAGCGGATACCGGCCCCGCGCCTAATGCCTTGTGCGCGTATGAGCGAATAGCGCGGCCCGCAGGGAATGCCATTATTGGAATTATTGCTCATCTATAAAATAAATTCATCCTGCTTACATGGTTTTCACCTATCGCTAAATTATTTACCTTTGCCCCAATGAAATTCCTATGCTATATATCTGCCCTGGTTGTGCTGCTGCTTACGGCAAAGCCATGTTGTGCCGATAATGATTGTAGCATCAAAAACGCTGTTGCAAAAAACACCCCGGCCAAATCATCGCCTAAGGAGAAAGATTGCCAGGGTTGTTCGCCATTTTTTGCATGCGGCTCATGTACCGGGTTTACCGTTACCAAAGCCATTGACCACACCCTGTTTTTATTGCCCGCAACATCTGTTAAGCATGTTGTTGCTTATAATAGGCCATATACCGAAGATGTTGCCCTCTCCATATGGCAACCCCCGCAGATAAGTTAATACAGCCCACCATTACAGCTAAGCAGCTGGCCATTTTGTATTCTATTAGCTTTAAGCTTTGTGCTTTCTGCTTTTAGCTTCAACATAACTAATTTCCATATTCATGAAAAAAATCACAGTGCTTTTTACGGCACTTTTATATACCGCTATGGCGTATGCCCAGGATACGCTTAAGGCAATTATTAAAGACGCGAAAACTAACGAAACCCTGGTTGGTGCAACAGCCATAATACAAGGGATCAATAAAGGGGCTACCACCGATGCTGCCGGTTTAATTACCTTAACAAATATACCCGCAGGCAAGCAGGTTATCCAGTTTAGTTATATAGGTTACGAGACCCGGATGGATACCTTAACTTTTCCGGTTCAACAATCAGCTCCCATGATAATTTTGCTGCAGGCTAAAGGCAAGGGAGAAGGTGAGGAGCTGGGCGAAGTTACCGTTTCATCTACCCGCAGCAGCCGTACCATTGCCAATATCCCTACCCGGGTGGAGGTTATCTCGGGCGAGGAACTCGACGAAAAAGCCAACATGAAACCAGGCGATATCCGCATGCTGCTTGCCGAAAGTACAGGCATCCAAACGCAGCAAACATCGGCAACCAGCAATAATTCCAGCATCCGGATCCAGGGACTCGATGGTAAGTACACACAAATTATAAGGGACGGGTTCCCGCTTTACTCCGGCTTTTCGGGTGGCCTGGGCTTGCTGCAAATTGCCCCGCTCGATCTGAAACAGGTTGAAGTGATCAAAGGCTCGTCTTCCACGCTGTATGGCGGCGGCGCTATTGCAGGCCTGGTTAACCTGGTATCCAAAACACCAACCGATCAAAGGCAACTCAACTTCCTGTTAAACGGTACTTCGGCATTGGGTTTGGATGCCAGCGGTTTCTATGCGCAGAAGTTTAAAAAAGTGGGCGCAACTATATTTGCAGCCTATAATCATGGTACAGCTTATGACCCGGCCAATATCGATTTAACCGCCATCCCAAAGTATAACCGGTTTACGTTTAACCCTAAATTGTTTTTTTACCTGGATGATAAAACCACCCTGGTAACAGGCATCAATAGCACGGTAGAGAACCGGATTGGCGGCGACCTGCATTATATTGAGGGCGACGGCAACGCGCAGCACAGTTATTATGAAAAAAATAAAACAGGCAGGTACAGCACACAGGTTGAACTCGACCGCACTTTGAATAAACGGGGAAAGCTGGTATTTAAAAACAGTGTAAGTTATTTCGACAGGGCTATCAACCTGCCCGATTACCGCTTTTCGGGGATCCAGTTTTCAACTTATAGTGAAGCAACTTACTCCCGTACAAACGAAAGATCTGACTGGGTTGCAGGATTAAACTATTTGTCAGAAAACTTTGCCGAGGATAAAAACAGCGCCTTCCCGCTCAGGAGCTACAACTACAGCACCATAGGCGGTTTTGTGCAAAACACCTGGAATGCCACACAAAAGCTGACTGTTGAAAGCGGCTTACGCGGCGACTATCATAACCGGTACGGCTTTTTTTTCCTGCCCCGTTTGTCCGCTTTGCTGAAGATCAATTCGCATTTTTCAACCCGTTTAGGTGGTGGCCTGGGTTATAAAGCGCCTACTGTATTTACGGAGGATGCCGAACGCATCCAGTTTAGAAATGTATTGCCCGTTGACGTTAAAAACACCACTGCCGAACGGTCATACGGCGCCAGTTACGACCTGAATTACCGTACCGGTTTATTTGATGATAAGGTGAGTTTTAGCATTAATCAATTGTTTTTTTATACGCGGATAGAGAAGCCCATCCTGCTTGCATCGCTGCCCGATGGTAACCTCCAATACCAGCAACCCCACGGCGACCTGAACACCAAAGGATTGGAAACCAATGTGAAGCTAACCTATGCCGATTTTAAACTGTTTATAGGTTATACGCTGGCCGATGTAACGCAGCATACCGGCAACAACATTGCAGCATATCCCTTAGTATCTAAACACAGGCTGAATAACGTGCTGGTTTATGAGATAGAGAATAAGTTAAAGATTGGGTTGGAAGCCTACTATTTTAGTCCGCAACGCCTAAACGACGGAACCTCGGGCAGGGCCTACTGGACAACCGGGCTGATGGCCGAAAAGATCTGGGATCGGTTTTCCCTGTTCATCAATTTTGAGAACCTGACCGATACCCGGCAAACAAAGTTCGACGCCATTTATACCGGCAGCCTAACCAACCCGGTGTTTAAAGATATATATGCCCCTTTGGACGGCTTTGTTGTGAACGGGGGGATAAAGATTAAGCTGTAAACAGGCCCGCTCACTTCTGAGAGAGAAGGATGTATATCGCATGGCGGCGACGACTCACCCCGACGAGGCTGCGCCCGTCACCCCTCTCTCCGCTTCGCGCATAGAGGGGATAAAAAAATGCGTTCAACCCTCTTTGCGGCTTTAGCCGGAGAGAGGGTCGGCCAGCGCAGCGTAGCCGGGGTGAGTCTTAGCCCGCGTTCAAAGCCGATGTTTATTTGAACCGGAATCTGTCATTACAAATGCGATAAATATCAAAATTGATGTTAAAAACGTCCCTGATGGGTGCACCGGGGCGTTTCTGCTTAAAATAACTTTACACGGTTGGCACCGCTGTAAAAATGCTTTTGTAGTACTTAAAGTAGGCTATCCCCAAAAACAGGTTTAAAACAATTACACCTAAACCCATTGGCATACCAGCGGGTGCAAGCAGGGTATGAAACAGAAAAATATTTAACGAAATAGGAAAAAGCACAAGCACAAACAGGGCGGTAAAACGGTTAATAAGCAACCCGACCCCGCAAGTAATCTCGATAACCTTCATGTACTGAAAAAAGTAACCCGAGCCAAACAGTCCGCCGCTAAATGCCTGGGCTTTATCGCTCATGGCCGGTTGCGCCATCGGGATAAAATGAAAAAAGAAATTAAAGCCAAATACTACAAAGATGAGGCCCAGCAATATGCGGGCAATTAATACTGCAATTTTCATAATGTTGAGGTTAAATGTAAGTTTAAACACTAAGTTTAGTAATTTAATTGACATAATCAAATACTGTTTGTGCCAGGGCATTCAACAGGCATTACTTTTGAGGACACAAATACAATGAACACACAAAAAATAACTTTCGGCAACGGTTGCTTTTGGTGCACCGAAGCCATTTTTCAATCACTTAAAGGCGTACTGTCAGTAACATCGGGCTACATGGGTGGCCATGTGGATAACCCAACCTACAAACAGGTTTGCACAGGTACAACCGGCCATGCTGAGGTAATAGCGCTGGAGTATGATGCCGATGTACTATCGCTGGATGAACTTTTGCTGGTTTTCTTTAAAACCCATAACCCAACAACGCTTAACCGCCAGGGTAATGATGTGGGTACACAATACCGGTCGGCTATATTTTATACTACCGATGAGCAAAAAGCCGCGGCAGAAGCCATGATTAAAACCCTTACAGACGAAAAGGTTTTTGATAGCCCTATTGTTACCGAAATTACCCCGGCCGGCAAGTTTTACAAAGCCGAAGCCTATCACCAGAATTATTTTAACGATAATCCAGGTCAGTCGTATTGCGCGTTTGTTATCCAGCCAAAACTGAATAAATTTGCCAAAGAGTTTACGGATAAAATTAAGCCGGAATTGCTGTAAATTAATAGATTTTTTGTCATGCTGATTGGTAAAATTTGGCGAAACTCTGAAGGGGAGATGACATACAATAAGAGAATTGTCATCCTGAACGTAGTGAAGGATCTATTCGCGAACTTTTCTATCGGCGACGCATGTCGGTTAATAGATTCTTCACTACGTTCAGAATGACAAAGGGGGTATTTATAACATGTCATGCTGAACGCAGTGAAGCATCTATTATTCATCATGCTTGTTCACCCGGTACAGTCTGCGAGTGGAATCCTTCGTTCTTCAGAATGACAAAATATAAAGTTAGTTCTGACATCACCATATATGAAAAAAAGCTACATACTCCCAATACTGCTGCTGCTCACAGCCTGTGCATCCACAAAAAAAACAGCTACCGGCAATGCTCTTTCCATCACCAACGGCGGTAAAACCTGGGCTTCCATTTGGCAGCAACGTGCCGCCGAATATAAGGCTTTGTGTTTTCAGGCCTATAATATTGCCAGGCTTCGGGTTGATGAAGGTGTTAAAACTCCCGGCAGCAAACCCCTGGCCATAGTTACCGATATTGACGAAACTCTGCTGGATAACAGCCCTTATGATGCCGCCCGCGCGCTGCAAAACAAAGACTACTCCGATGCTACCTGGAAGGAGTGGACGGATAAAGCCGTTGCCGATACGGTACCGGGCGCCCCGGCGTTTTTTAAATACGCGGCATCAAAAGGGATTACTATTTTTTACATTACAAACCGTAACGAGAACGAGCGGGCCACAACTTTAAAAAACCTGCAATTGTATGGTTTGCCTAATGCCGATGACGCCCACCTGCAATTAAAAACATCCACATCAAGCAAGGAGGCCCGGCGGTTAAACGTATTAAAAACCCATAACATCCTGCTGCTTTGCGGCGATAACCTGCCCGATTTTGATATGTTGTATGATAACCACCCAAGTGAGGAAAGCCGTGCGGCAGCTACTCAGAAGCTCGAAAAAGAATTTGGCAGCAGGTACATCATCATTCCAAACCCATCCTATGGCGATTTTGAGGGGGCGATTTTTGGGTTTAATTATAAGCTTACAAACGCGCAAAAGGATTCTGTCATCAGGGCTAAAATAAAAACAGATAGGTAAGTTTTTATTCAGCTTTTTTGGCATTTGATAATGATCAATGTGTTTTTTTGACACAGATAGTCTATCTTTAGCAATTATTCGCGCAAAAAATTTGCCTCATAAAATTTACCCCATTTCCCAAAAGCCGTTCAACCGGCAAAAAAAAGGAGGCAAATGTTGGGAAGATGTCAAATATTGCCGCGAAATATGCAGGAGACGCAAATAAATTGCAAATTTGTGGTCTGCATTAATACAGTTAACTCCCTGTTTAACTATGAGCGATAGAACGATACTGGTTTGGTTTAGAAATGACTTGCGGATACATGATAACGAAATTTTGTTAGAAGCCGTGCGCAAGGCTGATAAAGTACTGCCGGTATATTGTTTTGATCCTTACTATTTTCAGCATACAACAACCGGCGCTACCAAAACAGGTAGTTTCAGGGCGCGTTTTTTATTGGAGGCCGTTGCCGATTTGCGTAAAAATCTGCAAGGCTATGGCGCCGAACTGATTATCCGCATAGGTAACCCAGCCGAAATTATACCCCAGCTTGCCACGCAATACCAGGTAAATGAAGTATACCATCACCGCGAGGTAGCCCATGAAGAAACAGCAAAATCGGAAGAGGTAGAGGCTGCCCTTTGGAAGCTACGGCTTAACCTGAAGCATTTTATAGGGCATACTATGTACCACAAGGAGGATTTACCCTTCCCGATAAAAGATATCCCGGATAGTTTTGCTGTATTTAAAAAGAAGGTTGAGCGCGACAGCAACGTACGCCCTTGCGTACCAACGCCCGAATATATTTATACCCCTGATATTGCCGATGCGGGCGAGTTACCAACCCTGCAGCAGTTAGGCTTAAACCAACCTGTTGACGATGTGCGGGCTACCAATTATTTCCAGGGGGGCGAAACTTCCGCGCTGGTACAGCTGCATAAATATTTTTCGAAAACCGACCTTGCCGTTAAAGCCAAAGGAAAAGCCGGCATCATTACCAATACTTCAAAATTATCGCCCTGGCTGGCTGTAGGCTGTATATCGCCAAGGCAGGTTTACTGGGAAATATTTAAGCACAATGATGCCCAAAGCAGCATGCTGAAACTGGAACTGTTATGGCGCGACTATTTCAGGTTTATGTTTAAAAAGCATGGTCAAAAATTCATCCAGGCAAAGGGTACCGAAGAAGCGGCTACAGCAGATAACGAAAGTTTTGACAAATGGGCGGCGGGCAAAACAGGCGTGCCGTTCGTTGATGCCTGTATGCATGAGTTAAACGCTACAGGTTACATTTGTAACCAATGCCGCCAGATAGTGGCCACCTACCTGGTGAACGACTTAAAAGCCGACTGGACTAAAGGCGCCATCTATTTTGAAGAAAAACTGATAGATTACTCGCCCGCCAGCAACTGGGGCAACTGGGCGTTCATAGCCGGCGTAAACGATGCCAAAGTAAGCAAGTATACCATAGCCGCCATCCCGCAAAAAGAACTGGATACCAAAAGTGATTTTGTGACTACCTGGGAATCGTCGCCTGTAGATGAAGCGGGGGATTTGGTAGGGGTGTGAGGATTTTTATACCTGAAAGTAGAGACAAATGTCATAATATAAGTACGAAGCAATCTCCGATTGTGCTTATCTAACTTGGATGACTTATATCGGATAGCGCCGCAATTGTTTGGTATGCTGCAATGCCGTTCATTTTTTTTGCTTTTCATATAGCTATAGAGTTTATCGCACTCTTTTTAAGGCCAACTTACCCGATTTTATCCTTCAAACCGCTCATTCCCATCAAAACTTCATCATTTTTTACTGAATTTCTTTGCAATTAATTGTGAAGTATATAAGCCTATATGCTTACTTTTGCACTGTTTTAAAGATCATTTTCACATGGATCGTCTAAATTATATCAATAGCGGCAACGCAGACTACATCAATTCCTTATACGAAGCATACAAACAAGACCCCGAATCGGTA